>OGYV01000323.1_pt1 | contig 41623 bp, 58 predicted proteins | sample 1576651 | NCBI WGS metagenome assembly OGYV01 (sample SAMEA3541570, study PRJEB24748) | human gut metagenome | biome: human gut; feature: human-associated habitat; material: faeces | place: China | collected 2012
CGCAGGTGAATGCTCTTGTACGTCAGGCCGGAGAAGATCAGCTCGCAGCAAAACAGCACCAGCAGCGGTATGAGCCCGTAACTCAGCGGCAGGGAAGGGTTTTGCAGCGGGATGGACGCGATGTCCGCAATGAGCACGGCCACCACCAGCTCGGACAGCTCCAGTTCGCCGAGCTGCCGCTTGCCCATGAGGCGCATGGCCACGATGAGCGCAAGAAAAATGATCAGTGTCCGGATGAGAATGATCGCCATGAGATTACCACCTTTCCAGGCTGGTTTAGTTTTTCCGGTTTGTACGGGTTCATACCCGGATAGGAGGTACCCAAGATGAAGTTTACAAAAATGCAGGGCTGCGGCAATGACTATATCTATGTCAACTGCTTCGACGAGACGGTGCCCGACCCGTCGGCCGCGGCCATCCGCCTGTCCGACCGCCACTTCGGCATCGGTGGGGACGGCCTCGTGCTCATCTGCCCGTCAGACGCCGCAGATTTTTGCATGGAGATGTACAATGCAGACGGTTCTCGCTCGGAGATGTGCGGCAACGCCATCCGCTGCGTGGGCAAATATGTCCATGACCGCGGCCTGACGGACAAGACCGAGCTCACGATCGAGACGCGCGCCGGCATCAAGACGCTCTGGCTGAACGTGGTCGACGGCGCGGTCGAGACCGTGCGCGTGTGCATGGGCAGTCCGGAGTTCCGGCCGGAGAAGATCCCGGTCGCAGCAGAGGGGGAGACCTTCCTTGAGCAGCCGATCGACGTGCTGGGCGAGACGTGGATCGTCTCGTCCGTAAACACCGGCAATCCGCACTGCGTCACCTATGTGGATGATGCCATGGCACTGGATTTTCCGCGCATCGGCCCCGCGTTTGAAAACCATGAGGTGTTCCCCGCACGGGCGAATATCGAGTTTGTCGAGGTCGTGGACGATCACACGCTGCGTGTGCGCGTGTGGGAGCGCGGCAGCGGCGAGACGCTCGCCTGCGGCACGGGCTCCACGGCGGCGCTGGCTGTCACGGCGCGGCTGGGCAAGTGCGGCGACGAGGCGGACGTGATCCTGCGCGGCGGCAAGCTGCACATCGCATGGGACCGGGCGCAGAATCTGCTGTATATGACCGGCCCTGCGGCATTTGTATTTGACGGTACGGTCACGCTCTGAGTGCGGCCGCGATGATGGTATGGGAGGTTACAAACCATGAAAACGATCATCGGAACAAAACAGGATGTTGTAAAAGAGCTGACCGCGCTGGTCGCGGATGTGCTCGCGCGCAAGCCGGAGGCGAACATCGCCGTCTCCGCTGTGGATCTGCCGGCAGAAGTGCTCGATGCGCTTGCTGCCAGTGACATTGCCTTTGACAAGGCGAAGCTCTTTCAGGCGTGCGAATACTGCGGCGCGGCCGGTAAGGGTGCGCACGCGGTCGGTGCGGCGTTTTCGCCCCTCATGGCGGCAAAACCGTTTGCGGCCGTGCACGCGCCGGATCCGGACGCGGATGCCGAGCACGCGGCGGATTACGACGCTGCCATTCAGGCAGCCGGCGGGCTCGATCTGGTGATCCTTGGCCTGGGCGAGCGCGGCCACGTTGCGTTCAACGAGCCGGGCGCCGGTTTTGGCGAGAAGACGCACATCGCCAAGCTCGCGGAAGTGACACGCGCGGCCATCGCTGCAGATTTCGGCACACTTGAGCAGACGCCGAAGCAGGGTATCACAATCGGCATCCATACGATTCTGTGCGCGAAGAAGATCCTGCTCGTCGGCTTTGGCGCACGCTGTGCGAAAGCCGCCAACGCCACGCTCACAGGCCGCCCGGAGACGTTTATCCCCGCGTCGTTTCTGCAGCTGCACACGGATGTTGAGGTTTATCTTGACTCGGACGCTGCTGCGCAGTTATAATAAACAATTGCCCGCGGCAGTTTGCGGGCGATTATGATCGGAGGAAAGCATCCATGTCCAAATATTTCGGTACTGACGGCTTCCGCGGTGAGGCCAACGAGGGCCTGACGGTGGAACACGCCTACCGGATCGGCCGGTTTCTCGGCTGGTATTACGGCCGGGAGCACAAGTGCGCGGTCGTGATCGGCAAAGATACCCGCAGATCCAGCTATATGTTTGAAAATGCGCTCTCTGCCGGCCTGACGGCCTCCGGCGCAGATGCCTATCTCATGCACGTGACGACGACGCCGAGCGTGTCCTATATCGTCCGTTCGGACGATTTTGACTGCGGCATCATGATCAGCGCGAGCCACAATCCCTATACGGACAACGGCATCAAGCTGCTCAACAGCGCCGGTGAGAAGATGGAGCAGAGCGTCATTGACGAGATCGAGAACTATCTCGACGGCAATCTGGAGATCCCGTTTGCCACGGGCGCGAACATCGGCCGCACGCAGGACTATTCCGCCGGCCGCAACCGCTACATCGGTTATCTTATCAGCCTGTCCACGCACTCGTACAAGGGAATGAAGGTCGGCCTTGACTGCGCCAACGGCAGCACGTGGATGATGGCGAAGAATATCTTTGATGCGCTCGGTGCGGATACGTATGTCATCGGCAATGAGCCCGACGGCACGAACATCAACCGCGACTGCGGCTCAACGCATATCGAAAACCTGCAAAAGTACGTCCGTCTCAACCGGCTGGACGTGGGCTTTGCCTTCGATGGCGACGCTGACCGCTGCCTGGCCGTGGACGAAAACGGCTCGGTCGTCAACGGCGACAAGATCCTCTATGTCTGCGCGCGCAACATGCAGACCGAGGGCCGCTTCGGCAATTCCAAGGTCGTTACGACGGTCATGTCCAACCTCGGCCTGTATAAGGCGCTCGATGAGGTGGGCATCGGCTATGAAAAGACGGCCGTGGGCGACAAATACGTCGCGGAGAACATGCGCGCCAACGGACATCTGATCGGCGGCGAACAGTCCGGGCACATTATTTTCGGCAAATATGCCAATACTGGTGATGGACTGCTGACGGCCATCAAGCTCATGCAGGTCATGCTTGACCGCAAGAAGACGCTCTCTGAGCTGGCTGCGCCGGTGCGCGAGTATCCGCAGCAGCTCACGAACGTGGAGGTCGACGACAAGGACGCCACGCTCAATGACCCCGCGGTCATTGCGGCAGAGCAGACCGTTACCGAGCGGCTCGGCGACGAGGGACGCATCCTCGTGCGCAAGAGCGGTACGGAGCCGGTGCTGCGCGTCATGGTCGAGGCGGCCACGCACGCGCTGTGTGAGGAAAACGTTGCGTTTGTGATCGATGTCATGCAAAAGAGCGGACATCTGATCCGGGTGAGATGACATGATGACGATACAAGACCTGCTCGACCTGAGCAAGACGATCGCGGCCCCGCTGTTTGCGGGCAAGACCTATCCGTGGGAAGCGCTGGCGGAGATCGGAGACTTTATTCTTCAGCTCGGCCCGACGCTCCCGGCGGAGGAATACGAGCAGCGCGGCGAGAATATCTGGATCGCGCGCGATGCCAAGATTTTTGACAGTGCCTATATCGCCGGCCCCTGCATCATTGACCATGGCGCGGAGCTGCGCCAGTGTGCCTTCGTGCGCGGCAATGCGATCGTGGGCAAAAACGCCGTCGTCGGCAATTCCTGCGAGCTGAAAAATGTGGTCCTGTTCGACAACGTCCAGACGCCGCATTTTAACTATGTCGGCGATTCCATCCTCGGCTACAAGGCCCACATGGGCGCGGGCTCCATCACGTCAAATGTCAAGAGCGACAAGACGCTGGTCGTTATCAAAAACGGCCCCGAGCACATCGAGACCGGCCGCAAGAAGGTCGGCGCCATCCTTGGCGACTATGTCGAGGTCGGCTGCAACAGCGTCCTGAACCCCGGCACGGTCATCGGTCGGCACTCGAACATTTACCCGGTGTCGTGCGTGCGCGGTGTCATCCCGGAGGACAGCATCCTCAAGTCTTCGGGCGAGGTCGTCCACAAGAAATGAAAGCAAAATCCCATCGGTGCAAGCCGATGGGATTTTTTCTGCTGCCCGCGGTCTTACAGCAGGCTGCGGTAGTCCTCGTCCGGCGTCACGCAGTCCGGCGGGAAGAACTCGTCGATAGGGAAGTGGATGCGGCTGAACATCGAGCACGGATCGTCCTCGGTCGAGCCCTGGCACGCTTTGTCCGGCATGCAGTAGTCGTACGCCGGGATGAGCAGCTGCGTGTCGCGCTCAAGCCGGATGATCGAAAACTGCCCCAGTGTCACGTACAGCTTCTTGCCGCAGCAGGTCAGTGAGAGCTCCTCGCCCATGGCGTCGAGGATCTTCTGCGGGATGGCGCGCGGCTCCTGCTCGGGCTCCACGGAGCTGCCGCAGTCCACCAGCTTCATGTGCAGAGCGATCGGATCGACGGATTCGACCACACCGATCGGCAGGCCGTTTTCGCACGGGTCGCAGCAGCAGTCGTCGGAGGCGAACACCTTCGCGCTTGCCTGGCTGCCGAAGAGCATGACGCGCTTGTCGAAGATCGCAAGGCCGCACACCGGCTCGCAGCCGGGGAACGTCTCGCCGCGCACGCGGTAGAAGTACGTCACGTCCACCGTGTAGTAGCCTTTGTTGAAGGTGATCTCCTTGACGTGTACATCGGCGCACAGCAGCTCTGCGCTGCGCGGACGCACACTCAGAGCGCAGTCCAGCTTCGCCTGCGAGCAGGCCGTGGGGTACACCCGCAGATCCTCGACGCAGTCTTTGTCTCGGCAGGAATCAAATATCTTGCGCGTATGGATACAAACCGCTTCCCGGACGGCGGCGCTGCCCTCGACCGGTCCCGGTACCACTTTGTCTGCCATTTCATAACCTCCTGGCATCAGATTGAAGCACGCTTCAGTAACAGTGTATGCGTGGCGGTTTTCGATGTGCTTCCTTTTGAAAACCCTTTACACAAAACGCTTTCCGCGTTATAATCATATATTATCCCAAGTGGGAGGTGCGCAATGGAAGGCATCGGCTTCATCCACGAAAAACTGGACATTAAGATCCTGATTCTCTACATTTTGAATCATTTACCCGCGGCGGTGGATGCGCAGACGTTGTCCGATCTCGTTTTCTGCGACAACGGCATCGGCTATTTTGACTACTCTGACTGTCTTGCGGAATTGGTGGATACGGCGCACATCACGGAAGAGGGCGGCAAGTACCGCATCACGGAAAAGGGCAGCCGCAACGTCAATGAGGTCGCCAGCAGCCTGCCGTATTCCGTGCGCATGAAGGCCGACCGTGTCACGGAGCCGATCGCCGAGCAGATGCGCCGCGCTGCCATGATCGTCGCGCAGCATACAAACACGCCGGAGGGCGGGTGCAATGTGCACCTCGCGCTCTCGGACGGCATTGGGCAGATCGTCTCCATGCAGCTCCTGGCTGCCGATGAGGCGCAGGCGCGCACGATGGAACACTACTTTAAGGCACACGCGGAGGACGTCTATCAGGCGCTCGTGCGTATGCTCACAGAAAGCGAGGAAAACAAAGCATGAACACCTACATACCCGAGGGCTATCAGAGCCTGCTCGGCGTTTATGACACGCAGAAGGCCATCGGCCTGCTCAAGCGCCTGTTTGAGGATCAGCTCGCCGCGAATCTGAATCTGTTTCGCGTCTCGGCGCCGCTGTTTCTGGAGGAGTCCAGTGGCCTGAACGATAACCTCAACGGCTATGAGCGTCCGGTCTCGTTCGATATTCTGCAGACCGGTCGGGAGGCGCAGGTCGTTCAGTCGCTTGCCAAGTGGAAGCGCATGGCCCTCTATCGCTATGATTTCTACCCCGGAAAGGGTCTCTATACCGATATGAACGCAATCCGCCGTGACGAGGACGTGCTCGATAATCTGCACTCGGTCTACGTCGATCAGTGGGACTGGGAAAAGGTCATTGAGCGCCGCGACCGGAATCTGGACTATCTCAAGTCCACGGTCATGGACATTGTCGCCGCCGTCTGCGAGACGCAGCGCACCATGCGCGCGATCTATCCGCAGCTTCAGGTGCTGCCGGAGCTGGAGCGCCAGGTGACGTTCATCACCGCGCAGGAGCTCGAGGATCGCTATCCGGATCTGACGCCGAAAGAGCGTGAGCATGCCTTCGTGCGCGAGCACCATACGACGTTCATCATCGGCATCGGCGGCGCGCTGCGCTCCGGCAAGCCGCACGACGGCCGCTCTCCGGACTATGACGACTGGACCATGAACGGCGATATTCTGTTCTGGAACGAGCTGCTCGACTGTGCGTTTGAGCTCTCGTCCATGGGCATCCGTGTCGACCCCGAGAGTCTGGACCGCCAGCTGACCATCTCCGGCTGCGATGACCGCCGTGCGCTCACCTATCACAAGATGCTGCTGGCGGGCGAGCTGCCGCTGACGATCGGCGGCGGCATCGGCCAGTCGCGCCTGTCCATGCTCCTGCTTGGCAAGGCGCACATCGGTGAAGTGCAGGCGTCCGTCTGGGACGATGAGACGACCGCCGCCTGCGAGCGGGCCGGTATCCTGCTGCTGTAAATACGTTCCTATGCATAGGCTCGGAGCCATCGGCTCCGGGCCTTTTGTTGTGCATTTGTGTGTACTTTGTCGAATTAAGATGTGAAACATGGCCGAATGCCCACACGAAGGCGCCTCAGTGTGCTATACTGTTCCACGCAAAGGAGGGCGGATGATGCAGACGTGGTTTCAAAAATACAGGCATGCGCTCTGGTTTCTGCTCTTCGGTGTGCTGTCAGCGTTTTATTTTGTGTCGCAGCACCTCGGCCTGCGGTATCATATCGTGCATTTGCCGCTCGATGACCGGCTGCCGTTCTGGCCGGCCTTTATCGTGTTTTATATCCTGTGGTATTTTTATGTGCCGGGGTGCATGCTCTGGGCCTGTTTCCGGGTAAAAGATGTGTTTTACCAGCAAGTGGCGGCGCTGTTTTCGGGTGCATTTGTCTGCGCGGCCGTGTTTGTGCTTTATCCTACGTGTGTGGATTTTCGCCCGAGCGCAGCGGGGCCCGGCTTGGCTCGTGCACTGTGCCGCCTGATTTATGCCAACGATGCGCCGGTCAACGTGTTTCCGAGCCTGCACTGCTATGAGGCGCTGGTCATGCATCTGGCGACGTTCCGCGTGCCGCCGCTGTGTGCGCGCAGGCGGCTGCGTCTGGCGTCCGCCGCGCTGGTCACTTTGATCTGTCTGTCCACGCTGCTGGTCAAACAGCATTCCGTGGCCGACCTGATCGCAGGATGCACGCTGGCTGTGGTGATGTATCTGCTGACGGCCCATATTTTCGACAAAAGGAGGGAACACCATGATCATACGACCATTTGATGCCGGCTTCTTTCTGCTGATGGCAGTCATGATCGGCACGATCGTGCTGCTCTGGGCGCTGCTGCGCAATCAGCCGCAGCAACGGCGTGAAGTGGTGCTGCTCACGCTGTGCGTGGTCAATATCATCGGCTTTTTCGTTTATAAGGGATTTCTGTCTGCAGATGCGCAGTTTCTGCAGGTGTCCGGGCTTGACAAATTCAACTGGTTCAACGAGCTGCCGCTGCAGCTTTGCAACATCAATATGTTCCTGATCCCGATTGGTATTCTGACGCGTCGGCGCTCCTTGCTCGGGTTTGCCTTTTTTGTCGCGCCACTTGGTGCGCTCATGGCTCTGGTGTTCCCTGATCCGGCGTTTTCCGGCTATTCGCTGTGGCTGCCGCGCATGCTGGGGTATTACCTCACGCACATGCTTATCCTGATTTGTGGGTTCAGCCTGACGACACTTGGATTTTACCGTCCCAGGCCGAAGGATTTGCCAGGCATCACAGGAGCGCTTCTGACGACTGCATTTGCGGCGTTTCTCATAGATCTTCTGCTGCGGCACACCGTTTGCCCGCAGGCAAACTATTTTTTCGCGTTCGGCCAGGATATCGACATCAGTATTCTGAACCTGCTCTGGAAGTGGATACCGGTGCCGTTTTTGTATGAGCTTCCGGCGCTGGCCATTCTCTTCGTCTATATGGGGCTGGTCTGTCTGGTGTTTTCCAAGCTGGATGTACACCGTGCAAAGCGGGCGGCCGCAGGATAAACGAAAAAGCCTGACGCAGATTCGCGTCAGGCTTTTTCAGGGCTATGGCAGAAAAATACCGCTGCAGATGGGTAGCTGCAGCGGCGGCTGGAGCGGGATACGGGAATCGAACCCGCTGAAAAGTGCCGTAAAGCCATTGAAAATACTACGTTTTTTCTGGCGTGTTAGCATTTTTGTTAGCATTTTGCGCAAAAAATCCGGCCATAGCGTTTTCTGCCTTGACCCGGTCAGCGTTTGCGATGTGCGTATAAATGCGTATCATGGTCTGGTTGTCTGCCCATCCGCCAAGCTGCATCATTTCCAGCTCCGGCACGCCGAGGTGATACCCCAGCGACGCGAAGCTGTGCCGAAGCCCGTGCGTTCCGACCTGCGGCAGCCCATTGCGCGCGCACACGCGGTTGATCTGGTGGTAAATCGTGTTCGGGTTACAGCGCACGACCGGCCCGGACTTGTCCTCGACGGCCTCCAGCGCGGCCAGCAGCTCCGGTATCATGATAGGGATTGTGCGCGTGGAAGATCGGTTTTTGTTGGATGACTTTTGCTGCGGCCGCTGATCCTCGCCGATGACGACCGCACCGGATACGCGGATAGTCTTTGCGGTCAGGTCTATGTCCGACCAGTTAACCGCCATGATCTCCGAGCGGCGGAGGCCGTGCAGCGCCAGCAGCGCGGGAATGGCAAACGGCTCGTTTGCAACGTCCGCCACGAATACCCTGATTTGCTCTGGGTCGAGCCATTGGCGTTCGTTCGGCGGCACTTGCGGCAACGTTACCTTGGGCACGTCGTACCCGCCGAATTTCAGCGCGGCCGCCACCATCATCCACGCATTTTTCAGCGTCTTCGGTTTCACGCTTTTTGCCTCGGCGCTCACAATCGCCTGCCAGTTCGTGATCTCACGGACTGGTTTTTTCATTTGCGCGGTGAACCGATTCCGCGCCATGGATTTGTACTCTCGTATCGTTGACGGCGACAGCACGCCGCGCTTGGCGTCGATGTACGCCGTCACACACTGCTCCAGCGTTTGCGTACTCTTGCAGGGGAGACGCTGCCCGTTGCGGTAGTCGGCTTTGATCTTTTCCGCCTGTTTGATGCACTCTGTCCGCGTCGGGGCGGATACAGGTATGCTCTCGCCGCTGAGCCGCATCTGGATAAACCATGTTCCACTTTTCAATTTTCGCGGCTCAGGGACTTTCATGGTATTCCTCCTCCTATGCTGAGTACTATAATCTGCGGGATTCAGCTATACTTATTTGTATTTTTGTGAATTGTCAAGTAAAAATGTGCGCAATTTTTATGCAGTATAGGTATTGAAAATTATACAAATTGTTCTATAATATTAACAACAGGATCCCCCGCACCTCTCCGCTTTGCGCGATGTGTCCCCGGGGGAACATTTATTGTTTGGCGGTGCTTTTATATGGAAGTTAAGCCAGCGACTACTTATGAGCAGCAGATTGAGAAATTGAGGGAGCGAGGCTGCTATATCCGAGATGAGCGGATTGCAGAAAGAATTCTGTCACAGTTGAACTATTATCGGTTCAGCGCGTATTTTTTGCCGTTTCGCAAGGAGGATGAAACCTATCGCGAAGGGACAGATTTCATGACGGTTTATCTGATCTATGAGTTTGACCGTGAAATGCGGCTGCTTTTGCTTGGCGCTCTGGAGCAGGTAGAAATTTTCATGCGCTCGCACTTGGCATATTTTCATGCGCATACATATGGGCCGCTCGGGTATGAGAATAGCGGTAATTATGACAAGAAACATAAGCACAGCACGTTCATGAAAAACTTCAATCGCGAAGTAGAGAACAACAAGAAATCCCCACTAGTTCAGCACCACAAGGCGCATTATGGTGGGAAGTTCCCAATCTGGGCGGCTGTTGAGTTATTTACGTTTGGCATGACATCGAAGTTCTTCGCGGACTTACCGCGCGCGAAAAGAATTGAGTTTGCAAATTCCGTGATTTTTGAAAACGAGAAGAAAGTGCAAAGCTGGCTGAAATGCTGCACGGATTTACGGAATACATGTGCACATTACGGCCGCCTGTATTATCGCCGATTTTCGTCTATTCCGGCTTCGCCGGATGGGTGGCAGAAAATGGGCCAAATGCTGTTTGATGAAATTATCGCCGTGAAAATGTTATATCCGGACTGCAATGTGTGGAATGATGTGTATTGCGAAGGAATTAAACGGTTGATTTCAAAATACGGGAACGCAATAAATCTCAATGCCATAGGATTTCCGGAGGGCTGGGAGGATGCGCTGATTAAGGCTCCGCCGCGGGGGACATCGCGCGAATCAGGTAAAGAACTTGTCACATCAGCAAATTAAATTTTATTTCTGCCCCGGTGCAGCGCACCGGGGCACTTCCAATTCCGCCCGGGCGCACAGCACCCGGGCGGTTGTGATTATTTCGCCTTTTCGAGGCGCACGGTTTTGGTGGTGCCGAGAGCCGATGCCTCGTAGCTGATCTCACCTTTTTCATATGTGAACGTCTTGGTATCAGCGCTGGACGCCAACAGGGCAGAGCCGGTTTTCTCTTTATCATTCGCAGATTCCCATGTATAGGGCTCATCGGCCGTTTCCGGAGCAACGAATGTTCCAGCCCAATATAGGGACTTGGACTCGCTGTCTGTGTTGACCCAGTAGATTTCGATCGTGTCGCCGCTGATGGTAGCCGCCTGGTAGCTTTCCTTCGAGTCCGAGTTTGACTGCACCCATTCACCCGTCAGATCTGGGGGAGTGGCGACTTCAGGCGTCTTTGTGTCGCCGCCGTTCTGGCTGCCGCACGCCGTCAGGCACAAGACCAGAAGCATGGTTGCGATGATGGACAATAGGCGGCTTTTTACGAATGTTTTTTTCATAGATATTCTTCCTCTCGTTTTTCTCACCGTTAGGCGGATAATGTACGATAAAAGGGACTGTGCCGTGCCGCCGCCCCTGCGCATAATAAGCGTGCAAGCACATATGATGACAGACTCGAAGGGTTATACATTCTTGTTAATGCCGTAAAAAATCTTGCCTCGGTGCAGGTTGCGCTTGTAGTAGCAGCGCGTGGATAGCTCTTGATCTGGATTTACGCACTTGCCAGCATCGCTGCATGCCTCGTAGCGAGAGCAGCAACCGAAATCTGTGGGCAGCGCATCGATCATATCATTGAGAATTGCGGAGAGTAGCGGTGCATAGCCGACGATCGATTCCGCATTGGTGAGAGGCAGGCGCACATAATACGGATCCGACTTGAGGTGAGATGAGTCAATATCCGCTGGAATCATTTGTTCGTATTTGATTGGGATAGCTGCATAGCTTTGCCTGCCACGGATGCTGATGCGGCACACAAGATTGTTTTCGCTCCCAAGGTATAAGGAACTGTATTGTGCGCCGTCGGCCTTGAAAATAAGCATGTCCGCGGGCGTAGTCGCGTTGCGCATTGTCTCGATGAGTGCCGGCTCAATCAGCTTATATGCTGCGGTTTCAGCCGATATCTCATCCAACATATCCAGAGTGATTTGCTCTATCATACTGTTGCCCCCATATCCGCGAGCTCCAAAAACTCGCGCTCATTGATGATTTGTATTTGCGCTTGCCCATTACTGTTGAGCTCGTGCGCCTTGAGTTCTTTTGTGCTGTGTCCGCTTGCGCCGACGGCATCCGGATCTTGCTCGCCGAGGACTAGATAATGTACTTTTTTGGACACGGATGATTTAACGGTTGCGCCGCAGTTTACGGCAATCTGCATCGCTTTTCTGCGGTCGATGCTGAGTTCGCCGGTAAAGACAACGTTTTTGCCATAGAGGCGATTGCATTTGTCGATTGTGCAAACTGTTGGTGAGATGTCGCGTGGCTGAGGCGCATTTGAATATTTCTTATAGTACGACGGCTCGTGTGCTGGTTTGCGCACCGGCTCATGCGCTGGAATAACATTAGCGTAATGATGGAGGCCTATGTCTGGAGAGGTCGCAAGGTATTCCCAGACGGACAAGCAGCGACTGTTTTGAATTCCTGCGACGGCAATCATTGCGCATACCTGCGCATCGTCAAGTGCGTTGTGATGCTGCCCAAGCTGGATGTGTAGCACATCAGCACAGTGATCTAGCCTAACCTTAGCGATGCCGAGAGAATGAGCAACGTCCAAAGTGTCAACGTATATAAAGTCAGCAATCTCGTAGCTCAAAGACTGCAGCAGAACTGTCATGTCAAATTGGGCGTTATGCGCAAAAACGGGCGTGTGCAGTGAAAACATACTGGAGATATCAGGCCAAAGCTCGTCCAGCGTTTTGGCATTTGCAACATCATTGTCCGTAATGCCGTGCACAGAAATATTGTAAGGATCAAATCCGGCCACGCGCGGCTTGATGAGTGAGTAATATGTATCAACGATACGCTGGCCGGACACGGCTGCAATGCCAACAGAGCAGGCGCTTCCGCGGCTCGCATTGGCCGTCTCAAAGTCAATAGCTAAAAAATCGTAGCTCATATTCAACTTCCATCTTTCTTTTGCGTTGGTTTTATCGTAAGGAGATATAAAGCAATTTTATCATTTTGTGGCTTGAATGTCTATTCTTTCTTTGATGTACGATAAAAGGGACTGTGCCACGCCGCCGCCCCTGCGCATAATAAGCGCGGAGGCGATGAAAGGTGAACTATCAAGACTACAAAGACGCGCGCGATGCATCGTGGCGCATTCTGATCGACTGCAAGGTGACGGAGCTGCCGGTCAGGATCAGCGGCGTGTGCCGCGCGCTGGGCGTGTCCGTGCGGAGGTATACGCCGGCCGAGCGGGACAACAACGACGGCATGTCCACCGTCGTCGGCGGTGCGCCGACGATCATGGTGTCCAGCCTGACAATTCCCGCGCGGCAGCGCTTTACCTGCGCGCATGAGCTGGGGCACATCATCCTCGGCCACGTCGGCCGGTATGACCTCGTGTGCCGAGAGCCGGAGCCGGGTGACAACCCCATCGAGCAGGCGGCCAACGTGTTTGCCTCGCGTCTGCTTGCCCCGGCCTGTGTGCTCTGGGGCTGCGGCGTGCAGTCGGCCGAGGACATCGAGCGTCTGTGCGACATCAGCCGAGCGGCTGCAGAATTCCGATGGAGCAGGATGCAGGAGCTTTACATGAGGCAGCGCTTCTTAACCTCGCCGCTCGAGCGGCTGGTATATGCGCAATTTGATGGCTACATCAAAGGTCATCGGCTTCGGGGAGTTGGTCAATGAGTGTTTTCAGAGCGGCGACCTGGTCGTCGCTCAAATTTTTTTCGATGAAGCTTCCGTCGCGGCCGGCGATGCGGACGACGTTTTTGTGATTGTTAAGCTGCGCGTTTCCTTGCTCATCATTCCATCCCATGAGATATGCAGCGGATACGCCGACCGCTTCCGCGATTTTTTCCAGCCGGTCGAGCGGGATATTCGTTACTTTTCCAATTTCGTATTTATAAATAGTCTGCTTAGTGGTGCCACATTTTGAGCCGAGCTCTTCTTGTGTGAGGTTTGCCGATTCGCGTGCGGCCTTGATTCTTTCTCCGATTGTCATTGCAATGTCACCTTTCTTGGTCTGTAACTCGATTGTATCACATTTTTTTCGCAAATCAAGTAAAAAATGACTTGACAAGTCACCGTCCGTGGTGTAAAAATATAAGTAACTTAAAAAGTTACCAACGGAGGTGAAAATATGAACGTTGCAAAACTCAGGGGAATCATCTCGGAACGGGGGATGTCGCAGAGAGAAGTCGCAAAAGCGATTGGAATCAGCGAGAAAACATTCTACACAAAGATGAAAAATGGGAAGTTCGGGACAGATGAGGCCGAAAAAATGATAGACCTCCTTCGGATTGAAAATCCCGCAGATATTTTTTTGCGCTCGCAGTAACTTTGTAAGTTACTAAGCAAAACCATCCGCAAGACTTTGCAGATGGTTTTGACAAAATTCATTCGATTGATTGGAGGCGAGAACATGAGAAAAATTACTGTCCTCGACTTTTGCAGCCAGATTGGCGCGGCCAGCGATAAAATCCCCATTGTGGTGAAAGATGGCATGCAGGAGATTGGCCGTTTCAACAGTCTATACAACATCCCCGCCGTGGCCGCGCCGGGCGTGCTGGACGCTAAAGTCAATTTCGTGACGCTGAAATGCTCCGAGATTATCATCCAAGTCAAATTAAAAGACTACAACAGCAAGCTGTAACTGCATGACCGGCTGGCCTATGCATATTGTCAGGGAATGAACTGGGCGGAGAATGATAGCCATTCCTTTATGGTGTCGACGGGCAAATTCTCCATGAATATGATGCCGGAATCGGTAAGCGTGTAATTGCCGCAGATGTCCGTTTTTACATATTTCGCGTTTGACAGCTCTGCCAAGCTGTCGGAGACGGCTGCATCAATGGCGGTGGCATCGTGTGATTCGGTATCGAAATAAACTGCGGAGGATTTTGCTTCTCCGCTTGCGCGCCTCGATTTATAGGCTTTGTAGATCGTAGCGAGAGCCTTTTTCGCATCTCTGGTAAGTGTGTGATCCATGAATTTTCCTCTCCTTACTTCAGCAGTTCTATTCCAGTTTGGAGGATGAAGGAGGAAATGCTGGATATGGCAGCGTTGAACACACTTGGGAAATGGGACTTTAGTTTTTCCCATGTGGTTGGATTTCTCGTCACTTTTAAGTATTCAGTTCCTTTTGCCGAAATACCTGTAAAAACATATGAACGTGCTCCGCCCTTGAGTGCTGTGCTGCGCGGGATGGGCAGATTGACTAGCCCAAGCTTCACCAGATATTCCGCAGCATTGTAAATGTCGTCGGATGTGTAATTGCTGAGCGGCTCCTCATGAAGCACCTTTTTGAGCTTTATGGGCTTGACACGTTTTCCGGTACTGCTGATTTCAAGACAACTGTCGAGGTATTGCAGCAAATCACGGGCGCAATCTTCATTTACCATGAGTGGTACATCCTTTCATACGCAGAATTTCCATGTTTTCCATTTGCAGTATATCAGAGAGCGCCGAAGTTTTCAATATCAGCACATTTTTTTAAAGGAGAGAGGTACATATGCCAAAACTGAGGAAGCGCACCAGCCGCTATGACCAACTGCAGACGCTGCTCTATGGTCAGATCCGGGTGCAGGGCGTCAAGCCGGAGACCCTGATCGGCTGCTGCCGCCAGACGGCGGCGAACCGGCTGCAGAACATCGGCGGCATGACCATCAACGACCTGCTCGCGCTCGGGCGGGGATTGGATATCCCCATCGACACCCTGCGCGCAGCGATCAAATATCAGTAACGAGAAAGGAGAAACCAATGAAAGCAACAGGAATCGTCAGAAAGGTCGACGAGCTCGGCCGTATCGTGATCCCGAGGGAGCTGCGGCGGACGCTCGGAATCAACGAGAAAGACCCCGTCGAGATCTACACGGACGGGAAAGGCATCATCCTGCGCAAGTACGCGCCTGGTTGCGCGTTCTGCGGCAGCGTGAACGACATCCGGTACATTCACAGCACGCCGGTGTGCAATATCTGCGCGAACAACATGCAGATGCTGTACCGCACGGCAGAAGGCGGTGACGACGAATGAAGGTGTTCGGAGATCCGCGCGCCAAGGCGAAGGTGCGCCGCTACATCGTCTGGGGCATCGAGGATGGCATCGTCTGCGCGTCCTTCATTGCCAGTGTTGCGCTCGCCGGGTGGGTGTTCCACCTTATCTTCTCGGTCCTCGGCGTCGCATGAGACGTCCGGAGGTCGTATATATGTCACCGGCAGAGCTGGAAATGCGACGCCGGAATGACCGCTGGGCAGCGCATGGCCGCGCGCGGGTGGAGCTCCCGGGGCGCAAGGCCGTGGTCGTACCGTGTGCATCGCCGTTCGCGGCAATCCAGTGCGCGGCGGAGCTGTGGGGCGTCCCATGGCAGGAAGTCGTCCACGGGGCGCGCGTCATGTGGGCGCCGCCGGAGACATAAAAAGACACCGCCTGCGAAGATCGTCAAACCCGCAGGCGGTGAAAACCCAATAGCGCACAGGGCGCGCTACACTATATATATTATAGCATATAGTTGCCCGCCCTGCAAGCCGAAAAACGCTGACGCCGCAAGGCGTTTTCAGCTTCGGTAAGACCAATTACTAACTCGACCGGAGACAGGGAGGCAATCATGCCGTATGTACATCGCACTGTCGTGTGCGGGGAAACGGTCGAGCACCGCAAGATGTATTCATCCCGTGTGCACAGCAAGGAGGTCAAGTCGCGCAAGCGATCATCCGAGAAGGAGACCTCCAAGTGCCAGGAGCGTATCAACGAGCGCGTGGCCGAGGAGCATCTGCGCTGGCTCATCAACTGTAACTACCATTACGGCGACTTCCACCTGGTGCTGCACTACTGGTGCAAGCATGTCACGCTGGAACAGGCCGAGCGGGACAGGGCGGCGTTCCTCCGCGAGCTGCGCAAGGCGTACGCCAAAGCGGGCAAGCGCCTGAAATACATCGCCGTGCTCGAAACCAAGCACATGACGAACGTGCATCATCACATCCTCCTGCCGCGCTTTGACGCGCAGATCATCGCCGCCGCCTGGACAAAGGTGACCAATGGCGCGGGCTCTATCAGCTTCCAGATGCTCGATGACCGCAAGAACCACGCAAAGCTCGCGTCCTACCTCATCAAGGAATCACGCTCCACCATGCGCCGCTGCCGCGAGCAGGGCATCCGCCGCCGGCGGTATACCTGCAGCGCCGGCATGACCAAGCCGGAGATCCGCTATCAGGTGGCCAAGGCCGAGACGTGGAGAAAAGAGCCGAAGGCCAGACGGGGGATGCATCTCTATCGCTTTGACGATGGGTCGGAGTATAAGAGCGGCTGGCACGAACTGAGCGGCTGGCCGTGGCAGGAATATTACGAGATCAAAGACACCGCATAGGAAGGAGCAATTACAATGGGCATCAGCATGGACAGTCTGCCGCCGCGCTATCAGAAACAGGCGGCGCGCAAGCTGGATCCCGCAGCGTATGAAAAGGCGCTGCAGTTTTTCCACGCCGAGGAGTCGGCGAAAAACCCGGCGCGTCAGGCACAAGGGAGCATCAGCCGCGCGACCGGAGAGGGCTTCGAGGCGCAGATCCTCACGGCCTGCGCGTATTACCGGGCGCATGGCATCGCGGAGATCGACAAGACACCGGAGCCGATCAAGGTCATTTCCGGCCGGCATCAGAATCCGAGCGGCTGCTGGTCGTTCGAGGCGGTTTTCACAAAGCAGGCGCAGCCGGATTTTCAGGGCACGCTATGCGGCGGCAGCAGCGTAGTGTTCGAGGCCAAGGCCACGGACAAAGACCGCATTCTGCAGAGCGCGGTCACGGAAGAGCAGGCGCGTGCACTGGAATCGCACGCCAATATGGGCGCGCTGGCGTTTGTGCTGGTGTGCCTGCGCGGGCGCGCAGTGTATCGTGTCATGTGGGAGGACTGGCAGAACATGAAAGAACTATTCGGCCATAAGTACATGACGGCCGTGGAGCTGGAGCCGTACCGGGTGCAGCTGCGTCAGGGCGTGATCCGGTTTCTCGGCGATCCGGAGTGAGGTGGGCACATGGCAATCAAAAACTATACGACGAAAGTGGACGTATATACGTCCATCGGGGAAATCCAAGGCGCGCTTGCACGCCACGGCGCCACCAAGATCATGATTGACTACGATAATGGCAAGCCGCAGGCGATCGCGTTTGGGATCGACACGCCGGTTGGGCCGCGTGGCTTCCGCCTGCCGGCGGCCGTAGACGGAACGCTGCGAGTGTTCGCGGCGCAGAAGATCAAGGCCGACCGCGAGCAGGCGGAAATGACTGCGTGGCGGAACGTGCGCGACTGGGTGCTGGCACAAATGGCGCTGATCGAATCCTGTGATGTGCCGATGCAGCAGATCTTCTTGCCGTATATGGCAGATGATCGCGGCCGGACGGTGTACGAGCTGTATGCCGCCGGACAACTCGCAATCAGCGCGGGGGAGGCAACATGATGCTGCGCACACAGGAGACGCTTGACGGCGAGATCATCGTTGACAGCTTTGCTGGTGGCGGCCGTTGTGGCAGCGAACCTACCGGAGTATGCCATGCCCGGGAAAATTGAGACGATGGCTGCACTCGCTGATGCGGTGGCTATGTAAAAAACAAAGGAGGACAACCATGAATCACGAGACCCAAAGAGCGAGCATCCTGCAGATGGCGCAGGGTGCATTCCAAGAGCGCGTGGACTATGAGATGCAGCGTTGTGTTGACAACATCCTTGACGTCAACACCAAAGCAACCGCAAAGCGCAAGATCACGCTGACGATCGAGCTGACACCGGACGATGACCGTCGGCAGATCCGCGTGAATGTTGTTGCCAAGGCCACGCTCGCAGCGACCAATCCGGTCGCAACATCGCTTTGCGTCACCACTGATGGCAACGGGGAAATGGTCGTTGCCGAAATGGTGCCGCAGCTCCCCGGCCAGATGCGCATGGACGGGCATGAACAGGAAGCACCGAAAATTCTGAATCTGCTGCAGGCCAGCCAGCAGGCAGCCGAATAACGAAGGAGGATATGACAATGCTCGCAGAAATGATCGACAAAATCGTGAGCCTGAAAGAAACCAAAATCTTCGAAATTGATGGGCAGACCTATTCCGACGCCAATCTTACGCGGATCCCGCCGCATGTGGATCGTCCCGATTCCGTCAGCGTCAGCGGTCTGGATGCTGTCTGCAAGCTGGTGCGCACCGAGATCGCAAAGGTCGGGACGACCATCATGGTACATGTCCGGGATTACAACAAGGTAGAAGTAATGACAACGTATCTGCCGGACTTCTCCCGCAACGTCCTGTATCGTGCGCAGGCGGACGCGCCGGGCATGCGCACTGGCTGGCGTGACCGAGAAACTGCGCTGATCGAGCTGCGCAGTCTGTTCATCCCGAACGAAGGCGCGGAGTATCTGCTGGATCTACTCAGCCGTATGTCCGATGAGAACACAGTGTCTACCAACGATAATGGTGTCACGCAGGCCGTGACGGCGCGGCAGGGCGTTGCGCTCAACGCAGTCGTTAATGTGCGCCCGCGGATCAAACTGCAGCCGTTCCGCACGTTCCTTGAGGTCGCGCAGCCGGAAAGCGAATTCCTCCTGCGCGTGGACAGCGAGAAAGGCATCGCCTTTTTCGAGGCGGATGGCGGCATCTGGCGTCTGGAAGCGAAACGCAACATCGCTGAGTATTTCGAGCGCGGCCTGAAAGACCTGATTGAACAGGGCAAGGTCGTCATCATGCAGTGATTTGATAGCACACTGGGCGGGGGAACTCGCCCAGTGCTCTGAAAGGAGGGCAACCATGAAGATCTATATATCAGGGAAAATCGCCGGCGATCCGGACTATAAGGGGAAATTTGCCCGAGCGGCTGCACAGCTTGAGCGGCTGGGCGCGACGGTCATCAATCCGGCCACAGCGCCGGAGGGGCTGGACAAGCTGGACTATATGCGCATCTGCTTCGCTGAGATGGAGGCGGTGGACTACGTCGTGTTCCTTCCGGACTGGTCGTCTTCGGATGGCGCGAAGCTGGAACGCGCGTGGTGCGACTATGTCGGCGTGCCGACGGCGAATTGGGACGCTTTTCGGGTAGACATGCTTGTGCGGAAGTCGCACGGCTGCACATTCCGCGAGCTGCTGGCGCTGGAGCATCCGAACGCGGTGGACGAAACCTGTATTGGCGGGTGTTTTGGATGCCCGAATACCTACGGTTACGAGCCGAAGAACAAACCGTGCCCGCATGAACATGTTCATCAGCGAGAGGTAAAAGAAGTACTGTGCGCGGCCTGTTGGGATCGTATCGTCCCGGGAAGTGAGGCGCTGCACAATGAGTAAGGCCGTACTTATCAGCATCCGCCCCAAATGGTGCGAGCTGATCGCCAATGGCACAAAGACCGTTGAGGTGCGCAAGAGCCGCCCAAAGCTGCACACGCCGTTTAAGTGCTATATCTACTGTACGCAACCGAGATACCCGCACGAGGACTATATCGAGACGGATTATCCAAAGCCGCAATTTTACGGTGGCGGTAAGGTCATCGGCGAGTTTGAGTGCTATGACACTGTCCACCTCCTCCGTTTTGGCGGTAGCGTCAGCCCGGAGAGATATGGCATATGCTTGCCGGATTGGAGCGTTGTCCCGGCGGACGAGATCTTTGATGACGCCTGCTTGACCCGCGATGCGGCCGAGGCGTATCTCGGCGGGCGGGAAGGCTGGGCATGGCGCATATCAGGCTTGCGAATCTATGATAAGCCTCGCGCACTGAGCACGCTTTGTCGTCCGTATGAGTGCGATGATTGCGATGCGAAATGGGCAACTGACTGCAACGCTTGCCATGACAAGGGCAAAATCAAGCGCCCACCGCAGAGCTGGCGCTATGTGGAGGTGACTTAATTGGACTGGAAACGGGAGGCGGCTGATGAGCTGCGCAACTACATGAACCGAAAGGCGGCAATTGCAAACATCAGCGATCAGATCGCTGACCTGGCGACAGAGATCACAAGCATCCGCAGCGCATCGGCGGACGGCAGTCCGGTCGCCGGTGGATCGAACGGCAGGGACGATGCGCTCGTCAACAATATCCTGAAACGCGAGCGGCTGGAAGAGGCGCAGCGCTTGACAGAGAACCGGGTGCGCCGTGTGGATCGTGCCTTGAATCAGCTTTCCGAGCGGGACAGGTGTGTGCTGCAGCGCTTTTACATCACACCGTGCATCGGCGGCGTCGAGCGGCTGTGCCGGGAATTGGCCATCGAGAAAACGACCGCTTACCGTTGGAAGGATTGCGCACTGCGGAATTTTACAATCACAATGTACGGCCTCACAGAGACGTGAGCGTAACGTGGGAAAAAATCGGGAACATTTTCGCGGGAATCTGTGTTAAAGTGATATCGCGGGATTGCGAGAGAGACCGGTCCCGTAAGTCACTTTGTGATATACCTCTCTTCCTTTCTCCTTTGTTGCGGCCGCGCCCGACGGGGCACGTGGATCGAAATATCTCTGTCAGTCTCTCATTTGTGAAGCGCCGGTCCAGCTTTCGGGTTCCGGCGCTTTGCTGTGCAATATTGTGGTTGCATATTCTCGAACAAGAATGTAAAATATAGGGGAACACAAGAAGCGGAGGGGTAACAATGGGATTCTTCAAGAGTAAAAAGGGCAGCATCATCAGCGACTATTTCTGCATCGAGGAAGACCTTGGACAGTTCAAAAAGGGCGACGCTGTGGATGTCGCACTGTATGAAGATCATCTGGAGCTGCAGAAGGGTGTCGGGAACAAGGACGTGGCGACGCTGGCCTACTCTCAGATCACGGATGTTTTCTATGGCTCGGACGTGCAGGTGCTTGTGAAAGACAAGTCGCCGATTGCGCGGGCTGTCGCTGGAGGCCTGCTGTTCGGAAGTACCGGTGCTGTGGTCGGCGCTATCAGCGGCGCCGGCAAGAAGGAAAAGAAGGTCAGGAGAATTCTCTTCATCATCAGCTATGTGTCTGCGGATGGGCAGGAATCTTTTCTGACGTTCCGGGATACGAGGCTGTATAAAGGACCAAAGGTCGCGGCCAGACTCAAAAAGCTGTGCGGTATCGAGGCAGAGGCCAAGCCGAGTGCGGCTGCCTCTGTGTCCAAACTCTAAAGCGCATATATTCACTGGGAGGATCGGGCTTGTGCCCGGTCCTTTTCTTATGGGCTGGATGCTGTGACACAAAAACAGTTTTACAAAACGCAAGCGTGGAAACGCGCGAGACAAGCATACATCGATTACAGGCTCGCGCTTGATGGCGGCATGTGCGAGGTGTGCCACGATGAGCCGGGGGTGATCGTGCATCACACTATCTGGTTGGACGATATCAACTGCAACGATCCGGAAATCAGTCTGAACCCACGGCGCTTTCGGTACGAGTGCCAGACCTGCCACAACAAAGAGCGCGACCCGAGGAAGACAACGCCGGGCAGATGCCTGTACGGCCCAGGTGGCGAGATCATCCGCAACACAAATTACTGACCGAGCGGCTGGACTCCCCCCATCGCGCAGCGAAAAAAACGAGGGCAGGGGACCGAGCCGGGGAGTTAAATTTTACTCCGCGCGCTACGCAAGGGGGTGTAGAAATGGCGAAACTGACCAAAAAGACGAGAGTTGACCGCGAAAAGAAGCGGCTGCAGGAGATTTTTAAGGATTTGGAGCCAAACAAGCTCGAAACCTGCCGATCATTGATTGACCGAGCGGCTTTCATTACCGTGAGCCTCCAAGACCTTGAGGTGCAGCTCAACGAAACCGGATGGGTAGAGCACTACCAGAACGGCGCCAATCAGGGCGGCATGAAAAAGGCCGCTGCCGCAGATGTGCACATCAGTCTGACGAAAAATCTGAACGCCATTACGAAGCAGCTGCTCGAGCTGGTGCCGCCGGCGCAGAAAGAGAGCCGCCTGACGGAGCTGATGAACAAATGACGCCTTACGCAAATTTCATTCAGGAGTACTACCACAAGATGACGACCGGAGAGGTCGTCGTCGGGAAGTGGGTGCGGATTCTTTACGAGAAGATCACCGCGGGCTTGCGCGATGGTCTTTTTTATTTCGACGAACGGAAAGCAAATCGTGCAATCGCGTTTATCGAGACGTTCTGCCATCACTGCGAGGGGCGCAACGATTTGATTCATCTGGAGCTGTGGCAAAAGTCGACAGTGTGCTTGATGTTCGGCATCGTGGACGGGGACGGCCTACGGATCTTCCGAGAGGTGTTTCTGGTCATGGGACGCAAAAACGGCAAGAGCCTGTTCGCCTCCGCCTGTATCGCTTACATGGCTTACCTGGACGGCGAGTATGGCGCGAAGATTTACTGCTTGGCACCCAAGCTGGAGCAGGCGGCCATCGTATACGATAATTTCTTCCGCATGGTGCTTCAGGAGCCGGAACTTGCGCAGCTGGCGCAGAAGCGGCGCTCGGACGTGTATCTCGAGACAACAAACACGAGTATTCGCCCGCTGGCGTTCAATGCCAAGAAGAGCGACGGCTTCAACCCGCATTTGGCGGTGTGTGACGAAATTGCGAGTTGGCCGGCTGAGCAGGGGCTGAAACAGTACGAAGTCATGAAGTCTGCGCTCGGCGCGCGCAAGCAGCCCATGATCCTGAGTATCAGCACGGCCGGCTATGTCAACGATGGGCCATATGATGAACTGATGATGCGTGCGACGGCTGTCCTCATGGGCGCCAGCGAGGAGCGTAGGTTGCTGCCGATCCTGTATCTGATCGACGACGTGGAAAAATGGGACGACATCGAGGAGCTGCGCAAGAGCAATCCGAACATGGGCGTCAGCGTCTCCGAGGACTTTTTCAGAGAGGAGATCGCCATCGCGCACAACAGCATGAGCAAACGCGCCGAGTTTATGACCAAGTACTGCAACATCAAACAGAGCAGCACGCAGGCATGGCTGCCGTTTGCTGTGGTGGATGCGGTGAGTGGCGGCGAGTACAGTCTGGAGGATTTCCGCAGCACCTATTGCGTCGGCGGTATCGACCTGTCACAGACCACTGACCTGACGGCCTGCTGCGTGATAATTGAGCGTGACGGCAAGCTGTACACTTTTGCAAAGTTTTTTATGCCATCGAATAAAATTGATGAGCTGCAGGAGCGGGAGGGCGTGCCTTACCGCATATATGTTTCGGCGGGGCTGATCCAGCCAAGCGGGGAGAATTTCGTGGACTACAATGACTGCTTTGAGTGGTTCCGTATGCTCGTCGAGGATTATGAGATCCTGCCGCTGCAGGTTGGTTATGACCGGTATTCCGCGCAGTATCTCGTGCAGCAGATGGAGCAGTACGGTTTTCACATGGACGATGTATTTCAGGGTGAAAACCTGACGCCGGTCATCCACGAGGTGGACGGTCTACTGCGCGATAAGAAGCTGCTGCTCGGCGCGAATAATCTGCTGAAAGCACACTTCCTGAACGTGGGCATGAAGCAGAACGAAGAAACGCGGAAGATTCGACCGGTCAAGCTCGAACCGCGGACGCACATCGACGGCTTTGTCGCCGTCATGGATGCCTTGACGGTTCGCCAGAAATGGTACGATCAGATTGGCGAGCAGCTCAAGAATTAGAACAGGAGGGAGCCGGATGGGCGCATTTACAAAGCTTTTCGGCAAAGGAAAAGCGGCAAAACAGCTGGGCGGTTATTTTGAAATGCTCGACGGGTATACACCCGTTTTCTCAACATACGACGGCGGGGTTTACGAAATGGAGCTGACGCGCTCCTGTATTCATACCTTTGCCAATCACTGCAGCAAGCTGACGCCAGTCGTCAGCGGCGCAAACACGAAAGCGCAGAAGGCACTCCTGGACGGCAGGCCGAATCCATTTATGACGTCTGCGCAGTTCGTTTACAAGGTCGCCACGATTTACGATGCGCAGAACACGTGTTTTATCGTCCCTGTGCTCGACGGATTTGAGAAACTGATCGGCTATTACCCGGTCAATCCGATGCAGGTGGAGATCATCGAGGTATCTGGCGAGCCGTGGCTGCGCTATACATTCCGCAGCGGGCAGAAGGCTGCAATCGAGCTGGCGCGCTGTGGTGTGGTCAGCAAATATCTGTACAGCAGCGACATCAAGGGCGAGAACAACGCGGCACTGCGGCCGACGCTGCAGCTGCTGAACGTGCAGAATCAGGGTATTGAAGAAGGCATTCGCAACAGCGCGAGCTTTCGCTTCATGGCTACGGTGAACAACTTTGCCAAGGCGGAAGACCTGAAAAAGGAACGCAAGAAGTTCGTAGCTGAAAACCTCGGCCCGGACTCCGGCGGCCTGGCTCTGTTTCCGAATACCTACACCAATGTGCAGCAGATCAAGTCCCAGCCGGAGATCGTGGATCCGGAGCAGATGCAGATCATCCAGACGCGCGTGCTCAACTACTTCGGCTGCAACGAGGATGTGCTGCAGAATAAGACGGTCGGCGATGCATGGAGCGCGTACTACGAGGGAAAAATTGAGCCGTTTGCCCTCCAGCTGTCGCAGGCCATGACCTGTATGACGTTCACGCGGGCAGAACTTGCGCGCGGGAACTCCATCATGTGGAGCGCAAACCGGCTGCAGTATATGACCAACAGTGACAAGCTGCAGGTCAGCTCGCAGATGTTCGACCGCGGAATCCTCAGCACGAATGATGTGATGGACATTTGGCAACTGCCGCACGTGCCGGACGGGGACAAGCGATATATCCGCAAGGAGTATGCGGAGATCAGCAAATTGGATCAGGCTGTGCAGCCGCAGCCGGTGGAAGGGGAGGACAAAAATGACGCCGGAGAATAAGATTAAATTTAAGGCGAACGCGCAGGCGCGATCGCTTGTGCTGCTGCCGAAAAAGGAAGCCGAGAAGCGTATCGAAACGAACTACTACGTGGAGGGCTATGCCGCACGCTATGAGCCGTATGTGCTCTACTATGACGGCGATGAACCGATCTATGAGCGCTTTGAGCGCGGCTGTTTTGACAACTGCGATATGAGCGATGTCATCATGCAGTTTGACCATGCCGGGCGGGTGTTTGCGCGCAACACAAACGGCAGCCTGATCGTTGAGCCGGACGACGTGGGCTTGTTTATGGCCGCTGACCTCGGCCGCACCGAGGGCGCCCGCGGCCTGTACGCAGACATTGACGCCGAGATGATTACAAAAATGTCCTGGCGCTTCCGCGTCGGTGAGTACTACTGGGACGCCGAGACGCGCACGATCGTGCACCGCACAGTGAAGAAGATCTACGACGTATCTGCGGTCAGCATCCCCGCAAACGACAACACAGAAATCAATGCTCGCAGCTGGGCCGACGGAGTGATCAGCCTGGCAGCCCGGAGTGAGGCAGAGCTTGACGATAGGCGCAGAAGACTGCGCTTGAAAATCAAACTCAATTCACAGGAGGAATTCAACTATGAGACTTGATGAAATCAATGCGCGCCTGGCTGCCATCCAGCAGGAGGCGGAGACGGCCAGCGGCGACGCGCTGACCGCACTGGAAAACGAGGCCGCCGCCCTGACTGCGGAGCGCCAGCAGATCCTGAATGAAATGCAGGCGCGTCAGCGCCTGCGCTCCAACATCGCCGCCGGCATCGTGACCGGACGCACGATCGAAGCGCCGAGCGCTGCTGAGCCGACGCAGGCGCGCTTCACCGTTGATTCGGCGGAGTATCGCGAGGCCTACCTCATGCATCTGCAGGGCCGCAGCCTGAGCGCCGAGCAGCGCGCGGCGGTGGCGGCTACTGCGGCGATCCCCACCCAGACGCTCAACAGAATTGTCGGCGTGTTCGATCAGAACCCGATCCTGTCGCGCATTACGATGACCTATATCCCGGGCAATATCACGATCCCCGTGGAGGGCACCGTGAATTCCGCAAGCTGGGTCGCCGTGGGCACGGCTTCCACCGATTCCGCTGATACGATTACCTCCGTCTCCCTTGGTGCGTACATGCTCATCAAGACGGTCGAGATCACTGCTGATGTGCAGACCATGTCCATCGATGCGTTCGAGACCTGGCTTGTCGGTCGTCTGGCCAATAAGCTGGAGGCCGCGCTGGACGCCGCGGTTTTTGCAGGCACCGGCAGTAGCCAGGCGACTGGTATCCTGAAAACGCTGGATACGGCGACCGGCACCTTCACCAAGGCGAAAGCGACCTATGCGGATCTGATCAAGATCATCGCTGCGCTGCCGACTGGCTATGCGACCAATGCCGTCTTTGTGATGCCGCGCAAGCTGTTCTATACGGACGTGATCGGCATCACGGACACCCAGGGCCAGCCCGTCGTCCATGCGGATGTGGAGTCTCCGGCGAAGCACAACATCCTGGGCTATCCGGTGATCTTGGACGACAATCTGACCGCTGACAACATCCTGTTCGGCGAGCTGTCGTACTATCACATGAACATTGCCCGCGCACCGGAGGTTACCAGCGACGACTCTGTTGCGTTCCGTGCCGGATCCCGCGTGTATCGCGCCATGGCGCTGGCGGACGGAAAACTGACCGTGTCTGCTGCCGTTGTGCGCTTTAACCGCGCAGCGACCTGATCGTCATCTAAGGTGGGGCTGTAAAGCCCCACCGATGCCGTCGGAGAGGAGGAAACCATATGGAAATTGATCAGGGCCTCTTGACGAAGGTAAAAACCTATCTCCGCATCAGCCACACGAAGCTGGACGATGATGTGGCAGACTCCATCTCTGCCTGCCTGATGGATCTGCGGGTTTGCGGTGTGCGAAATCCATCGGAGGGCACGGAGGGCGTGATCGATCCGCTGGTGCTCAACGCCGTCAAGCTGTACTGCAAAGCGGAGTATACAGACGACACGGGCAAGGCCGCGGAGTACGTGATCAGGTATAACGCGCTCAAATCCTGCCTGATGATGGCGAGCGGCTATCAGGAGGGAACAACGTGAACGAAGTCATCACACTAATCGGCAGAGCCAGCGAGCGGGACGTGTTTTGCCGTCTGGCGAGCATTGGCCAGAGGGAGTACTACGAGGCGCAGGCGGTCGATGTCTACCCGGAATGCAAGTTCATTCTGGCGGACTATCTGGAGTACGAAAACGAGCAGCTGCTGGAGTATGACGGCCAGCGTTACCGTGTGCTGCGTACCTACCGGAACGGTCAGGAGCTGGAGATCACGGTCGCGCGTGCGTCTGCGGAGGAGGGCGGTATCTATGGGTAAAAGCATCCAAGTGGGCAATCTGCCGGCTGCACTTTCTGATGCGCTGACCGTGTATGCGCAGGATGTGATTGACCGTATCAATGATGTGGGCGAACAGTCAAGCGATAAGCTGAGAAGAATCACGAGGGCAACGGCGCCGCGGTCTAAGCGAAAAGATAGCTCATTCTACAAGAACATAGCTGTAAAGGCCGAAGATGCCGGCAACGGAATGAAGCGATATATCTGGTATGTGGAAGCCTCTGACCATAGGCTGACGCATCTGCTGGTGCATGGTCATGCGACTAGAAACGGCGGCCGCACGAAGGCAAATCCATTCCTGAAGAATGCGCTCGACGCTGTTTTACCGGAATACGAGCGCGCCGTGGAAGATGCGGTGAAGGAGGCTGGACAAAGTGATTGAAGAGATCCTGACTGCATCCGGCATTCCTTTTCGCCAGGGCCGTTATTTGAATCCGCCCTCGACGACCTATGCCGTCTATTTCGATGACCAGGAGGTGGACGGGGCAGACCCGGAGAGCGGCGTGGCGCCGATGGTCGTGAGCCACGATGTTTCCGTGGAGCTGTACGAGCCGGAGCGAGATCCGGAAGCCGAAGCGGCTATCGAGACCCAGCTCGCGGCGAGGGGCATTCACTGGACAAAGGCGGCACGGTACTGGCTGCAGAGTGTGCAGCGGTATCAAACTGTCTACGATTTTGAATTCTACGAAAAAAGGAGGGCCACATAATGGCTAAAAGAGACAAAGATACGGTTACGCTGGGGTCAGGCAAAATCTATCTGCAAACATTCAGCGAGTCCATGCCGACGGTAGATGCACTGTGCGTGGAAAGCAATCTGCTCGGCTATATCAAGGGCGGCGCGTCGCTGGAATATACCCAGGAGACCTACGAGGAGAAAGACGATCTTGGCTATGTGTCCAAGATCATCACGACCAATGAGGAGGCTGTGCTGAAGTGCGGCCTGCTGACATGGAACGGTACGACGCTGAAAAAGCTGCTTGACCGCTGCAGCAGCACAGAGGCATCCGGCAAGCGCACGACGAAGATCGGCGGTGCCGGCAACGCACAGGGCGGCTATTATGCGATCTGCTTCCACCACGAGGATAAGACGGACGGCGACCTGTGGATCCTGATCAAGGGCAGAAATACCGCCGGCGCGACGCTGACGTTTGCGACGGACGCGGGCACGACCGTGGAACCGGAATTCAAGGCGCTGCCGCACGATAGTGACGGTACGCTCGTGGAATTGATCGAAGAGATTCCGACGGCTTAATTTTGACAGCGGGGCTTTCACAGCTCCGCTGTCCCTTTTATGGGAGGAGAAGTGACCATGCCGAAAACAATCAATTTCAACAGCATCAACCGGCCGTATCTGCGCCTGATCATGCAGGACGATGCGCAGACGACCATTGACGTGACCACACCGACCGAGGCGATGGTGGAGGAGCTGACGGCGACTGCGCCGGAGCTGGAGGACGTGCTGAAGACTATGGATGCGAACAGCATCCGGGCAGTATACGATCTGGCGGCGCGACTGATCTCCTGCAATCTGATGGGGTTGCCGGTGACGGTGGATGACCTGCGCGGCAAATACCGCATGAATCTGGACAGCCTGATTGTGTTTTTCAGCGCCTATGTCGAATTCGTTGAGGAGCTCACAAAAGCAAAAAACTGATGCTCCCGTACTATCCGCAAGCAGATAGTGCGGGAGGCCATCAGTACGTCATCACGTCCTGGTGGAAACGGCTTGTGTCTGCGTATACTGGCCTGAACTTTGTTGAGGTCGGACAGACGGACTATTTGCAATACCTGATCTGGCGGCACGATGCGTATATCTACGAACTGAGCCGCACAGAGGCGGGGCAGGAGTATCTGAATAACGCCTGGCGCATGGAACAAACAGAGCCAGACCGGGCGAAATTGCGCCAGAAGATTGGAGGGAATGCGGCGCATGGCAAACAATAAAATCAAAGGCCTGACGGTCGAAATCGGCGGCGATACGACGAAGCTGGGCAAAGCGCTGCAGGAAATTGAAAACAAGTCGAAAAGCCTGTCCGGTGAGCTCGGCCAGGTGAACCGGCTGCTGAAAGTAGATCCGGAGAATACTGACCTGATTGCTCAGAAGCAGCAGATCTTGAGCGAGGCTGTGGCCAACACCGCCAAGAAGCTGGAGACGCTGAAAGCGGCAGAAAAGCAGGTTCAGGCGCAGTTTGAGCGCGGCGAAGTATCTGCTGATCAGGTGCGCGAGCTGCGCCGCGAAATCATTGCGACCGAGCAGAAGCTGGGCGGTTATGAGCGAGCGGCTCAGGAAACGGCCGACGCGATCGAGCAGCTTGGTGACGGTGCAGACGGAATCAGCGACATTGGGAAAAAGGCATCTGCTGCGGCTCGCCGCGTGGGAGATTTGTCCGACGCGGCGAAAGATGCTGGCGAAGGCCTGGGTACGGCCGGCGTTGCGGCAGGCGCTTTTGTTGGCAATCTGGCCAGCGAGGCGTTCGGGAAAATCGTCGACGGGCTGAAAGAATGCATCGAGGTCACGCAAGAGTACCAGACAGCCATGGGCAAGCTGGACACAGCATTCACGACAAACGGCTACAGTTCCGAGGCGGCATTGAAGACCTATAAAGAGCTGCAGGGTATCCTCGGCGAGACGGATCAAGCCGTCGAGGCGGCCAACCATTTGGCCATCCTAACCGATAACGAGGCGGATCTGCAGACGTGGACGGATATCTGCACGGGCGTGTTTGCTACCTTTGGCGATTCGCTGCCGATCGAAGGCCTGACCGAGGCGGCGAACGAGACCGCAAAGGTTGGGCAGGTTACCGGCCCGCTTGCGGATGCGCTCAACTGGGCGGGCGTGTCCGAGGATAAATTCAATGAGAGCCTGGCCGCGTGCACGGACGAGCAGGAGCGCCAGCAGCTGATTATGGATACGCTCAACGGTCTCTACAGTGAGGCATCTGATGCCTACAAGGAGACCAATGCCGATGTGATTGCGGCAAACAAGGCAAATGAGGAGTGGACGGCATCCATGGCGGCGGTCGGCGCGGAGTTTACGCCGTTGATCGCCGAGGTGAAGTCTATGGGCGCGGAACTGCTGGATAAGGCTGTCCCAGCTATTCAGTGGGTGAAAGACAATCTGCCGGAAGTTGTTGCTACGATTGCCACACTGACTGCCGGGATCACCGCGTTCAAGGTGGCACAGCTCGCCGCGATCGCGTCGGAGCAGGGCATGACGCTCGCGCAATACGCTGCCACACAGGCCAAAACCGCAGCCACAGCGGCGCAGAATGGCCTGAATGCGGCGATGAAAGCGAACCCAATCGGCTTTGTTATTACTGCTATTAGCCTGCTGGTGACTGCCTTCATGTATCTCTGGAACAACTGCGAGAGTTTCCGCGTGTTCTGGCAGAACCTCTGGGAGGGCGCAAAATCAACATTCCAGTCGGTTTGGACGTGGCTGTCGAGCTTTTTCACGGTCACGATACCGGATATCTTCAATACCGTGATCAGCTTTATCGAAACCAACTGGCAGGGTCTTTTGCTCCTGCTTGTAAATCCGTTCGCAGGCGCGTTCAAACTGATCTATGACAATTGTGAGGGATTCCGAACAAAGGTCAATGAAGTGGTGAGTGCCGTTCTGAACACACTGCGCGAGCTCCCGGCGCAGGTGCTGAGTGTGGGCCGCAATCTGGTGGAAGGCCTGTGGAACGGCATAAACGATAAACTCTTGTGGTTGAAAGACAAAATCAAGAGTTTTACTGAGTCGGTGCTTGATTCGATCAAGCACTTCTTTGGCGTCAATTCTCCGTCTAAGAAAACAGCATGGATCGGTGACATGCTCGATCAGGGTCTTGCGAGTGGCCTTTTGGACAATATGCAGGATCCCGTGCGGGCCATGCAGCGCGTGAGCGACGGCGTCCTCAGCGCCGCCGGCGGAACGTATCAAACGCAGATGTCTGCGATGCAGACGGCGTGCGCACCTGCGGCTGGGAATGTCGGGATTTCGGCCGTGCTGGAGCGCATGGACCGGCTCGAGCGCGCCATCACGTCCATGCAGATCTATATGGACGGAAACGCTGTGGTCGGCGCCGTTGCGCAGCGTATGGATGCGGCGCTCGGCGATATTTACAGGCAAAATGAAAGGAGGGCGGTTTATGGAGTTTGACTGCAAGATTGGCGGAGTTAAGTACGCTGGACTGGAACTGCTGGATGTGCAGATCGGTCTGCCGAGTGTGAAAACACAGCAAGAAAGTGTCCCGGGTGCTGATGGTGTGATCGATCTCACTGATGTCCTGAATGGCGGGCCGGCCTATGGAAACCGGACAATTAAACTTCGGTTCGGATTCGACCCGTATGGAAGCTTTGACTTCTATGCATTTGCAGGTGCGGTGCACGGCAAACGCCTGAAATTGGAGCTGGGCAACCGGAGCGGCTACTACATTGGGCGATTCACGATTGGGGACATCGAAAAAAGCGAGACGACAACAATATTTGTTGTCACAATTGACGCCGACCCATACCGTCTGGCCGCTGCTGAGAGCAGTATCACCGTCCCGGTCGTCTCCACCGCAGACAACCTGATCACCAAGGGCACGCCGACGGCGTCCACGTCCATCGGCCACGTGGAGGGCACCGGCGCGGACACCGTGCTGTCGCTGTACTGTGGCAGCTCGAGCGGGATCCACATCGGCGGCAACAGCTTGCAGTACGCGGTCAGCGAGCTGTTTAAGCTGCCATGGCCAAAAGCCGGCAGCTGTGTGGTCGCTGCCGACGTGGACGATGGAGGCTGGTACGAGATTACAGACGCATCCGGCAATGTCTACGGCGACGGCACGTCGCGCTGGATCCGCAATGTTCCCGCCGGCGCGCTGTATATGCGCGTCTACGGCTATCCTAATCCCGCGTACTACGTCAAGGTGCGCAACATCCAGATCTACGCGCTGACACCGGTGACGGCGGAGACGCTGGCCAGCGACCGACTCGTCTACCCGACGCTCTCCCGCTTTGAGATCCCGATGGGCAGCGGATACGCCGAGATCACGCCGACAGAGATCTCCGTCATCCGCTGTGACCGCACGGCGCCGGTCGCCACGCTGCCGGCAGGGGACACGTCCAGCCCGTATCTGTCCATCCGCAAGGTGGACTACATTTTTGCCGCGTCGCCAAAGTTTGAGGGCCGCGTCACTCTGACGGCCCGCAGGGGGTGGATGTGATGCACGCAGGATATGTTGACGGCCGGTTGCTGTTTGCGGCCGGCATGGACGGCTACGAGATCTCCGCGGGCACGATCCACCGCGCCGACGGCGAGTGCGACTCGGCCGATTTTAAGCTCCCGGCGAGCAATACCATGCGCGACGTGCCCGTCAAGCGTGCGTCGGTCATCTCCATCCGCAGGGACGGCAAGGAGGTGTTTCGCGGATCCGTGGCGGACACGTCCACGGACCTGCGCGGCGGGCGCACCTACAGCGTGGACGGCGCCATGCTGTGGCTCGCCGATATCCGCAAGCCGCCATTTGCGATGACGGAGGACACCATGACGTACTACGTCACGGCGCTGCTGACGCAGTACAACGCCGCCTGCCTGCCCACAAAGCAGATCCAGCTGGGCATCATCGACACCACACTGCCCAGCCTGGCCGTGGAGCAGACGGAGTACAAGACGATCCTCGCGCTGCTGCAGGAGGGCGCACAGGCGGTCGGTGGCACGCTGCGCATCCGCTATGCGGATGGCGGCATCTATCTCGACGTCCTCAAGGCGTACAACCACCGCTGCGCGCAGCAGGTGGATATCCGCAAAAATCTGCTGGACCTGACGGACAAAATCGACGGCGCGGATCTGATCACGCGCGTCTATCCCATCGGCAAGGATGGCTTGACGATCGCCGGCGTCAACGATGGCGCAACGTATCTGGCCAACGCTGCGGCTGAGGCGCTGTATGGCCGCATCGACGGCACGCTGCGCGTGGACACGGACGATGCGGCTGCGCTCAAGGCGGCCGCGGCCACGTACCTTGCGCAAAACTGCGGCCTGTCGCGCGGTATCCAGGTCAGCGCGGCGGACCTGTCCGGCACGGACATCACACTGGAGCCATATCATATCGGAGACAGCGTCCGTGTGGTGTCTCCACCGCACGGCATTGACACCATCATGACCGTGTCCAAATTGGACACTAGCCTCGTCGGCGACAAGGACACCATGACGCTCGGCTGGTCCAGCAGGACGCTGACCGGCGCCGTCGCCTCCGGCGGCGGCGGGTCATCGGGCGGGTCTGCGGCTGCGTCTGGCGGAGGGGTCGACGTGGACAGCGCGCTATCTGACACATCCACAAATCCGGTGCAAAACAAAATCGTGACCGCTGCGCTAAACAGCAAAGCCGGAACGGCGGTAGCTACACAGTCCTCGGATGGCCTTATGTCCGCCGTGGATAAGACTAAGCTGGATGCGCTTGCGGAAGGTGGCGGCGTGACATACATGTCCGCGGACGAGATGCAGGCCATCTGGGATACAAATTGATAAGGGGGTACTACAATGGCAGACGATAACAAAGCGGTTGGGCCGCTGGCGACGGCCAGGTTGGTCGCGCTGATTAAGGCCGAGACGGTAAAAAAGTACGACAAGACTGGTGGGAAAATCAACGGCAGTGCCGAGATCACCGGTGACGTGCACGCTGGTGGAGCCGTGCAGTCTGATCTTCTGCTGTCGGCGCCGAGTGTTGCTGTGCACAACGGCGCAGGAGCGTCTGTCCACATTAACTGTTCTGGGGATAACGCTGCTGGAATTTCCAGCTTGGGTAGCGACGGAAAATCGCACTATTCACGGTTCGCTGTCGGCACGCCTACCGGGGACAACGATGCAACAACCAAGGCGTATGTGGATGGCAGGACGCACGATTACTACGATGTAACCGTAACCTCTTCGGCCGACGCGGCGCAGACGATTGACGGCGGTATCATCGACGTGCGCGGCAGCGCGGATAAAACTGTCGCCGAAATTGCCGCTGCCTATGCTGCCGGAGCGATCGTGCGCTGCATCTATAACGGCAACATTATGCAGCTTGTGCGCGCTACGGAAGGAAGTTATTCGTTCTCGGGGGTTGGTGCGAACTACGGCGTGGCGCGATCTGGCAATATCACGATCACGATCATGTCCACGTCCAACGGTGACACGACGTTAATCACGTCGGCGGCTGGCGAACTGCCCATCCCAGACAGCGATGTAAGCCAAAACGGCTGCGTGCTGGTCGTTAGAGACGGCCGGTGGATGTACAGTGCGGATAAACTGATCCCGGCGACACCAACCTCAAACGGCCTTATGTCCGCTGCAGACAAGGCGAAGCTGGACAGCATGGACAGCGCGTGCTACGACATCTATGCCAAAATAGGCGCCGCAGATACGCACGACAGCGTATACAAGTACGGATGCACGGTATCACACACGCTTGCCGAGATCGACGCGGCTGTTCACGCGGGGAAAACACCGCGTGTGCTGCTCGTGGATGACATCGACAACCCCAGCGATACGCGCATCATCTGCCCACTTTTAGAATATGACATGAGCCGGTCAGAGGGTGGTTATTACTTTGAGGCGCCGGGGCTGGTCGGCGTAAACGGGTCTGGCAGGATCTATATTGACGAGAATGGCGCGATGTATACTTGCAGCGCTGGCGAATTGCCAGCAGTTGGCGCAAATCAGGATGGCAAGTACCTGATGATCGATGGCGGCAGGTGGACATATAGGCGGCCGGATGCTGCTACCGCGACCGTGCCAGGCTTTATGTCCGCCAAGGATAAGGTCAAGCTGGACGGCATTGAGGACGGCGCGACCAAGACCATTGTCGACGACATTATGTCTGACACATCTACCAACCCTGTGCAGAACAAGGTGGTCAAAGCCGCGCTGGATAACAAAGCGGACAAGGCGGCGTTGGATAACAAGGCAGATACCACCGTTGCTACGGCCAGTGCAAATGGCCTGATGTCTGCTGCCGATAAGGAAAAACTGGACAGTATGTACGACATTGTCGCCACATCCACGGATGGAGAGACATTTGACATTACACCTGCACAGTTGCATGAAAAACTGAAAGGTGTTCCAACCACCTGCGCGATCAAGGTTGTGGATACAATCATCCCGTTGCATCGAGTGCAGTTGCCGGGTGATGGGAGCACCAAGTATATTTTCCAAATCACAAAGGACAATGGATTTTGGGAACCCAATACAAGACTGTCGTATACTGCATCGGCTGGCGGTACATATGCGGGTACAACATGGGTAAAGTCCGAATACGATTTGCTTGCAAGCACTCCCGGCATCCTGAAATTCACTGGCGCTGCCAAGGCGCAGTTTAGCGGTTCAAAAGATGTGACCATAGACATCCCGACAGGAGAAGGTTCTGTTCGGTACGATGAAACGCAAGAACTGACATCCGATCAGAAATCCCGCGCGTGCCAAAACATTGGGGCGGTCAACCAAAAGCACGCGTTTATCGATGGCGTTGTAATGTTGCAGGCAATCGGGCATGATGACGGGGCAAGTGTTGTAAACATTACGCCAAGCGAAAAAAGCAACGACTACACGCTTACTCTTGATGGTGGGCCTGAAAACGTCCCTGTGTATGTAGCGGGCCTTGAAACCCCGACAGATGCACAGACGGACTATGCAACAAACGTAGCCTACGTCAAGGCAAAAATCGCCGAAGTCGCTGCGAGCGGCGGCGTGGACGTTGATAATGCGTTGTCGGCGACCAGCACCAACCCCGTGCAGAACAAGGTTATTACGTCTGCGCTGACCAAGAAAGCCGGTACCGCGGTGGCAACGAAAAGCGCGAACGGTCTGATGTCCAAGGCGGATAAAACCAAGCTGGACGAAATCGCGGAGGGCGCAAATAAGACCACCATTGATAGCACTATGTCCAGCACGTCAACAAACCCTGTTCAGAACAAGGTCATCAAGGCCGCGATTGACGCCAAACTGGACAAGACTGGCGGCACGCTGACCGGCAACCTGACTGGCAAGTACATCACGGGCACATGGCTACGATCCACAGAGGCTAGCGATCTGGGGCGTACACCGGACAAGATCGCCGTGCTGGACGACAGCGGCTGGGTGTACTACCGCACGCCCGCCGAGCTGTTTGCTGATCTTGGGATTACCAACGCAATCAAATCTTACGTTGATGCTGCAATCGTAGCGGCAATCAACAGCGCGTACTAATGGGGTGTATCATGGCTACTACTGTATCTATGACTAATATCGTGGCAAACAACGGCAAGGGCTGGTTTCCGGCCCAGCGCGGAAACTGCACGTGGCAGCTATCTAGCATCACGCCGGGCGACGGGGCCGCGTCCAGTATCAAGATCATCCCTTCCGGTGCGGGCGAGGTTACATTATCGTCGGCAGCGCATGATCTGGTTGCGTCGCACAAGTATTATGTCACATTTAAGATCCGGTTTGAGGCTGCGGTCACGGGCACCTGTGACTGGTACTGGCCTATCGCGGAGCCTGCGGCAGCCGCGAATATTGCCGTCAACGCTGCTGCTGGTACATGGACGCGCTTATCGGCCGTGTTTGATCGCGTCAGATTTGCGAATGGCAGCTATAATTGCCGGTTTGATTATAACAACAACGACGGCGGCAACAAAGTGTTTTGGTTCACGTCCTGTATGTTGATCGACCTGACCGCTGCCTTTGGCGCTGGTTTGGAGCCGAGCAAGGAGTGGCTGGATAAACATATCACGGCGTTTTCGGACAGCCCGAGCGTGGACTATATCGACAATTTGGACGAGCTGTTTACGGGTATCTCCAGCGCAATCCAAACAAAAAGTGGCCAGTCGGGCAAAATCTTTGCGTGTGATTTTATAGATAAAATCCTCGCGCTGTGACGGGGGGGGTACGACATGAGTATCAACGTTGTGGAGGCTTTTGCCACCAAAAACAGGTGCTATCAGGTGGCTACGCCACTGCGCCCGCAGGGGCTGATGCTGCACAGCATCGGCTGCCCACAGCCCAATGCGGCGGTAATGGTGCGGTACTACAACCAGTACCAGCCGGGCGGGCAGAGCGTGTGCGTGCACGGCTTTATCCAGCGCGACGGGACGTACTACCAGACGCTGCCGTACACCATGCGCGCGTGGCACTGCGGCGGGAGCGCCAACAGCACGCACATCGGCATCGAGATGACCGAGCCTGCCTCCATCGTCTACACCGGCGGCGCGAGCTGGCGCGACCTTGACCCGGCTGCAACCGAGGCGCACGTGCGCGGGACGTATGCCGCCGCCGTGGAGCTTTTCGCGCAGCTGTGCACGCAGTACGCGCTGGATCCGCTGGAGGACGGCGTGATCATCAGCCACGCCGAGGGCGCGGCAAGAGGCATCGCCAGCGCGCACGCAGACCCCACACACCTGTGGCGGGCGTTCGGACTGACGATGGATGGCTTTCGGGCGGACGTCGCGGCCAAGATGGCCGCGGGAAATACAGACAAGGAGGACGACATGGTAAGATACGACAGCATTGACGACGTGCCCGGCTGGGCGCAGGACACAGTGCGCGCGCTGATGGACGCGGGCGCGCTGCAGGGTGACGATCAGGGACGGCTGGACCTGTCGATGGATATGATCCGCGGCATGGTGATCGGCAAGCGGTACGCGGACGCGCGCAGCCCCAGATATACCACGATCGACGACGTGCCCGGTTGGGCGCGCGAGGAGACGCAGCGGCTGATCGACCGCGGCGTGCTGGCCGGTACGACCGGCGGCAAGCTGGATCTGTCGCTGGACATGCTGCGCACGCTGCTGATTACGCAGGCAATGATGGACGCAAAGGAGGTGAAAGCATGAATGCACCGAGCAAAGCGCTGGAATTGAAAGCGGCCATCTCGGCCGTGCTGGCCGGCATGACGGCTTTCTGGGGGTGGACAGGCTGGCTCGTGATCGTCTGGCTGATTACGATGATCCTGGACTATGCGACCGGCTCGTGGGCCGCACTGTCGACCGGCACGTGGGATAGCGCGGTGGCGCGTGCCGGCCTGTGGCACAAGCTGGGCAGTATCGTGGCCATGCTGGTGGCGCTGCTGCTGGATGTGGCCCTGTCGGCGATCATCAACTACGGCGACCTGGGTTTTGACTTGCCGTTTACATATAAGACGGCTTTCTTGCCTTTGGTGGCGATTTGGTACATCGTGACGGAGCTGGGCAGCATCGTGGAAAACGCGGCGAGGCTGGGCGCGCCAATACCAAAGTTCCTGACGGACTGCCTGGCAAAGCTAAAGGATAAGGCTGACGAGGATAAATAATTAGGGTAAAGCGATTCCCGGAGGGCTTCGGCCTTCCGGGAATTTTTGCTATACGTACAAATACGTGCGAAATATTGTTGACATACGTGTTTACACGTGCTATAATATAACCATCCTAAGCGATTGGAGGGCCTCATGAAGTACAGTGAACTCATAAAGCTCTTGCAAAAATCCGGGCGTGTTGTTGCAAGAGAGGGGCGCGGACATACGGTGTGGTGCAACCCCGCAACCGGGAAACGGTTCACAGTTGGACGCCACAAAACAGAGGATGTGCCGACTGGTACATTGAAATCAATTTTGAAGAGTGCGGGGCTTGAATAAAGCCCCTGCACTACGACTAAGATACATAATGTAAGAGCGTAAATGAAAAAGGAGAGACTATGACTACTAAGTATGTTTATCCGGCAATCTTTGAAAAAGAAGATTGCGGATACAGTGTGTATTTCCCAGACGTGGAAGGGTGCGTTACATCCGGAACGACATTGGCAGAGGCTATTGAAGCGGCGCAGGATGCGCTGTGCCTGATGCTCTATGATATGGAAGAGCGAAAAGAACAGACTCCGGCAGCTTCGGATATCTCGGCAGTGCAGTGCGGTGAAAACCAGTTCTGCAGCTTGATCGACTGCGACACGATGGATTATCGAAAATTCTATGATAAGAAGGCTGTAAAGAAAACGCTGACGATTCCTTCGTGGCTGAATACAATGGCAGAGCGCGAAGAAATCAACTTCTCTGCGGTTCTGCAAAAAGCGTTGCGCGCTGAGTTGAATATTTAAATAGTGTAGAAGCATCGCCACTGGATCATTACGTTCAGTGGCGATTTGTTGCTTTGATGCGCTGTTTTTTAGGTTTCCACGTTAGCATTTTAGTTAGCATTTTGCGCTGAAAAAGTGCTAACAGACTTCGAGAAATAGCAACATGGCGTTAAAGAATTTAGCGAAGCAAAAGCACCGCAAAGCATTGATATACAAAGAAAAGCCCCGGAATTCATAGAATTCCGGGGCTTTCTGATTTGGAGCGGGATACGGGAATCGAACCCGCCTATCCTGCTTGGGAAGCAGGTGTTCTACCAATGAACTAATCCCACAGGTGCAATTATTATAACACAGCCATACGTCGTTTTCAAGTGAAAAATGCGACATGCCTTGACATTCCGCTGCGGGCAACCTATAATAAACATTCGTGACGTTTGACTTTGTTTGCAGATACTTTTAGGAGTGACGATATGCCGGAAGAAACCCTTCGCGAAAATAAAATGGGCACAATGCCCGAGAACAAGCTGCTGCTGTCGATGGCGGTGCCGATGATGATTTCCATGCTCGTGCAGGCACTGTACAACATCGTGGACAGTATTTTCGTCTCTCGTATCTGCGAGGATGCACTCACGGCGGTGTCGATGGCTTTTCCGTGGCAGAACATCGTTATCGCTATTGCCGTTGGCTTCGGCGTCGGCATCAACGCGCTGCTGTCGCGCGCGTTGGGGCAGAAAAACGCCGAGCGCGTCAATCAGGTCGCGGTCAACGGTCTGCTGCTCGCGGGGCTGAGCTATCTGCTCGTGCTTGTCGCAGGCTTGATCGGCATCCGTGCTTACATGCGCACGCAGACGGATATTGAGACTATCGTCAATTACGGCATCACGTACCTGAACATCTGCATTTTGTGCTCGTTCGGCGTTTTTGTTGAGATCACCTTCGAGCGCTTCCTGCAGGCGACCGGTCGCACGGTCTATTCCATGATCACGCAGCTGACCGGCGCGATCACGAACATTATCCTCGATCCGATCCTGATCTTCGGTCTGCTCGGCTTCCCGAAGCTGGGCATCGCCGGCGCCGCCTGGGCGACGGTGATCGGTCAGTGCGTCGGTGCGGTCGTCGCCGTGATGCTCAACCACTTCAAGAACCCGGAGGTGCATCTGCGCCTGCGGCACATCCGGCCGAACGGCCGTCTCATGGGTGAGATCACGGCCATCAGCATCCCGTCGATCATCATGAGCTGCATCTCGTCGCTGACGTGTTTTGTCATGAATATGATCCTCATTGCGTATTCCTCCACGGCGGTCGCCGTGTTCGGCGTCTATTTCAAGCTCCAGAGCTTTGTGTTCATGCCGGTGTTCGGGCTGAATAACGGTATGGTGCCGATCATTGCCTATAACTATGGCGCGCAGAAGCCGGAGCGTATCCATAAGACGATCCGCCTCGGCATGGTCTACGCCGTCGCGATCATGGTGGTCGGTCTGCTCGTATTCCAGCTCATTCCGAAAGAGCTGCTGCTGATGTTTGACGCCTCGGACGCCATGCTGGAGATCGGCGCGCCCGCACTGCGCATCATGAGCCTGGCGTTCGTGTTTGCCGGCATCGGCATCGTGTCCGGCTCGGCGTGTCAGGCGTTTGGCTACAGCGTCTACAGCATGCTTATTTCCATCGCGCGCCAGATCGTGGTGCTCATCCCGGCTGCCTACCTGCTGTCTCTGACCGGTGTGCTGCGCAGCATCTGGTTTGCGTTCCCAATCGCGGAGATCTTCTCGCTGATCCTCTCGCTGTTTTTTTTGCGCACCACGCTCAAAAAGACGGGCATGGCGCTGCCAAAGGCAAAGTAAATATTGCTTGCA
>OGYV01000326.1_pt1 | contig 41588 bp, 33 predicted proteins | sample 1576651 | NCBI WGS metagenome assembly OGYV01 (sample SAMEA3541570, study PRJEB24748) | human gut metagenome | biome: human gut; feature: human-associated habitat; material: faeces | place: China | collected 2012
GCCGGTTAGAAAAAAGACATGTCATGTGACATGTCTTTTTTCTTTTACCGTCAGCCATCTTATGACCAGCGGCGGGGCTGGCTGCCCAACCGCCACGTCTAAAGGAGCTATGCGACGCATAGACGTGTAAGCGGCGAGGCGTATCGACGAGCTGATGTAATCAGCTCGTCGATTGAGGATAGAATCTACTATTATGCAGTTAAGTCAGCCGCGGTGGCTTCGTAATGAAGTATTTCTGCAGGGAGCATTTTTGGAGGGATAGATAGCCATGCTTGAAGGAGCGAAGCGACGCGCAAGCATGTGTCAGGCTTTCTACCAAACTTTCTATATTCGCGAGAGATATATCGTTCCGGTCGGAGCAATTTTCCAGTGCCCAAAGGGCACAACGCAAATTTCGCATGGAACCAGGACGAAGTGCCGCAAAACTCGCGCTATGCAAAGAGATTTTATTATAGTAGATAGCTTAGCGCTCAGACAATGCAACACTTAGCGGTTCGTGTCAAACCAATCAGCTTCGCTCTTCGAGCTTGCTTCTTGGGACACTATCGCATGGCGCGCATGAGCCAATCAGCATCGCCCTGCGGACTCGCTTCTTGGATGAGCCCGCAGATGATTCCGGACACTCATTTGCTAAAATTGCTATTCCTTGCACGATATTACCTCTCGCTCAATTTACTTGCCTTCTTATCAATCAGCATTGTTCTGCAGATTTGCTTTGACAAAAAAGATTGATACAACTATCTACACTCAAAAAACTTCCCATAAACTTCAACGCGCCCCGCTTCATATTTCTATGAATCAGGGCGCGTTTTATATACAGACGGATGAAGTTCTGACTAAATCCTTACTTTAAATATTTTTGGATTAACTCCATATCAGGTGTTGTGTAATAAGTATTCTGGTTTGTAAAAATAACAAAGCCGGGTTTGCTGCCTGCAGGCTTCTTTACATAGCGTCTTTGTACGCAGTCGACCGGAACATTGCTGCCGTCGCGTGCCTTACTGAAATATGCTGCCAGCTGCACAGCAAGATCAATATCCTCCTGACGTGCTTCCGGCAGTGACGTTTTCAAAATAACGTGCGAGCCGGGGATATCTTTAGTATGGAACCATAAATCTTTAGGATTGCCCAAGGTAAAGGTAACATAATCGTTCTGCTTATTATTCTTACCGATATACAAATCTGCTTCAGGATTTATACGAATATGCAGAGGCTGAGATTTTTGCAGTCCGGCATTTTTCTTCTTTTTATTCGTGTCCTTAAGCAAACCGCTGCCAAGCATTTCCTGATTAATCTCTTCAATTTCTTCCTTCGTTGTAGCGGTGAGCAGTGAAGCGTCCAGGCTTTCCAGATAAGCAAGCATTTCTTCCGTAGATTCCTGCTGGATACGTACTTCGGTTTGAGCGCGCTTGTACTTATTATAGCGCTTGTAATAGGCCTGTGCGTTTTCCGTAGGCGAAAGGATGGGGGAAAGGCTGACCGTAACCGGCTCGCCGTCATAAATATTGATCAGCTCGGCGCTTGTCTGGCCTTTTTTTATCTGGTAGATATTGGCCATGATAGTATCTGCCAGCATACGCTGTTCCTCGGCATTGGCTGCATGAGCTAAATCCTCTTGCAGGGCCTGTAGCTTTTTCTTGAGTTTGGCAGTTTCGCAGTTCACCAGCTTTTGCAGCTGTTCGTGACGCGGAAGCTGGATAGGCTTCAGGCTGACAGCAAAATTGAGCGCACTGTTGATATCGGTAAATTCTTTAACCTGCATGCCCTCCTGCACATTCTGCGGAGGCAATACTAGCAAGGTTTTTACCTGATTAGTAAGGCTGATGAGCGCATAGACAGGATGCTTGGCGGCCTGCATCTGCATATCTGCCTGCAGCTTGCCGATAACCTGCGCTAGGGACTGGCAGGCGGAGCTTTCCAGACGCACCTCCTGCGGCAGGATATCCGCAGCGGCTAAAAGCTCCAGTGTTGTCATTTTGCCGACACCGGTGGTAGCACTGATAAAGGCCTTGGCGAAGTTGGCTGCAGGCAGACTGTTGGCAGTCTGCACAATTTTTGCCGGGTCATCAGTCAAAAGGTTAAGACCTTCCTGCGGCGGGGGCGCAATATAGGCTTTGCCAGGAAGGATAGTGCGATAGCTGCTCTGGGCTGCGCTTACATGCTTCAAAGAGTCGATAATAACATCATCCTGCGTAAGAATGATATTGCTGTTTTTACCGGTAAGCTCAAAAATCAGCTTTTTGGTAATAATTTTACTGGAGGCACCTAAAAGATCTATTTCCAGTGTAATAATGCGGTCCAGGCCGCTTTGGCTGATTTTCGTGATACGTCCTTCTTCCAGATGCTTGCGCAGAAGCATACAGAAGGTGGGAGGAGTTTCCGGGTTTCCCGGCAGCTGCTGCGGCAGATAAAGCACACAGCTGCCGTTGTGCATATCCGCCAACAGACTGCTTGTATCGCGTGTTCTGCGGACGAGCAGCAGCAGTGACTGCGGATTAGGCATATATACCTTATATATTTTGCTGCCCAGCAGTTCTTCATTTAATGTATCTGTAAGAAGCTTTAAAGTTAAGCCTTCAATGTTCATAGGGACTCCTTTCGGTGCAGGCTCGGCAAAGTTTTTTGAACCTGCGAGAATACAATGCAATTTATTAATTTATCATATTATACTCCATTACCTGCAACAAGTATAGCAAAACAAAAATGGGCCATTTCTTTATCTAAGCGACGAAAAACGAAGAAAAATGCTGAAATCATTAGAGAAATATGGTATAATAAATTTTCAAGATAAGATTGAAGCAAAAAATACTTATCTTTTAAGCTGAAATAATATCACCTTTGCTGGTGAGGATGAAGGAGGAAGCCTGTGTTAAAAAGTATGACCGGTTTCGGCCGTGGTTCCTACGAGGATGCAGATTTTTCTGTTAACATTGAAATGAAAACCGTGAACCACCGGTATAACGAGGTTGCTATCCGTTTACCGCGATTTTTGAATCCTTTGGAGGATAAAATCCGCAAAACTATTTTAAAAACCGTTAGCCGTGGACGTATTGATGTGTTTATTACTGCTGATTATAATGTCAGCGGCAACTGTACTCTGAAGGTTGATAAAAACCTTGCTGCTGCCTATCATAAGGCATTGCAGGAGGTAGGCGTTGCTATCGGAGCCGACGCTGCAGGCATTAACGCTGCTGCAGAAATTCTCTATTTATCAAAATGCCCTGACGTGATTAACGTTAAGGAAGGCTTTTTTGATGTAGAAAGCGTTTGGCCCAAGGTTGAGCAGGCTGTTGAGCAGGCTGTTGCTAATTTGGTAGCTATGCGTGAAACAGAGGGTGGCAATATCTACGGTGATTTTATTTACCGTGCAGATCTGATTGCCGAAAAGCTGGCACAGATTGAGGAGCGTTCTCCCTTAGTTGTGGAAGAATACCAGGCTAAGCTGCAGGAGCGTCTGACTAATCTTCTAGCTGACAATAATATCAAGGTTGAGCCGGAGCGCTTGCTGCAGGAGGTAGCAATTTTTGCTGACCGCACCAGCATTACGGAAGAAATAGTCCGCTTGAAGAGCCATATCAAGCAATTCAAGACTATCATTGCTTCCGACCAGCCGGTAGGACGCAAGCTGGACTTCCTTATTCAGGAATTCAACCGTGAAGCAAATACTATTGCTTCCAAAGCCAACGATTATACTATGGCGCAGATAGTCGTAGAAATTAAGGCGGAAATAGAAAAAATCCGTGAGCAGATTCAGAACATCGAATAAAACTGGAGGAAGTTATGGATATAAAGCTAGTTAATATCGGCTTTGGCAACATTGTTGCAGCCAACCGCATTATTTCTATTATCAGTCCGGAATCGGCACCGATTAAACGTATTATCCAGGAAGCCCGCGATAAGGGCATGCTTGTGGATGCAACCTACGGACGTCGTACTCGTGCTGTAGTTGTTGTGGACAGCGGTCACATCATCCTGTCTGCGGTACAGCCGGAAACTGTAGCCAACCGTCTGGTAGCACAAACTGCTGATTCTGAAGAAGAGGAGTAATTGGATCATGAGCAACGATATTGATAATGTTACTCCTAAGGGAGTACTTCTTGTAGTATCCGGTCCGTCGGGAGCAGGCAAAGGAACTATTTGCCAGATGCTGAGAGACCAGCTGCCGGATTTAGGTTATTCTATTTCTGTTACTACACGCGCACCGCGCACGGGTGAGGTTGACGGAGAAAGCTATTTCTTCAAAACAATTCCCGATGTTAAGCAGATGATTGAAAAGGGCGAGCTGCTGGAATATGCCGAAGTATACGGCAATTATTACGGCACACCGCGCAAATACGTGGAAGAGCAGTTGGAATCCGGCCGTGACGTACTGTTGGAGATTGATATTCAGGGCGCTTTGCAGATTAAAAAGCGCTTCCCTGAAGGCGTATTTGTTTTCATCGTACCGCCTTCCTTAGATGAGCTTTCCGCACGTATTTATAAACGTGGTACAGACAGCGAGGATGTTATTAAGCGCCGTATGGCTTCCGCAGCCAGCGAGCTGACCTACGCAGCGGAATATGACTATATCATCGTTAATGATATTGCGGAAAAGGCAGCGCAAAAGGTACTTACAATTATGGAGGCTGAGCGTTACCGCGTAGCCAGAACATATTTTATTGTTGATAAGATTTGTAAAGCTAAAAAATAAATTTACATTATGCAGCAGTCTGCTGTGTGAACCATGAAATACTTAAAGGAGTGATTCTATAATGTCTATGGTAGATCCGTCTATTGACTATTTGGCAGAAAAAGTAGATAGCAAATACACTTTGGTTATTTTGGCAGCAAAAAGAGCACGCGAGCTCACTATTCCCGGTGTAAATTCCGCGGAAAAAGAGGTCAGCGCTGCGCTGAAGGAAATTGCTAACGATACTATTACCTACGAGCGTACTAAAAACGTATAACAGCGGGAGGGTAAAACCTTGTTAAAGGGCAAAAAAATTGTTTTGGGAGTAACCGGCGGTATTGCCGTTTATAAAGCTGTAGATCTTGTAAGCCGTCTGCGTAAGCAGGGCTGCGAGGTGCGTGTGGTCATGACCGAGCATGCGCAGCAGTTTGTTACTCCGTTAACCTTCAAGGAAATCAGCGGTAATGCTGTTGCTACCAGCATGTGGAACAGCAACCAGGAATTTAATGTTGAGCATATTGCTTTGGCAAATTGGGCAGATGCTTTCTTAGTTGCGCCTGCTACCGCTAATATTCTGGCTAAAATGACATATGGCATTGCGGATGATCTGCTGAGCACTACGCTTTTGGCAGCTCAGGCACCGATAGTTGTCTGCCCCGCAATGAATACCGGTATGTATCTTAATGCTGCAACTCAGGAAAATATCGCTAAGCTGCAAAGCCGCGGTATTACTGTAATGCTGCCTGCTTCCGGACATCTTGCCTGCGGCACCAGCGGCCCTGGCCGTCTGCCTGAACCGCAGCAGATTGTGGAGTTCATGAGCAGCTTTTTTGCCGGCCGTGAGGGCGATCTGCGTGGCCTGAAGGTACTCGTTACCGCAGCAGGTACACGTGAACCGATTGACCCCGTTCGCTTTGTCGGCAACCGTTCCAGCGGTAAGATGGGCTATGCCGTAGCTCAGATGGCTGCCGAGCGCGGTGCAGAGGTATTGCTTATCAGCGGTCCGTCTGCGCTTGCCGTACCGCCTAATGTGAAGGCTGTGCAGGTTGAATCGACCAATGAAATGCTGGATGCCTGCCTGGCAGCCTACGATGCAGTTGATATCGTTATTAAGGCAGCGGCTGTTGCCGATTACCGTCCGCGTGATGTGGCAGACCAAAAGATTAAGAAGAAAACAGACGATGCTCTGACTGTAGTTATGGATAAAAATCCGGATATCCTCAAAACCTTGGGTGCGAAGAAAACGCATCAGGTATTGGTTGGCTTTGCTGCAGAAACGCAAAACCTGTTGGCTAACGCCCGCGAAAAGGTAGTCAAGAAGAATCTTGATATGATTGTAGCTAACGATGTTACGGCTGCCGGTGCCGGATTTAACTCCGATACCAATATCGTTAAGTTCCTTTACGCCAACGGCGATGTATGCGAGCTGGAGCAGATGCCGAAGGTTGATGTGGCGAACCGTATTTTGGACGAGGCGTTGCGTATTCGTAGAGAGCGCGCTTGATAGAGCGCGTATAAGACCGCATCTGCGTCATGACCGCTCCTCGACGTACTAGAAGTACGTCGTCGTCGCAATCATTTAGCATCTGCAGCCTTCTCCGCGTTCTTTGGAGTAGAGATTGCAAGGATACGTATGCATTATGAATCCCTGTATAATAGAATTAAATTCTATTTAGTATCAGCCATTACGGAAAAGGCGTTTTCACATATTTTTCGTAAAAAAAGTACTTGTCATTATCTTGATTTTGTTATATAATGGCATCTGTAACCAATTTAATACAACTCATCAAGAGCGATGGAGGGAATGGCCCTGTGAAGTCGCAGCAACCATTGCAGCGTGACAGCTGTAAAACGGTGCTAAGTCCTGCAGTTTATCTGTAAGATGAGAATGCTAAGAGTAATAATTTAAGGCGTTCTCATAATGAGAACGCCTTTTCTTATACCATCTAAACACTCTCAACAACGTTTTTTATTTATGAAAGGAGCTACCAATGAGAAAATTATTTACTTCCGAATCCGTTACCGAAGGTCATCCTGATAAAATAGCAGACCAAATTTCCGATGCTGTGCTTGATGCCATCCTGGCTCAAGATCCTAAAGGCCGTGTTGCTTGCGAAACTATCGTTACTACCGGTCAGGTTCACATTTTCGGCGAAATTTCTACCCAATGCTATGTTGATATCGCACACATTGCTCGCGAAACTATCAACAATATCGGTTACAACCGTGCAAAATTCGGTTTTGACGGCAACACCTGCGGTGTGCTGATTTCCATCGACGAGCAGTCCCCTGATATCGCTATGGGCGTTGACAAAGCGCTGGAAGCTAAGGAAGGCCAGGCTGCTGAGGAAGAAACCGGTGCCGGCGACCAAGGTATGATGTTCGGTTATGCAACCAACGAAACCGAAAGCTACATGCCGATGCCTGCATATCTGGCTAACAAGCTGGCTCTGCAGCTGACCAAGGTTCGTAAGGAAGGCGTGCTGCCTTACCTGCGTCCGGACGGCAAAACTCAGGTTACCGTTGAATATGACGACGGCAAACCTGTTCGTGTAGATACTATCGTTATTTCTTCCCAACATGCACCGGAAGTTTCCAACGAGCAGATTCGCAAAGATATTATCGAAAAGGTTATTGCACCGATTGTTCCCGCAGAAATGCTGGATGCGGAAACTAAATACTACATCAATCCGACCGGCCGTTTTGTTATCGGCGGTCCTCAGGGTGATGCTGGTCTGACCGGCCGTAAAATCATCGTTGACACCTATGGCGGTATGGCTCGTCATGGCGGCGGTGCTTTCAGCGGCAAGGACCCCTCTAAGGTTGACCGCAGTGCTGCTTATGCTGCACGTCACGTTGCTAAAAATATCGTTGCCGCAGGTTTGGCAGATAAATGCGAAATCCAGCTGGCATACGCTATCGGCGTAGCACATCCGGTTTCCGTTCTGGTTGAAACCTTCGGCACCGGCAAAATCAGCGAGGACAAGATTGTTGAGCTGGTTCGTAAAAACTTCTCCCTGAGCCCGACCGGCATTATCCGTGAGCTGGATTTGCTGCGTCCTATCTACAAGCAGACTGCTGCTTATGGTCATTTCGGACGTACCGATGTAGATCTGCCGTGGGAGCATACTGAAAAGGCTGCTGCACTGCGCGAGCAGGCAGGCCTGTAAGATTAATTTAAAACTGTCGAAAGCACGCTGCTTGCAGCGTGCTTTTTCTATGCCTGCCTGTGGCTTTGCTCTTGCTAACTTATCTTGATAAGGGGTATAATATTATTATCTATAACTATAATTACTCCGTAATAAACTAAGCTAAAATTAAACTTACCCCATTATAATTTACCCCCAAGGGAATGGTGCAGGGAGGAAAGAAAGTGAATTTACAGAATCGCAAGGTTAAGATAGCATTTGGCCTGATGCTGGCGGTATGCGTAATTATCGGCTACCGTATTTACAGCAATATTCAGGCTGATAAGGCGCGTGCTGCCAGACTGTCGCAGGTACGCAATGTGGCGGTCGTTACTGCTCACCCCATAAGGCAGACGATTGTTCCCAGTCTGAGCTTTTCCGGCAGTTTGGACCCGGAATGGCAGGCAGAGGTTGCCGCTAAGGTGGACGGACGCTTGGAAAAGGTTTATGTCCGTGAAGGCGACCGTGTGAGCCGTGGGCAGGTGTTGGCAATTTTGGAGCAGGCTGATACCGATGCCAATCTGTTGAGCGCCAAGGGCAGCTTTTTGGATGCACAGACAAGCTTGCACAAGGCGGAAACAGATTTGCAGCGCTATGAAAAGCTATATGCTACGGGTGCTGTTTCGCAGCAGGTGGTGGATGATTACCGCTTTGCGCGTGATAATGCTGCAGCTAAGCTGGAGGCTGCCAGAGGCAGTCTGCGGGCGATGGAGTCTAAGTCTGAGGGCACGGTGCTGACAGCGCCGGCTGATGGCATTATTTCTAAGCGTTATTATCAGGAGGGCTATTACGCAAAGGCAGGTACGCCTATTTTTGCCGTTGCTGATATCTCTATGCTGAAAACTACGATTCATATTCCCGAAGGACAGATTGCCGGTGTACATGTCGGCAATGAAGCAAGTATTACCCTGCCTGCTTATCCCGGTAAAAAGCTGATAGGCAAAATTACCCGCATCGCTCCGGTTGCGGATTTGCCGGCGCATACTTTTGCGGCAGAGGTGAGCGTGGATAACAGCGAAGGTCTTTTGGCCGGCGTCTATGCCAACGTTACGCTTACAGCTTCACCTAAAGCTGATGTGCTGACTATTCCGGTGCAGGCTATTGTGATGCGTGATGACCAGCAGACGGTGTTTGTTGTTGATGATAAAGGCGTTGTACAGCGCTGTGTGCTGAATGTCGGCTATACGAATGATAAGCTTGCTGAAATAGTGAGCGGACTGGATGAAAAGGATACTATTGTTACCGAAGGACATAACAAGCTGCGTGAAGGCAGCAAGATAGATTTGAAAAAGGCTGGTAAATAACGATGATTGGAACATTTATCAAGCGGCCGGTATTTACCACCATGTTTATTTTGCTGTTGGTGGTGTTCGGTATCCGCTGCTATCCGGAAATCGGCGTTGATTTGAATCCTGATGTTGATTTGCCTATTGTCAGCGTGCGTGTTACTTATAGCGGTGCTTCGCCGCAGGAAATGGAAACGCTGGTTACCAAGCCGATTGAGAACCGCGTCAGTCAGGTTTCGGGTATCAAGACGCTGTCTTCAACTGTGCTGGAAGGCTACAGTGAAACAGTTCTGGAATTTAATATCGGTGTCGACCCGCAGGTGAAGGCCAGTGAGGTGCGTGAAAAGGTTGCCAGTGTGCGCAAGGCTCTGCCTGATGATATCGACGAGCCGGTAACGCAGACTGTTGACATCAACTCCCGCGCGATTGTGGCCTATACCTTTGCTTCGCCTTCGCGCAGCCGTGGTGAAATCCGCCGCATTGTGGAGGATAATATTAAGGATGAGCTGCAGATGGTGGAGGGTGTTTCCGAGGTTACTGTTGTCGGTGCCAGCCAGCGTGCTATCCGCATTGTGCTGAAGCCGGAAAAGCTGGCGGAATACGGTATTGCCTATCAGACAGTGCGCAGTAAGCTGAACGCCAATAACTATAATACTCCCGGCGGTAAGGCGAAAAATGACGCTATGGAAATCACTGTGCGTACCTTAGGCAAGTATAACAATATTAATGATATCAAGCAGGTGGTAGTTGCTAATCATACCGGCCGTCCTGTTTATATCAGTGAAATTGCCGATGTGCTTGATTCCTGGGAGGATGAGGATACCTTTGCCAGTGCTAACGGTGTTCCTTGCGTTATGACCTTTGTGCGCAAGCAGTCCAAAACCAATACTGTTGATGTTACCGATAATGTCAATGCCAAGATGGAGGAGCTGAAGCACAGCAATCTGCCGCCCGATATCATTGTTGATAAGGTGCGCGACCAGTCCAACTATATACGCGACAATATTGCGGATGTCTGGAATGCGATTCTTTTCGGCGGTTTTCTGGCGCTTTTGATAACATATTTATTCCTGCGCAATTTCCGTGCGACTATTATCGGCGGTCTGTGTATTCCTACGTCTATTATCGCCACCTTCTTTATGATGAAGGTTATGGGCTTTACATTGAATAATATGTCGCTGATGGCTTTGAGCCTGGCAGTCGGCATTTTGATTGATGATGCGATTGTAGTAATTGAAAATATTTTCCGCCATATTGAGATGGGACAGACGCCGTTTGTGGCAGCCAAGGAAGCGACGGAGGAGCTGACGCTGGCGATTTTGGCGACGTCCCTGAGCTTAATGGCTGTATTTGTGCCTATCGGCAATATGGGTGAAACCATCGGCCAGTTCTTCAAGCAGTTCGGTCTGACGGTTGCTTTTGCGGTAGCGTTCTCTACTATTGTAGCCTTTTCGCTTACGCCAATGGTTTCGGCGTACTGGATTAAGGCAGAAACCGAGGAGCAGAGCAGCAAGGAGCGCACGCATTTTGTGCAGAGGGCTCTCGATAAATTTGAAGCAGGCTTCCAGTCCGTGCGTGAAATGTATGACAGCTTAATGGCCTGGGCTTTGGAAAGACCTAAGAAGGTTGTTGCCGTAGGTATCATTTCGCTGTTGCTGAATTTGCTGCTGCTTCCATTTGTGGGTACGGAATTCCAACCTACATATGATTCGGGTGAATTCAGCGTCAATGTTAAAGCGCCCATCGGCACCAGTTTGCAGAAAACTGTAGAGCTGGCCAAGCCGTTGCAGCAGGAGATTTCGCAGTTGCCGGAGGTCAAAATCGTGGCGCTTAATATCGGCAACGGCCGCAATCCTGTTAACCAGGGTTCTCTGGATATCCGCCTGAAGCCAAGCAATGAGCGTGAACGCAGCATGCAGCAGATAATGGATGATTTGCGCGGACGCTTCCAAAATGTTGAAGGCCTGAAGGTTACCGTTGTATCAAACCAGGGCGGTGGCCGTGGTGACAGCCGTCCGGTGCAGATTGGTCTGCGCGGCAGCAATATCAAGGAGCTGAAAAATTACGCTCAGCAGTTGGCAGATATGATACGCCGGACTGAGGGTGCGACCGACGTTGATATATCCGATTCGGAAGAGCAGCCGGAAATCGTGGTCAAACTGGACCACGCCAAGGCCAGTGAATTCGGTCTTGATGCTACGGAGGTTGGCAAGGTTATCGAAATGGCTATTATGGGCAAAAGCACCAGCAACAGCTATACCATCGGTGACAATGACTATGATATTATTTTGCAGCTGGAGCAAAGTCAGCGCACTAATATCAATGATGTTATGAACCTGCGCATTTCTTCTTCCGCAGGTCAGTTCATCCGCTTGGGGGATATCGCAGATGTGCGCTACGGCAGCGGTCCTACACGCATTGAGCGTGAGGATAAGCAGCGTCAGATCGTTGTTTATGCCAACACAGTAGGTATTTCGCCCGGTGATTTAATCGGCAAGGTGCGCGATGAATATATTCCTGAGCTGAATTTGCCGCCGGGATATAACTATAAGATGATTGGTCAGGCCGATAACATGGCACGCTCCTTTAAAGAGGTTTATAAGGCCGTTATTCTGGCCATAGTTGTAGTATACATGGTGCTGGCGGCGCAGTTCGAAAGCTTTTCGCAGCCGCTGATTATCATGGTATCATTGCCGTTTGCGATTATCGGCGCTATCCTGGGCCTGCTTGTTGCAGGACAGACGGCGAACATGATGAGCATGATTGGCTTTACCATGCTTCTGGGTCTTGTTACCAAAAATGCTATTTTGCTGATTGACTATGCCAACCAGGAGCGTGAAAAGGGCATGTCTATCCGTGAAGCAGTGCTCTTGGCCTGCTCGCTGCGTCTGCGTCCTATTCTTATGACAACATTGTCTACGATACTTGGTATGCTGCCGATTGCTCTCGGCATCGGCGAGGGTGCGGAGCTGCGCCAGTCTATGGGCGTGGTGCTGATAGGCGGCTTAACAACCTCCACCTTACTGACGTTGGTGGTTGTTCCGTTGATTTATCTGCTCTTTGAGGAGTGGAAGGCGAAAAACTATGTGCAAAGAGGAGAATAGGAGTGAAACAGTTGACACCGAAGGCCTTTGCCGATTATCTGGCAGAGGCTGCAGAAAAAATCCGTCAGGATGGTTTCAGTATTGTTAAGGATAATCCGATAAATTATGGCCAGCAGATTGCAGTACAGTTTTGTGAGGCTAAGGCATCCGTGAATATATATAACGGCAAAAAAGGACTGACGCATGTTTATAACGGTGACAGTGCCTTAAAGCAAAGATTAATGCTGGTGCTGGAGGGAGTGCAGAATGCGTCTGAGGAGCTGCAGCCTGCAGCCGCAGGAGCAACAGTAAGCAACGGCCTGTGGGCAGGCAGTGATGAATCCGGCAAGGGTGATTTCTTCGGCAGCCTGGTTGTGGCGGCCACAGTAGTGGACAACACAACGGCAGCTAAGCTGCAGGCTGCAGGCGTTAAGGACTGTAAGCTGCTGACTGATAAAAAAATCCTTGAGCTGGAGAATGTTATCAAGGCAACCGTTGTTGATTATAGTGTGCTGGAGCTGAAGCCGAAGATTTATAATCTGCGCTATGAGCAGGTAGCGGCTGCCGGAGGCAAGCTCAACCAGCTTTTAGGCTACGGACATGTGGCGGCGCTCAGTCAGGTGCTGGAGCGGCAAAAGGATTGCCACAGCGCTTTGATTGACCAGTTTACCCAGTCTACGGTAAATTTAAAGGCTTTGCAGCAGCGCTTCCCCGGCTGCAGCGTGCGCCAGCAGCCTAAGGCAGAAAGCAACCTGGCGGTTGCCGCTGCCTCGGTGCTGGCCCGCGCCCGCTTCTTGCGGACGATGGACGAGCTGGCGCAGCAGGCCGGCGTAGGCGAGCTGCCGAAGGGCGGCGGCGAGCAGGCAACGGCATGTGCCCGCCGCTTAGCAGAAAAATATGGCAAAGATGCTTTGCGTGAATATGTAAAGCTGCACTTTGCCAATTACAAAAGAGTGTAGAGATTATGAAAAAACTAATTGTTAACGCAGATGATTTCGGTCTGCATCCTTTGATTAACGCAGGTATTATTAAGGGCTATCGGGAGGGCTTTATTACCAGCACCTCGTTGATGCCCAGTGCTCCCTGCTGGCAGGAGGCGGTGCAGCTGGCGCAGGAAAATCCTCAGCTCGGTATAGGTGTGCATCTGACGCTTGTCGGCAGCGTGGCACCTGTACTTCCTGCAGGCAAGGTCAGCAGCCTTTTGGATGAGCAGGGATTGTTTTTGGCGGATTACGTTGCCTTTGCCAAGCGCTTTTACAGCGGCAGCGTCAAGCGCAGCGAGCTGGAAGCGGAGCTAAGCGCGCAAATCGAAAGGGCGTTGGAAGCTAAAATAAACATTACGCATATCGACAGCCATCAGCATACGCATGTGCTGCCGGGAATTAATGCACTTGTATTAAAGCTCTGTAATGAGTATAATATTATAAGGGTACGTATACCTAAGGAAGCCTATACCTTTACCGGAGGTTTTCATACAGGTATCGGCAGAATGATCGGTCGCAGCGGGCTCAGCTTTTGTGCTCAAATGGCGGCGCAGCGCGCTGACAGCCTTGGGCTAAAGCATCCGCAGCATTTCTTCGGCATGCTGGCAGGCGGTCATCTGAATGCGGAGCTTGTAGGCAATATCCTGCATCAGCTTCCGGATGGCGTCAGCGAACTGATGACGCATCCCGGTCTTGATTCTGCTGCCTTGGGAAAAATATTTCCCTGGCAATATCATTGGCAGGAGGAAATGCAGGCGTACCTTGACAGCGGCAATAAAAAGCTGCTGCAGCAGGAGCATATTCAGCCTGTTAATTTTACGGCCTGCTAAAGCTCTTGTACTAAAAAAATAAGCTCATTTGGAGTCTGCTAGATGAATAAAAAATTATTGTTCCGCTTAGGTCTGCTTTTTGGCTTTGTCCTGTTGATTTCGGCGGCGGTTATTTATTTTACATTTGATATACGGACCTTGGAATACCTTACGATGTTCGAGCCTCGCTGTATTCTGCTGGCTTTGTCATGTCTTGCGATAGGCTTGATTTTTGACGGCCTGCGCCTGATAACCTTGGCTTCGGTGACAGACGAGAAGCTGACCTTTCATCAGATAGTGAATGTAGTTCTGAGCAACTACTTTTTGGCGTTGGTAACGCCGGGTGCCAGCGGCGGCGCCATTGCTCAGGTTATGTTTATGCGTAAGGCCGGGGTGCCTGTCGCCAAATCTACGGTAGTAGTTTTGGTGCGCACCGTTATGTCCATTATCTTCCTTATTCTGCTGGTGCCGGTGGTGCTGCACAGCGATGCGGATATAGTAAAATGGATGCCTGCGTCTGTACTGACAATTCTTTCGGTGCTGTTTATATCACTGCCGATCATCGTAATTTCCTTGCTGCAAACACGTTATCCCGAGAAGGCGATTATGTGGTTTACCCGTAAGCTTTCATTTACTACGCAGCGCAATTGCTTTATCTGGTATAACGAGTTCAAGAACGCCGTTGTAGTTATGGGCAAGCATCCGAAGATGGTTTTCCGTGCGTTTATCGAATCCGGTGTGAGCCTGCTCTTTATTTATGCCACTGTGCCTGCTTATTTTACCGGTCTGAATATTGATTTTGACCTGGGGCAGGTTATGGGACGCATGGTACTGCTGAATTTAATACTGTATTTTTCGCCTACACCCGGTGGCAGCGGTGTAGCGGAGGCAGGCTTCTTGGTGCTGTTTTCCAATATTTTGCCTAACGGTGTTGAAGGCATCATGGCAGTTCTCTGGCGCTTTACGGCAGAATATCTGCCCTTTATGCTGGGAGCGGTAGTAACAATCAGAGCTTTTGGCAGCGATGTGCTGAATATGGCTTCGATTAAGAGCAAAACTACCGAGGGTAAGAAAAATGAGTAGTTGGTATATTAATTTTGAAGTTATGTTGAGGGATGGAAACTGATGAATCAGATTGAAAAAAACAGCCTGATGATTGTAGCAGGCACTGCGTTATTTATGATTATGTTCGGTATCGGCAGCATTCCGCTGCTGGATCCGGATGAACCCGTATATGCGGAAACAGCAAGAGAGATGCTGGCTGCCGGTGATTTTTTGTCACCGAGAATTTTTGGCAATTTCTGGTATGATAAGCCGCCTATGTATTATTGGCTGGTTGCTGTTGCTCAGTTTATTTTCGGTGACAGCGAATTTGCGGCCCGCTTTCCTGCGGCTTTAATGGCCTGTGGTACCTCTGTGATGATGTATGTAGGTATCACAAGGCTGTTCAATGAGCGTGCAGGCTTCTGGTCTGCCATGATTCTTACAAGCTGTGTAGAATTTTTCTATATGGGCAAGGCGGCGGTGACAGATACAACGCTGCTCTTTTTTATGACAGGTGCGTTGCTGAGCTTTATCCATAAGCGTTATTGGCTGATGTATGTGTGCATGGCGCTGGCTACTGTTACCAAAGGTCCTATCGGTATCGTATTCCCGGGAGCGATTATTTTTCTGTATCTGGTGGCTATGGGCCAGCTGCGTGAGATTTTACGCATGCACGTTATCCGTGGTCTGCTGTTGTATTTTCTCATCGCATCACCCTGGTATTACGCTATGTATACCGTGCATGGCATGGAATTTATCAATACCTTCCTGGGCTTTCACAATATAACGCGCTTTACGACGGCTGAACATGCTAACCGCGTTACCTTCTGGTATTATTTTCCTGTAATAATCTTAGGCTTGTTCCCCTGGACAGGTATGCTGTGGCAGGCTGCTAAAGCATCTGTAAGCGAAAGCCGTATAGATGATATGCGCAAGCTGCTGTTCTTCCACGTTTGGTGGATTTTCGTGCTGCTGTTCTTTACTATCTGCAAAACAAAGCTTGTATCCTATATTCTGCCGTTGTTCCCTGCTATGGCGGTAATTATCGGCTGGAATATAGCGAGAATGCAAAGCAGACTGCGCCATAATACAACCTTTTACGGTTGGGCGGCAGGCAGCGGTATTATGTTTGTACTGCTTGGCGTGGGCTGGATTATCGGTGCGCAGTATCTGCCGGAGGCTGACTTCAGCCTGGTGATGCTGGGTGTGCTGACCTTGCTTTTGGGTGCAGCGGCAGTTTTCGCTCTGCTGTATTATCGCGATATCGAGCTGGCATCCTGGCTGCATGTGATGATTGGCGCTGTGACGATGTGTGTTGCCTTTGCTTTTGTTTTGCCGGTAATTGCCGACCGATTCAGTGTAAAAACTATGAGCAGCGTGTATAAGGAACAATGTGAGCAGCAGACGCCTGTTTATGTAGACAAGTTCCTGCGCCCCGGCTTCATGTATTATGCAGGCAAACCCGGTATCGAAATGATTCCGCAGACAGGTGCTTTGACAGATGCTTTGCGTGACGGCAGCAAAAAATATCTATTGGTGCGCGGTTTGGAATACCGTCGCGTGCAGAAGGCGGGTCCGTTGCCGAATAATGTGCGCACAGTAAAGGAAATCAGCGATATCTATCTGCTGGAGCAAAATTGAGTATTAATAATCAATTGTTGAGATGCCGTGATAAAACCTAGCCTTTAACAGAAAAAACAGTGGAGGTTTACCGTCAGGTAAATTCCCACTGTTTTTTAGTGTAAAAAAATTTCTTAAACTTTAGCGATTCTATAATTTGTGAGGTTGGTTTTATCTCAGCCTCTTTTCTTATGCAAAAACTCCCCATCCGTCTTACCTTGCGGTAAGAAAGATGGGGAGTTGCTTTTTCAGCTTATATAATTCTTTTAGTCCTGACCGGGAACCTTCAGCACAGCACCGGTAGCAGCGGAGGTAACCAAAGCAGCATAACGTGCCAGGTAACCGCTCTTAACCTTCGGCGGCGGGCATACCCAGTTCTTACGGCGTTCAGCCAGCTCTTCGTCGCTCAGCTTAACATTCAGGGTACGGTTCGGAATATCAATTTCAATGATATCGCCGTTTTCAATCAATGCGATGTTACCACCCTCGCGTGCTTCCGGAGAAATGTGACCGATGCAGGCACCGCGGGTAGCACCGCTGAAACGTCCGTCGGTAAGCAGTGCAACGTCCTTGTCGTGGCCCATGCCTGCCAGTACGGAGGTCGGGTTCAGCATCTCACGCATGCCGGGGCCACCCTTCGGGCCTTCGTAACGGATAACGACAACGTCACCGGAAACAACCTTTTGTGCGCAAATTGCAGCAATAGCTTCATCCTCGGAATTATAAACCTTAGCCGGACCGCTGAAGACCTTCATGGAAGGATCAACAGCACTTTCCTTGACAACGCTGCATTCCGGAGCGATATTGCCCTTCAGAACAGCGATGCCGCCGGTTTTGTTGTACGGATTTTCTACGCTGTGAATAACTTCAGGACGCAGGATTTCCGCATTTTTGATAATCTGACCGACAGTTTTGCCGCTGACAGTCTGGCAGGATTTTTTAATCAGCTTCAGACGGTCAAGCTCGTGCATAACGGCAGGGATGCCGCCGGCTTCGTTCAAATCAACGATGTGGTGGCTGCCACCAGGGCTCATCTTAGTGAGGTACGGAGTTTTCTTGGAGATTTTATCGAACAGCTCCAGCGGCAGGTCGATGCCTGCTTCGTGAGCGATTGCCGGCAGATGCAGTGCGGTGTTGGAGCTGCCGCCGATGGCCATATCAACAGTAATAGCGTTCTTGAAGGCATTGAGCGTCATGATGTCGCGAGGCAGAACGTTTTCCTCCAGCAGACGCATAACAGCCATGCCTGCGTGCTTAGCCAAAGCAATACGCTTGCCGTTATAAGCAGCGGGGATAGTGCCGTTGCCAGGCAGGCCCATGCCAAGAACCTCAGTCAGGCAGTTCATGGTATTTGCAGTGAACAGACCGGAGCAGCTGCCGCAGCCCGGGCATGCACAATGCTCGATTTCTCTGAGCTCTGCTTTATCAATCTGACCGGACTCAAAACGGCCGGCAGCTTCAAATACAGTAGATACGCTGATATCTTTGCCATGGTAACGACCGGGCAGCATCGGACCGCCGCTGACAACAACGGTCGGGATGTTCAGACGAGCTGCTGCCATCAGCATGCCGGGAACAATTTTATCACAGTTCGGAATCAGGATTAAGCCGTCAAACGCATGGCCGTTAGCAACAGCTTCGATGCTGTCCGCAACCAGCTCACGGCTTGCCAGCGGATATTTCATACCGTCATGGCCCATGGCAATGCCATCGCAGATGCCGATAGCCGGGAACTCAATCGGAGTACCGCCAGCTTCCAGCACACCGTATTTGGCTGCCTTAGCGATGGTATCCAGATGCATATGCCCCGGAATGATTTCGTTAGCGGCACAGCAGATGCCGATTAACGGTTTCTTTAATTCTTCTTCAGTATAACCCATTGCATAGAACAGAGAGCGATGGGCTGCGCGGGTTGAACCTTTTTTTACTTGTGTACTGCGCATGTTTCTTTGACCTCTTTCCCTTACTTAAATAGTACTACCGTACGGGCTGCTGATAAAGCACCGTATACTTCATCAGGCCGCCTCGACGTACAAGGAGTACGCCATCGACGACCTTCTTCGTCTCCGGCACTTTCTGAGCAGCCTGCGTGAAATGAACTTAGCAAGCTGCTGATAAAGCACTGTATAGATCATCAGGCCGCCTCGACGCACTAGGAGTACGCCATCGTCAACCTTCTTCGTTTCCGGTACTTTCTGAGCAGCCTGCGTGGAATGAACGTAGCAAGCTGCTGATAAAGCACCGTATACTTCATCAGGTTTTCCTCGACGTACAGAATGTACGCCATCGTTAACCTTCTTCGTCTTCGGTACTTTCTGAGTAGCCTGCGTGGAATTAACGTAGCAAGCTGCTGATAAAGCACCATATACATCAAGTCGCCTCGACCTTAATGCTTTTTATTGCAGCCAATACGGTTTAAAATAAAAAACAACAGTCCCGAAGTCTTTCGGGATACTCATAAAATTTTACAATTTTTATAGCCTGATGTCAAATTTTATGGACAAAAAACTACAATTAAGTGTAAGCTTGCACCTTAAAAGCTGCATCATAGTTACATTCTTTACAAACTTGGTAAAGTTTAAAAATAATTCACGATTACTGCGTGGAGAATAGTATATAATAGGCGTGTAAAATTGTTGCGAGGTGATTATCATGAAAACTAAATTAACTGAGCTCTTAGGTATAAAATATCCTGTTATCCAGGGTGGTATGGCGTGGACGAGTGACGCTGTGCTGGCTGCTGCTGTTTCCAACGCCGGCGGTGCCGGTATCATCGGCAGCGGCGGCCGTACTGTGGAATGGACACGTGACGAGGTGCGCAAGGCAAAATCTCTGACCGACAAGCCCTTCGGCGTTAACGTTATGCTGATGGCTCCTAACATTGCGGAAATCATTGCTATGCTGTGCGAAGAAAAGGTAGCCTTTGTTACCTTGGGGGCAGGCAATCCGGTACCGCATATTCCTGCATTTCATGCTGCAGGCATCAAGGTTATTCCTGTAGTGCCTAATGTTAAGCTGGCAAAGCGCATTGAAGCTGCAGGCGCTGACGCTATGGTTATTGAAGGTATGGAGGCCGGTGGTCATATCGGCAAGCAGACTACTATGGCGCTGATGGAAAACGTACTGCCGCAGATTAAATCTGTTCCGGTGCTTGTTGCCGGCGGTATCAGCGACGGTCGTGCGCTGGCTGCAGCTTTGCTGATGGGCGCTGCAGGTGTGCAGATGGGTAGCCGTTTCCTGCTGACTGAGGAATGCCCGGCAAATCCTGCTGCTAAGGAAGCCATTGTGAAAGCAACCGATACTGACAGCGTAGCAACCGGCTACAGCCGTAATCTTGGTGTACGCTGCCTTTCCAATGCCTTTACCGATGCTTATACCGCGCGTGAAATTGCCGGTGCTCCCAAAGAAGAGCTGATGGCTATGGGTACAGGCACCAACCGCAGAGGTCTTGTGGAAGGTGATGTTACCAACGGCACTGTTATGTGCGGTCAGAGCTTGAACGTGCTGAATGATATTCTGCCCTGCAAGGATGTTATGGAGCGTATTATTGCTGAAGCCAAAGAGGCTATTGCCAACGTACAGAAAATCGAGCTGTAAGAATTAAAGCAAAAAGCATGCATTGCTGTGAGAAGCGGTGCATGCTTTTTTGCGTTTAAATCTGGTCTGTAATTATTCAGCTTATCTGGTTGCATTCGGGGAACAGGCTGCTTAATCGTTCTATTACTGCGGCAATTTTATCTGCCTCGATGGCAGCGTAATTGATAACAAGCGTGCAGCCGTTATTTTCTTCGGTATTATGACTGTAATCGGAATAGAAGGAAAGGCACATATCTGCTGCCAGTGCTGCCTTGCGTACTTCTGCTTCCGTCAGTTTGGTGTTGATATGCAGTACAAAATGCGTACCGGCGTTGCGTTCGGTTATCTGCGAAACAGCGGCTAGCGGCGAGGAGTGGATGGCAGCCAGAATTTTGTGGCGCTGCTCGCGGTAGTAGTTTTTCATTTTGTTGATATGGCGTTCAAAATAGCCTTCGGAAATGAAGCGTGCCAGCGTATACTGCTCAAAGCTGGATACGGTGCAGCTGTAAAAACTCATGGTCTGCTCATAGCGCTCCAGCAGACGCGGCGGCAGCACCATGTAGCTGATGCGCAGCGAGGGAACCAGGCTTTTGGAGAAGGTGTTCATGTAGATTACGCGGCTTTGCGTATCCTGCGCGTACAGCGGCAGGATAAAGCGACCGGTGTAACGGAATTCGCTGTCGTAATCATCTTCAATTATATAGCGCTTGCGGATACGGTTAACCCATTCAAACAGCTCCAGCCTGCGTGTTACGGGCATGACAATACCGGTAGGGAAATGGTTGGCTGGGGAAAGATGTACTACGTCGGCACCGCTTTCCTCCAGCTTGTCAATCATCAGGCCGTTGTCATCAATGGGGATGTACTTCCAGGGATTGCCGAAGCTGGCGGAGATGGAGGCGAATTTTTTATAGCCCGGTTCTTCGATGGCGAAGGTGCAGGCATGGCCGAACATCTGCAGCAGGCGGCCGTAAAGATATTCCGTACCGGCGCCGATGATAATTTGCGAAGGATCAACCTGCATAGCGCGGTTATGTGCCAGATAGTCGGCAATAGCCTTACGCAGTTCGTAGACGCCCTTGTAGGGAACGGTTTTGAGCAGCTCTTCGTTGTGCACGGAAAGTGTTTCGCGCATCAGGCGTGTCCATGTAGCGAGTGGGAAGTTTTGCAGGCTGATGCGGTTAGCCTTGAAGTCGGCAAAGTATTCGCGCTCCGCTGCCTCCGGCAGCATCGCTGCTGCAGCCTTGCGGCGCACGCGGTAGCTGCTGACGTCTTCTACGAAGTAGCCTTTCTTTTCGCGCGAGGTGATGTAGCCTTCTACCGCCAGTTGGGCGTAGGCGTTGGCCACGGTGATGATGCCCACGCTCAGATGCTGTGCCAGCGTGCGCTTGGAGGGCAAGCGTTCGCCTGCCTGCAGCCTGCCGCTGATGATATCCTGACGGATGCATTGGTATAAGTAATCATAGAGCGGTGTGCTGCCGCGTTTATCCAAATCATATGTTAACATGAGTGATATTTCTCCTTGGTTCTAAAATATTTTTGCTTTTTGATTCTTTTAATAGGACCATTTTGATTATACAATAGTGACATCAAAAAAACAAGTCCCGTCACAATGGTGTGAAGGGCAAGAGCCAAATGAGGAGGTTTATCATTATTATGGAAAAAGTAAAATTACAAGCACAATATGGTTTATATATTAACGGAGAGTGGCGCAATGCATCCGACGGCGCAACCTATAATGCAGAAAGCCCTGCCGACGGCAGCCATCTGGCAGTTTGCGCCCAAGGCAGCCGTGAGGATGTAGAGGCAGCCTCCGCAGCAGCTTGGGAAGCGTTTAAAACCTGGAAAAAGACTACCCCGGCACAGCGTGCCGTTTTGCTGAATAAAATTGCCGATATTATTGATGCTAACAAAGAACATCTGGCAATGGTAGAAAGCATGGATAACGGCAAGCCGATTCGTGAAACCATGAACGTGGATATTCCGATGGCGGCGGAGCATTTCCGTTATTTTGCCGGCTGCATCCTGGCGGAGGAAGGTCAGGCTTCCGTACTTAACGAACAGTTCCTGTCTATCATCCTGCGTGAGCCTATCGGCGTAGTCGGTCAGATTATTCCCTGGAACTTCCCGTTCCTGATGGCAGCGTGGAAGCTGGCGCCGGTGTTGGCAGCAGGCGACTGCACCGTACTGAAGCCTTCCAAGGAAGCAAGCCTTTCTATTTTGGAATTTGCACGTCTGATTGACGGCGTATTGCCAGCAGGTGTTTTCAATGTTATTACCGGCGCGGGAAGCAAAACCGGTCAATATATGCTGGAGCACAAAGGCTTTGCCAAGCTGGCCTTCACCGGCAGTACCGAGGTTGGCCGCAATGTAGGTTTGGCGGCGGCAGAACGCATTATCCCGGCAACATTGGAGCTGGGCGGTAAAAGTGCCAACATTTATTTTGATGACTGCGATTTTGATCAGGCCATCGACGGTGCTCAATTAGGTATTCTCTTTAACCAAGGTCAGGTTTGCTGTGCCGGCAGCCGTATCTTCGTGCAGGATACCATTTATGATGAATTCGTACCGGCTTTAGTAAAAGCCTTCAATAAGGTTAAGGTGGGCCTGCCGTGGAATGATGATACTCAGATGGGTTCTCAAATCAACGAAACCCAAATCAAGAAAATCCTGAGCTATGTTGAAATTGCTAAGCAGGAGGGCGCTACTATTGCCTGCGGCGGTGAACGCTTTACCGAGGGCGAGCTGGCCAAGGGTGCATTTATGAAGCCGACGCTGATTACCAATGTAACCAACGATATGCGTGTGGCGCAGGAGGAAATCTTCGGACCTGTTGCCGTAGTTATCAAATTCCACGATGAGGATGAGGTTGTGGCTATGGCTAATGACAGTGAATACGGCCTCGGCGGTGCTGTCTGGACTAAGGATATTAACAAGGCTATCCGTGTGGCACGCAACGTGGAAACCGGTCGTATGTGGGTGAACACCTACAATCAGATTCCGGAACATTCTCCCTTCGGCGGCTACAAAACCTCCGGTATCGGTCGTGAAACTCACAAGATGATTTTGAACCACTATACACAAGTGAAAAATATTATGATTAATCTCAGTTATGCTCCTTCTGGGTTTTATCCTCAGGACTGACGATTAATAAACAGGATTATTCCTGAATAGTTGCGCAAAAAAAGCTCCGGCGGTTGCCGGAGCTTTTTTGCTGAGTGATTTATATTTATTTATCCAATTTTGCATTATCCAAAAATGCTGTGCCGAATTGCGTGTAGTTCATTTCCGCACCGCGCAGGTCAGCGTATTCCAAAACGGCTTTATCCAGCAGCGCCTTATCTAGCTTACTGTTGTTCAAATTGCTGTGGCCCAGCTTGCTGCTGCGCAGGTCTGCTTCCGTCAGGTCGCTGCGCTCCAGATGGGCACTGTATAGGTTAGCGCCATGAAAAACTGCGTTTTTCAGGCTGGCACGACGCAGCCAGCTATAGGGCAGGTTGGCAAAGCTGAAGTCGGCGTAATCAGCCTGTACGCCGTCCATAGAGGCCTCCTGTGCTTTGACCTGCTGCAGATTTGCGTTCAGCAGATGTGCGCCACGCAGCTGGCAGCGGTTAAGATATGCTCCCTGCAGGCTGGCGTTGGTAAAATCGCTGCCGGAGGCATTGGCATAGCGGAAGTTGGCATATGCCAAATTGGCACCGCGCAGGCTGGCGTTGGGTAACAGGGCGCTCTGGAAGCAGGCATCCTGCAGCTTGGCTTTGTCCAGCTTGGTAGAGTCCAGACGTGCTTCCGTAAAATCGGTATTGGTAAAATCACGTCTGGATAAATCCATTCCCGATAAATCGGCACCGGAAAGGTCACCGCCGGGGCAGCTTGCTCCGTTCAGTACCGCATTTAAATCACTGTTACTGTAAGCAAGGGCTGTGCTGCTTAAGCCGAGAGCCAGGAGAGTAAGCACAGTCTTGAAAAAATTCTTACGCATTTTGGCCTCCTGCATAGCTTTCTGTTTCATCCAGCAAAAGCTCCAGCTGTTTGGGATCATCCGGCAGACGGTCGATAATCTTCCAAGGCTTAACCTCGGAAAAATCCTCAGGCTTATAGCCGGAGCCTTCCAAAATAATCAGGCAGGGTGCGCCGATGGCATTGGCACAGCGCACGTCATTAGGCGTATCGCCGATGAAAATCAGCTCGTTCGGCTTGGCTTCTTCATTTTGCATATACAGACGGTGGAAGGCAACCTTAGCCAGCATTTCGCGGTTTTCGCTGATTTCGCCGAAGACGCTGTGTTCGTGGTTAAAATATTGGTCCAGACCGAAATGCTGCAGCTTGAGATGGGCACCGGTGCTGGTGTTGCCGGTGAGCAGGCAGTTGCAGTAACGGCTATCAGGCCGGCAGAAGTATTGCAGCGTTTTCTCCACGTTTTTCAAAACACGGCCCTTATGCAGCGGCAGCTGTTTGGGAAGCTCCATATGGTAACGTATAAGCAGACCTGCTGCTTCCGCACTGTTGCAGCGTCCGCGCAGACGGGTAACAACGCTTTTGATGATATCCGAGTCAGTGCGTCCTGCTAGCGATTTGTTGAAATAGAAGGCATCCAGAAAATAATAATCCTTGATAACCTTAATCATGGCATCCTTGCCGGCACCGCCGGACAGAATGAGGGTGCCGTCTACATCCCACATTAAATATTTCATGTGAAAAATCTCCTTTGGTTTAAGAAAAAACAGGGGCTGTTCATACAACCCCTGGAAAAGTTTATCTTATAGTCCCGCTTAGATGCCACGGGGCTTGAGCATCATTTTTTTCAGTTGAGCGCCGACGTTTTTGGTAACGTTCTGGGTACGGCGGATGAATTTGATGTTGGAGCGGTGGTTGGGCTTCATATCGTATTTGCTGCCGAAATCGCCACGATCCAGCAGGGTAATCTTGGCTTTGTCGCAGTCAAAAGCGCTGCGCAGATAGCGTGCCATGCCCGCAGGGTCGGCATCGTCGTAGCAGCTGAAAATATCCGCAGCAATAAAACCGAGCTTAGGATATACATGCAGAGTTACATGACCTTGTTTGCAGAGTGCGGAGATGGAATATTCGCTCTGGCCTTCTTCCTGACAAACAAGCAGCTCGCGGCTGTTCATCTGGTATTTGTCACAGCCTTCCTGCAACAGAGTCTTTGCCTTTTCGGTGTCGTTGACTTCGTTTACGCCGCAGTTATACATATCTATGGCTATTAATTTTCCTGTAAATTTTTTGGGTTGCATGTGTAAAACTCCTCATGTTTATAGTTACAATAATACAAAGCCGGTTCAGGCGCAGGGCACTGATTTGCCGGAAACAATATATAGTGCATATCTCATTCAATTATAGCGAAAATTATAATACTTGTAAAGTCAAATTACTATCCTAATTGAGAAAACTATGTTATAATAATAGCTATAGTTAAAACATTTGTTTTGTGTGGCGGTGAGAAAATGGAAAAGCTGGAAGCGATAGTTGATGATATAGTGTTTCAAAGCGATGACGGCATGTTCAGCGTGCTGCGTATGGAAAGCAAGGCGCAGGGACGATTTACTGCCGTTTATCATGGCAATGCGCCGTACATGGGCGAAAATGTGGCTATGGAAGGCAACTGGATTGAGCATGCCAGATTCGGCAGACAATTTGATATACAGGCACTGCAGGTTTTGCAGCCAACTTCGGTAGCAGGCATTGAACGCTTTCTGGCTTCCGGCGCTGTGAAGGGTGTAGGGCCGGTGACGGCGGCAAGAATTGTGGAGGCCTTTGGAACGGATACGCTGGAGATTTTGGGAAGCTATCCCGAGCGCTTGGCACAGGTACGCGGCATCAGCGCCAAAAAGGCTGCCGCTATCGGTGAATCGTACAGCCAGCTTTCCGGTCTGCGCGAGCTGATGGTGTTTTTGGAAGCGCACGGCGTGAGCAGCGGTTACGCAGCTCGCCTGCAGGCAACCTACGGCGCTACGGCGATTACCCGCATTAAGGAGAATCCCTATAGCCTGGCGGAGGATATTACCGGCATAGGTTTTAAAACTGCGGACAGAATTGCTATGGCTATGGGCATGGAGCATGACTGCGAGGAACGCTTGCGCGCAGGCATTGCTTATGCGTTGACGCAGGCCGCAGGCGTGGGACACACCTGCGTGCCGGAGGAGCTGCTGGTGCGCGAAACGGCAAGAGCGTTGGCGGTAGATACTTCCATGGTGCAGGATGTTTTCAGCAGCCTGCTGGAGCAGGATTTGCTGCGCACTGAAGAAATGGGCGGTATTCGCCTGATATATCCGGAATATCTGTATACGGCTGAGGTGCAGACTGCGCGCCGTCTGCTGAAGCTGCGCGATCAGGCAAAGCCGGTGACGCGCGTGAATGCGGATGAGGTTATTGCCAAGTGGGAGCGTGATGCCGGTATTACGCTGGCAGAGGCACAGCGTCAGGCGATTTATGCTTCGCTGGAGCATGGCGTTTTCGTTCTCACCGGCGGTCCCGGTACAGGTAAAACAACCGTCGTTAAGGGTATTTTGAACGTTCTGGAGCAGGCTGGCTGCCGCATTCTGCTGGCTGCGCCTACCGGTCGCGCTGCACGCAGGCTGGCTGATTCTGCCGGTCATCCGGCGGCAACGGTGCATCGTCTGCTGGAATACCAGCCTACGGGTGACGGCCTGTGCTTCGGCAAGGATGACAGCGATCCTTTGGATGCGGAAGCAATTATTATCGATGAGGCTTCGATGCTCGATATCAGCCTGACCTATCATCTGCTTAAGGCAATTCCCGGCGGCTGCCGTCTGATTTTCGTCGGTGACGTGGACCAGCTGCCGTCCGTGGGTGCAGGCTCGGTGCTTAAGGATATGATCCGTTCGGGCAGAATGCCTGTTGTACGTCTGGAAAATGTTTTCCGTCAGGCAGAGGTCAGCCCGATTGTCCGTAATGCGCATAAGATTAACCGTGGCCAGATGCCGGAGTTTCTTGCCGGTGCCGACAGCGAGTTTGCGCTGGAGGAGTTTGCCAATGAGCAGGATGCTGCGGAATTCGTAGCGCGTACCTATGCCCAGCTTACGTCCGGCGGTGACTGGCGCAGGGTGCAGGTGTTGACGCCGATGCATAAGAATCCCTGCGGCGTGCAGAATCTGAATAAGCTGCTGCAGAAATATCTTAATCCGCCGTCTGCTGCCAAGCCTGAGGTTAACATACCCGGCAACGTGCTGCGTATTGGCGACAAGGTTATGCAGATTCGCAATAACTACGAAAAAGATGTTTTCAACGGCGACATCGGCCGTGTAATTAAGATAGACGGAAAAAATGTTACGGTAGCCTTTCCGGAGCGTCCTGAGGGTGATTACGTTACCTACGCTCAGGGTGAGGTGGAGGAGCTGCAGCTGGCCTACGCTATGAGCGTGCATAAGTCGCAGGGCAGCGAATATCCCTATGTTATTTTGCTCATGGTGCAGAGTCATTACATCATGCTGCAGCGCAATCTGCTATATACGGCTGTGACCAGAGCTAAGGAAAAAGTGCTGATTGTCGGCAGCAAAAACGCGGTGCGTACCGCTGTGGAAAACGACAAGACAAAAAGGCGTTACAGCTTGCTGGCTGAGCGTCTGCAGGAAAGCAGCGAGGTGTTCTGATGCATCGTTTGTTAAGAGATTTTGCTTATTACGGGCGTGTAGCGAAGGAGCTTATTTTTCCCCGTCGCTGCGCTGTGTGTGCGACTAATATTGACAACGGCTATGTCTGTGAGCAGTGCCGCAAAGAATATCTGCTGCAGCGTCAGCTGCCCTGCTGTCCGCGTGAGGAATATCTGGCGGGACAGGCAGCACCGCTGCCGACTGATGTTCTGTACAGTGCGTTGCTGCTCTATAAATATGATGGCGTGTTTAAGGATGCGCTGCATAAAATAAAATTTGACGGTGAGGCAGGCTGGCTGCCGTTGCTGCGTGAGGAAGCGGAGCTTGCGTTGCCCGCGGCCAAAATGCGCTGGCTGCAGCAGTTTGACCTTATTACCTGCGTACCGACGGCGCCCGAGCGACGCAAGCAGCGTGGCTTTGATGTGCCGCAGGAGCTGTTTGCGGGCCTTTTGGAAGGACGCAGCGTGGGCATGGAGGTTTTGCTGGAGCGGGTGCGCCACACGGAGCCTTTGTACGAGCTGAAGCCGGAGGAGAGAAAGCAGGAGCTGGCAGGCTGTTTTGCCATGCTGCCGCATGCCAGGGTGAGCGGCAAGCATGTACTGCTTTGCGACGATATCTATACTACGGGCAGCACCTTTGCGGAAGCGGCACAGGTGCTGCTGGACGCAGGTGCGGCGCGTGTATCGGCGTTGGCGCTGTGCGCGGCGCAGGCTAATTGGGAGTGACTTTTTCTTGATGCAAAAAATAAAGAATTATTGGCGGCGTGAGCCTGTTTTGTGCATAGCTGTTATTTTAGCTGCCGTAAGCAGCTTTTACAGTAGGCCACAGCTTGCCTATATAGATTTTGATGTGCTGGCGATATTGCTTTCTCTCATGCTGGTGGTAGCGGAGCTGAAGGAGATACGCTTTCTGGACTGGCTAGCGGTGGAGCTGCTGAACAAATGCCGCAGCAAGCGTCAGCTAGAGCTGGTGCTGCTGGCAGTGACCTATGTCAGCTCAATGTTCGTGACGAATGATGTGGCCTTGCTGACCTTTGTGCCGTTGGCGCTGGTTATCGGCAAAACCTTAAAGATGGATATGGAGCGGATTATTATCCTGCAGACGCTGGCTGCCAACCTTGGCAGTATGCTGACGCCGCCCGGTAATCCGCAGAATTTGTTTTTATATGCGCATTATGCTTATACCGCCGGCAGCTTTTTCGCCGTAATGGCTGTGCCGGGAATAATTTCGCTGGCCTATCTGCTATTGTTATTATTCCATGGCAAGGACAGCGTGCTGAAGCTGGAGCTGCCAAAGCTGCAGCAGCCTCCCAAGGGAATATTGCTGCTCTTTTTGGGACTGCTTTTGTTAAACATCGGTGCTGTGCTGCATTGGTTCGACAAGCTGTGGGCCTTGCTGCTGACGGCAGGCGTAGTTGCCCTGTGCGACTGGCGTCGCCTGCGGGAGGTTGATTACAGCCTGCTCGTGACCTTCGCCGGTTTCTTTGTATTCATCGGCAACATCAGCCACAGTCCTGCGGTAAGCTATTTGCAGCAATCGCTGATGGGCAGTGCGGCAGGAACATATTTAACCGGACTGCTGGCCAGCCAGTTCCTCAGCAATGTGCCGGCGGCTATGCTGCTGGCAGGCTTGACTAAGGAAGCAGACGCGTTGCTTTTAGGTGTTAATATCGGCGGTCTGGGTACGATGATTGCTTCGATGGCGAGCGTTATTTCCTATAAACTTTATGCTGCAGAGCATCCCTCGCAGGCAGGAAAATATGTAAGAACTTTTTTGTACTACAATTTTCTGGGCCTGCTGCTGATAGGAGGAGCGGTTTACTTCCTTCTGTGAGCGGGGAAATGCTTTGCGGCATTTCTTTTGACACAATGGTAAACCAATACTGTATAATAAGTTGACTATTTACATCACTTGCATTATAATAAAGCACGTGAAGCAGATAACAATAAGCTGCTCAGATGAAAGGAAAATGCAAAAATGTTAGAGCTTGCACATAAGCTGGCGGACAGCGATGCCAAATTCTTCGGCGGCTGGGTACTGGCAGGAGCAGAAGCACATATTCATCAGCCTGCGGAGGCTATGGATAATCAGGTGCTGTTGGCGAAGGAACGCAAATCAATCATCCGTGTAGCGGGAACTGCGGCAGATGGCAGTCTGGCTAAGGAGCTGCGGGTGTTTTTGGTACTGCCTAAGCATAAATTAGGCACGAAGCCGCTGGAGCCTGAAGCAATTAAGGGCGATTTGCTGACAAAGCACTCCTTCACAACACAGGAGGTAGCGGATTATGTTGCTTATACAGGTGACGAAAACGTCATCCATAAGGGTGAGCATCCCATCGTGCCGGGACTGTGTATGGCTGCCTGGCTGCAGCGTGAGCTGGCGCTGACGGAGCTGGACTGGCGCATTACCTTTGTCGCTCCTGTTTACGCAGGCGACGAGCTGTGCATCTACAGGACAGAAGGTCAGCTTGCTGCTTATGTGGGAGCAATAAATGTTTTTGTGATTAAAGAATTATAGTAAGGCTGGTGTATGAAAATGACAACTTCTGGTACAGAAATCAATAAGAATCATAGAGGAGCAAACGTCAGCAAGACTGCGGAAATGACCAAGATGGCGCTGATGGTAGCAATGAACTGCGTATCCGCTTATATCATTATTCCGCTGCCGTTTTCTCTTTCTCCGCTTGCATTGCAGACAATGATCGTAAATCTTACAGGCTATGTGCTGAACGCTAAGCAGGCCTTTATGACTATGCTGGTTTATCTGCTGGTAGGTTTGGCAGGTGTGCCTGTATTTACCGGCGGCAGTGCGGGACCGGGCAAGCTGTTTGGTCCTACCGGCGGTTACATCATCGGCTTTTTGTTTACCGCTGTTTTCCTGGCATATTTCAGAGGCGAAAAATACAGCTTCAAGCGTTACGCTTTGCTTGGCTGCGTTATCGGTATTCCGCTGATTTATGTGTTCGGCGTTGTACAGCTGAAGCTGATTACCGGTATGGGTTGGGATAAGGCAATTATGACCGGCGCTCTGCCCTTCATCCCGCTGGATATTGTTAAATGTCTGGCTGCTGCCGTAATTGCAGGACCGATTAACCGTATTTTTGCCAACAACAGATAAATAAGGTATAATTTTAGAGCTGTCAGCTATTTGCCGCAAGGCAGGTGGCAGGCAGCTCTTTTCGGATATAGAGGTGTTAAGATGGAAAATGCATATATTTTAGGAGGCCTGCGCAGCTACGTAGGTGTAGTCAACGGTATATATCGTCATATCCCGGCGGAGGTGCTGGGTGCGGAGGTGCTTAAGCAGGTGATGGAAAAATATCAGCTGCGTGAGCCCGATTATATTGTTGCCGGCAACGGCGTAGGCGCCAGCGGCAATATTGCGCGCCTGATGGCATTGACGGCGGGCGTAGATATTTCGGTGCCGGCCTTTACGGTAGATGTGCAATGCGGCAGCGGCTTGGAAAGCATTGCTATTGCTGCAGCCAAGATTAACAGCGGCGAAGCAGATGTAATTATTGCCGGTGGCTTTGAAAGCAGTTCTACGCAGCCAAGACGCGGTTATAATCCCAATCATCCCGATTATGCAGGCGATACTTGGTACAGCGTAGCCAAGTTTATGCCTGGCATCCACCGCGAAACAGTAATGCTGGAGGGCGCGGAGCTTGCAGCCAAGCGCGAAGGAATTACTAAAGAAGAAATGGACAGTTGGGTATTGCGCAGCCATGCGCTCGCAACTCAGGCACGCGAGCAGGGACTGCTGCAGAATATTATCGCTCCGGTCTGCGGTGCCGTTAAGGACGAAGGCATCCGGCCGCGCATGAGCCAACGCCTGCTCGACAGAATGCCCAAGGTGCTGGAGGGAGGCGAATTTATTACGGCGGCCAATTCCTGCCTGATTAACGATGGCGCGGCCTTTGTGGTGCTGTGCTCGCAAAAATATCTGCAGGAGCACGGCTTAAAGGCGCAGGCCAGAGTGCTGGGCAGCGCAGCCTGCGGCGGTGATCCCTTGGTAAGTCCGCGTACTGCAGTTACCGCACTGCAAAAGCTGTTGGCCAAGCATGGACTGCAGGATCAGGATATCGCAGACTTTGAGCTGAATGAAGCCTTTGCCGTAATTGATGTGCTGTTTGCCCGCAGCTTTCCGAATAGCATTGACAAATATAATGTGTTCGGCGGGGCGCTGGCCTACGGTCATCCATACGGTGCCAGCGGCGGCATAATTACGCTGCATCTGTTGGAGGCACTGAAGCAGAAGGGCGGTCACTACGGCGCCGCAAGCGTAGCAGCAGCAGGCGGCGTAGGTACGGCGCTGCTGTTGGAAAGAGTGGAGTGAAGCAAATGGATTACTTGACCTTAATCACACAACAAAAACAGGATAAGCTCGCTCTTATAGAGGACGAAGAAGAATATACCTACGCAAGACTGGCGCAAGCAGCGCGTGAGCTGCGCAGTCAGGCGGATTTTAGCGCTCCGGCGGTTTTTATCTATGAAAGCAGCATCGCCCGTCAGTTAATCAGCTTTCTGGCATATAGCGGTACAAAAACTGTGCCGGTTATCGCTACCGAGGTGAGCAAAAATCAGCAGTTTTGCTGCGACGATATTCCGCAGGCAGCCTGCATGGGCGTTATGACCAGCGGCAGCACCGGCAAAAGCAAGCTGTTGTGGCGCAGCTATCATAGCTGGGCGGACTTTTTTTCGGAGCAGAATCGTGTTTTCGGCGTTGATGAGCAGACGGTAATTTTTTGTCAGGGAAGCCTGGCCTTTACCGGCAACCTTAATATTTATATGGGCGTGCTGGCGGCAGGTGGTACGCTGGCAGTGACGCAGCGCTTCCGTCCGCGCCATTGGCTGCAGCTGATGCAGCGCTATGCGGTGAACGCAATCTACCTGATTCCATCCAAGCTGCTGCTGCTGCCTAAATTTTTGCGTGAGCCTGATGTGCGTGTGCGCAGTATCATCAGCGGCTCGCAGAGCATGGGCAGGCAGGAGGCGGACAAACTGCTGCAGATATTCCCCAATGCTGATATCACGCTGTACTACGGCGCCAGCGAGCTGAATTACATTACCTACATCAAGGCCGAAGAAATGACGGATGACCGCACACTTATCGGACGTCCGTTCAAGGGCGTGCGGGTGAGTGTTTGTAATGAAGAAATTTTCATTGATACGCCATATCATGTGGAGAAAATTTCGCTGCCGTTTTCCCTGAAGGACAGGGGACATCTGGATGCGGAAGGACGTTTGCACTTTTTGGGGCGCACGGATGATATTGTGAGCGTCAACGGTCGCAAGGTTTCTGCCGTTAAGGTGTGCACTGCTTTGACTGAACTGGAGGGCATTGAGGAGGCTGCAGTAATCTGCCGTCATGTGGACGATGCCGATGCGCTTATTGCTTTTGTGGGGGCGGCGCGTGAATACGGCAAGCAGGAGTTGGTTAAGCTGCTGCGTCAAACCTTAGAGGATTACGAGCTGCCCAAGCAGTTTGTTTTTATGGAGCAGCTGCCGCATAATGAAAGCGGTAAGGTGGATAAGTTGGCACTGAACAAAATGTACTTAGAGTAATTTTCGAGATATAGAATAAACCGTCGCCAGAATGTGTTGGATTGCAGGTTCTGACGGCGGTTTTTGTGTTTAAGTTTAATAAAAAGATAAAAATACTGATCAAAAATGCCTTAAAATTTTTTTATAAATGTAAGCAAAGCTGGCAAGATAGACAAAAACTGTCATTTGCATATGCTATAATACGTTATAGCAAGGCTTTAAAAGAAAAATTGATACCGAATTATAAGCAGTTTTTTTATAAATAAAGGATTTTTAAATTTGCTGTAGAATTGATTTAATGTACTGTACATGAATTTTTTTGAAATAAACAAAAAAGCCTGCCGAAGCAAGCTTTAGTTCCACACACTGTGGGGTCTTCTGAAGAAGACGATTTGAATAAATCATGTTTTTTGAACTCGTGATGTAACTTCTGATGGTACTCAAGAAGTTACTCATAGTATATTTCATCTATGGAGGTTTGTCAATATGCAAAAATTAAAGAATTGTGATTATTATATCGGCTTAGATATGGGTGATGCATCTGTTGGCTGGGCTGTTACGGATACAAATTATAATATTTTAAAATTTAATGGCAAAGCATTATGGGGAATCAGACTTTTTGATTCTGCCAATACTGCGGCTTCTACAAGAGTTTTTCGTTCCGGCAGACGCAGAATTGACAGAACAACATGGCGTCTTAAGATGTTACAGGAATTATTTGCGGAGGAAATCGCTAAGGTTGATCCCGGTTTCTTTATGCGATTAGAGGATAGCCGTTTACATTTGGATGATAAGCGGGATAAGGCAGTATATAATTTATTTGTTGATAAAAATTACACAGATAAGGATTTTTATCAGCAATATCCTACAATGTATCATTTGCGTTATGCATTGGCAACGCAGGCGGGACCGTTTGATGTGCGCTTACTTTATCTTGCTGTGCAGCATATTGCTAAGCATCGTGGACATTTTTTGTTTGATAATCTTGATGCTTCCAAAGTAAACGATTTTAATGCGGTTTTCAGTGAGGTTGAGAATTATGTCCGTGATGAGATGGGAATTGAAGATTGGTCATGTCAAAATATAGATGAATTGGCTAAAGTTTTGTGCGATGTAAACTTAGGACGTACTACTAAGCAGAAAGCGATGCAGAGTTTATTACCGGCACAGACAAAACAGCAGAAAGCTATTATACAGCTTTTTAGTGGTGGTAAAGCTAAGTTAGCAGAGTTATTTGTTGATGCAGAATTAGATGAATGTGAAAAGAAATCAGTAAGCTTTCAAGATGATGATTTGAATGAATTTGAGCCTGTGCTTACAGCAGCATTAGGGGAGCGTTACGAAGGGTTACTCCGTTTCAAAGCTATTTATGATTGGAGTTTGCTGGCAAAAATATTGCATCTAGATACAAGTAAAAAAGATGAAGATGAACAGCATCTGCTTTCTGAGTGTAAGGTGCAGGTTTATGAAGATCATAAACGGGATTTGGCTGTTTTGAAATCCATGCTTAAAGGTAAGCCTTTATATAATAAGATTTTCAGGCAGGATGGAGATATTTCTTACGAGAAATATGCTAAAGGAATCAAAGGACGTAATCAGATTGATTTTTGCAAGGATTTAAAGAAGCAACTTGAAGGTATTGCAGAATATAAAAAGATAATGCAGGAAATTACGAGTATTGATGATGCCAAAACAGAAGAGGAACGTGTACTGTTTCGCATTACCAATGGATTTGCTTTTCCTAAACAAACAACTAAGGATAATGGCATCATTCCCATCCAGGTGCATTTAGCGGAATTAAAATGCATTCTTGATAATGTTGAGGGCTATTTACCGTTTTTAGGTGAGACTGATAATAACGGTCTTTCTGTGCGTGAAAAAATTGAACAGATTGTTAAGTTCAGAATACCGTATTATGTAGGTCCGCTTGCGGGGACACGTATGTCCAGAGAACAGGGCAGATATTGGGTTGTACGTAAGAATGAAAAAATTTATCCTTGGAATTTTACGGAAATTGTAAATTTGGAAGAGAGTGCAGAAAAGTTTATAACCAATATGACAGCAAAATGCACGTATCTTGTCGGTGAAGACGTACTTCCTAAGGAATCATTGCTGTATTCGGAGTTTATGGTGCGTAACGCAATTAACAATATTACTGTTGATGGCGAACGCTTACCTGTTGATGTGCTGGAAAAAATCTTTAAGCAGCTTTTCCTTGCGAAAACTTCAAAGGTTACCAAGAAAACATTAGAAAGATTTTTTAGGCAGGAAAATATTTCTTTCCAAAACATTGGTGGCATTGATGATAAGATTAATGCTTCGATGAAATCATATAATGATTTTAGAAGAATTTTCGGTGAAGATTATATTCAACTGCATAGAGATGAAATTGAGAATATTATCAGATGGATAACCTTATTCTGCGACGAGAAAAAAATGTTGGTCACTAAAATAAAAAACACTTATCCGCAGATTTCTGATGATGAAATCAAAGCTATTAAAAAACTGAAATATAAAGATTGGGGCAGATTGTCTGCAACTTTATTGAATAGCAGTGCTATTGCTTATGAGGATAAGGCTTTTGGTGAACTTGTCACTATTATTAGTGCTTTGCGTCATACAAATAAGAATTTCATGGAGCTTTTGAGCAGCTATTGTTCTTATGATTTTATTGGCAAGATTAAAGAGTTTAATGGTAGCAGACAAAGCAGTAATGGTAAGCTTACTTACAAAGACGTGGAAGAGCTTTATGTTTCTCCTTCTGTTAAACGTTCTATCTGGCAGACGCTGACGATTTTGGAGGAAATCAAGAAAATCATGGGTTGCGAGCCAAAGCGTATTTTTATTGAGATGGCCAGAAGCAAGGAAGAAAGCAAGCGTACTGACAGTCGTCTGAAAAAATTGCAGGATTTATACAAAAAGTGCAGGGAAGAAAATATTGATTTTATGCCTCGTAAAGATGAGTTTAATACGCTTAAAACTCAGTTGAGCTCCAAAAAGGAAGATGATTTGCGCAGTGATAAGCTGTATCTTTACTATACGCAGATGGGACGCTGCATGTATACGGGCGAAAAAATAGAATTAGCTTCTCTGTATGACAATAATTTGTATGATATTGATCATATCTATCCGCGTTCTAAAACAAAGGATGACAGCCTTAGCAACAGGGTGCTTGTTAAAAAGCAAGTTAATGCTGCAAAAACAGATATCTATCCGCTTGATGCAGCTATTCGCACTAAAATGCATAGCTTCTGGAAACTTCTTTATGATAAGGGGTTCATTGACGAGAGAAAGTATCAGCGTCTGACGCGCAGCACGCAGCTGCGAGATGAAGAGCTGGCCGGCTTTATCAGCAGACAGCTTGTGGAAACCAGGCAGTCGACTAAAGCTGTTGCTGCTATTTTAAAGACAGCTTATCAGAACAGTGAGGTTGTATATGTAAAGGCCGGCAATGTATCTGATTTCCGTCAGCAGTTTAAATTTGTGAAATGCCGTGAGGTAAATGATTTACACCATGCCAAAGACGCTTATCTGAATATCGTGGTGGGTAATTGCTATCATGTGAAATTTACTGCTAACCCTTTGAACTTTATTACAAAAAATCAGGATAACAGACGCTATAGCCTGAAACCGGAGATTTTCTATAAATTTAGTATTAAACGTGATGGTGAAATTGCCTGGCTTGGCGGTGAAGATGGTACAATGGCAACTGTTGCAAGGACTATGCATAAGAACAATATTCTCTTTACAAGACAAGCTGTTGAGGGAAAAGGAGAACTGTTTGATCAGCAACCACTTAAAGCAAAGGGAGGTCAGCTGCCTTTGAAAGCAGGTTTATCCATTGAGAAGTACGGTGGCTATAATTCTTTGACTACAGCATATTTTGCCGTAGTCAAGTCGGAAGGAAAAAAGGGGACTGTGCAGCTGTCTATAGAAGCTATTCCTTTGGTTTATGCAAAACAGGGTGAAATAGCTGTACAAAAGTATCTTACAAAGGTTGTTCAGCTTTGCAAGCCTGAAATTATGCTTCCCAAAATTAAGAAATACAGTTTGTTTAAGATAAATGGTTTCCCTATGCATATTTCTGGTAGGACAGGCAATAGAATGCTGTTTTATGGTGCTGGTCAGTTATGTTTAGATGAGGCAGATGTTGACTATCTGAAAAAGGCTTTAAAGTACGAAAATGATATAGCAGAAAATGAATTGGTGATTGCTGATAAAAATTCTGACGACATACAAAAACAACAAGCACAAAAAAATTTGGATTACTATAATCAAAAATGGAGAATCGGTAGAAAGGTCAATATGCATATTTATGATATGCTGCTTGCTAAATCAGGTAATAATTTATATAAAAATAGGCCTGCTTCACAAACTACAGATTTACAGGAGCAGAGAGAGTTTTTTGAAAAATTATCTTTAGCTAATCAGATACATGTTATAGGCGAAGTTTTAAAGCTCTTTAAATGTGCCAGTGCATCAGCAAACTTAAAATTGCTTGATAAGGGCAATGCTTGTGGTGTTATAAAGGTTAGCAATAATATTTTGAAATTCAAGCAATGCGTTTTGATTAACCAATCTCCTACAGGCGTTTTTGAACAGGAAGTGGATTTGATGAAGCTATGAGCTGGCGTGTAATTGTTATCAGTACACGGGCAAAGCTGGATTTACAATTGGGCTATATGGTGGTTCGCGGAGAGCGGACCACCAAAGTCCACCTTGATGAAATTTCAGTGTTGCTTATTGAAACAACAGAGGTTTCAATAACATCAGCTTTGCTTGCGGAAATGACGGATAGAAAAATAAAGGTGATTTTTTGCGATAGCAAGAGAAATCCTTCGGCTGAGCTTATCCCTTATTATGGAGCGCATGATGTCAGTGCTAAAATAAAGCAGCAGATAGCTTGGAGTGAAAGCACTAAAGGTGATGTTGGTACGGCAATTATATATACCAAAATCAAGATGCAAGCTGCTTTGTTGAAGAAGTTAGGGCTGGATACAGCAGCTATGCTGGAGGAATATGCGGCGCAGTTACAGTATCGCGATGCCAGCAACAGAGAAGGTCATGCCGCAAAAGTTTATTTTAACTCTATTTTTGGATTGGGATTTACCAGAGCGGATGATATTGCTGTTAATGCAGCATTGAATTATGGTTATATGGTTTTATTGGCTGCATGCAACAGGGAGATAACCGCCAATGGTTATCTTACACAGCTTGGACTGATTCACGATAATATTTTCAATGCATTCAATTTGGGTTCTGATATTATGGAGCCGCTGCGACCTTTTGTTGACTATCAGGTATATGATATGCTGGTAAAAGACAAGCTTCATTGCTTTGACAAGGAGCAGAAGCATGAGCTTTTGGATGTACTGAATAAAAATGTTGTAAACAACGAAAAGCAGGTTACACTTAATTATGCTATTAAGCTTTATTGCAAGAGTGTTTTTGACGCGTTGAACAGTAATGATGTGAGCTTAATCAAGTGGAACAGCTTTCTATGATGTATTATGAGTTATAGATTTATGAGAATATTAGTTCTTTTTGATTTACCTGTTACTACGCTTGATAATAAGCGTTCCTATAGGATTTTTCGTAAATATCTGTTAAAAAATGGGTTTATGATGATGCAGGAATCGGTTTATTGCAAGATTGCACTTAATGCTGTGGCTGCTGACGCTGTTATTAAAAATGTTAAGCTGAATTTGCCGTCAGATGGACTGGTACAGTTGCTTACGGTTACAGAGCGCCAGTTTTCTCGCATGGAGGTTTTGGTCGGAGAAGCACATAATGATGTTTTGAATAGTGATGAAAGATTGGTAGTATTATGAAGCTGGTTTATACGGAGCTTGAGCAGCAGCTTGTTTTTCAGGAAAACAAGGTTAATGTTTTAGTGATTGAGCGAAAAGAGCTTTTTCGAAGAATGATTCAAGAGCTTGACAAGCAGATTAGCGGCGAAGACGGTGGATTTGTTTTATCTGATAATAATAAAACAATGAGAATAGATAAGGAAATCTGCCTGATTTTAAATCCGTTTGCTTTGGACATCAATTCACGCAAGGCGTTAACTGGTTTATATAATGAGCTTGGCAAGCTGGGACTGAATGAAGAAAATTATTTGAAGACATGCAGTCTAAAGGGGCAGATAGCGGAGTATATTTATGATTTGCTGAATCAGGTAGATTATGCGCTTAAATTTAAGGATGATTTTAATTTGCAAAGCTTGTTTAAAGCACTTGAAGTGGAATTTGAAGCTGGCGAAGGAAATTTTTTAGAGGGACTCGTATACTTTTTAGATGTCTGCAGCAAGTTTCAAAAGATAAAGATATTGACGTTCGTAAATTTGAAAACGTACTTGACGAGTGAAGAGCTGCATGAGTTCTATAAAGAAGCTTTTTACAGAAAAATACAGTTGCTGCTGTTAGAGAATAATATTGTTGATGAGCTTGCAGAAGAAGCTGTGAGTATAGTTGATGCAGATTTATGTTTGATTAAATGATTTTGACAAAAAATTTTGAGTGATTTATAATGTTTTTGTAAGCACCTGAGGAAATTACGCTATGGTGATGATAGTTTCATTCGTGGACAATCTCTGAATTTGAGGTTTGAGAGTGATGTAATTTCTGATGGTACTCAAACGGGCAATGGAAGATATGCAAAAAGCTGGATGTTTGAGAGTGATGTAATTTCTGATGGTACTCAAACTCTGCAAATTATAATATAGGCGAAGGAGTTGTTTGAGAGTGATGTAATTTCTGATGGTACTCAAACCTTAGCATAGGTATTAACAATGTTATTACCGTTTGAGAGTGATGTAATTTCTGATGGTACTCAAACTGGTGAAATCGTCTATGATGGATGTAAATATGTTTGAGAGTGATGTAATTTCTGATGGTACTCAAACCCGTACCTTTTGGCGAAAAAAAGTTTTGCTGTTTGAGAGTGATGTAATTTCTGATGGTACTCAAACAAAAGCTATCGTTTTTGGCGCACCGCCTACGTTTGAGAGTGATGTAATTTCTGATGGTACTCAAACGACACTCTCCGTGCCGCTCATTGTACCTGTGTTTGAGAGTGATGTAATTTCTGATGGTACTCAAACCTATCGAGGAGTATTATACGTACAAATATGTTTGAGAGTGATGTAATTTCTGATGGTACTCAAACTCCCAAATATGACAATTATTTTCTTTTGCCGTTTGAGAGTGATGTAATTTCTGATGGTACTCAAACTGGTCATTGTAAATAAATACTCTAGCGTCTGTTTGAGAGTGATGTAATTTCTGATGGTACTCAAACAGAGCCAGAGGAAGAAGGGGTAAAAGTCATGTTTGAGAGTGATGTAATTTCTGATGGTACTCAAACTCAACGCCGAGATTTTCCGGACATCATCAGGTTTGAGAGTGATGTAATTTCTGATGGTACTCAAACAAATACAATCGTGAAGGCAGCGCAAGCCTTGTTTGAGAGTGATGTAATTTCTGATGGTACTCAAACAAAGCTGCTATCATCGATACTAAAAGGCTTGTTTGAGAGTGATGTAATTTCTGATGGTACTCAAACAATGTTCAAACAAAAGACGTTCCGGGACGAGTTTGAGAGTGATGTAATTTCTGATGGTACTCAAACAAGCCGTCTTTAATTACCGGTCAATTCCGCGTTTGAGAGTGATGTAATTTCTGATGGTACTCAAACGATGCGTCCGCTGGTCGCATTAAGATGTTCGTTTGAGAGTGATGTAATTTCTGATGGTACTCAAACATTCTCGCTGGCGAAGCCGATAAAGCCGCTGTTTGAGAGTGATGTAATTTCTGATGGTACTCAAACATGCGCCGGGGCGAATAAGAGTAAAGGTGAGTTTGAGAGTGATGTAATTTCTGATGGTACTCAAACACAAATCTACTCTGCAAAAAGGACCCTTTTTCGTCACTGAAGAAACTTTCTCTAAAATTTTTTAAAAAAACCTCTTGCCAAAACGCAAAACGTATGGTAATATATATAACTGTCAGACACACTGACATTGGCCCGGTGGTTCAGTTGGTTAGAATGCCGCCCTGTCACGGCGGAGGTCGTGGGTTCGAGTCCCATCCGGGTCGCCAATGCGGAAATAGCTCAGTGGTAGAGCACCTCCTTGCCAAGGAGGGGGTCGCGAGTTC
>OGYV01000367.1_pt1 | contig 39332 bp, 30 predicted proteins | sample 1576651 | NCBI WGS metagenome assembly OGYV01 (sample SAMEA3541570, study PRJEB24748) | human gut metagenome | biome: human gut; feature: human-associated habitat; material: faeces | place: China | collected 2012
CCTCGCACAGGTCGAGGAGATCGAAATATCCGCGAACGTTATGATCTTCGATCATGTGCTTTACGTCCAGATACATGCTCCCTTCATCCTCCGGTATAGCGATCGCCTGCCAGTCCGCCCCATTGAACTGAAGAACGTCCTCTGGCGAATACTGTGCCTTCTCTGGGTCATCCATGTGGATTAGGTAGCGCGCCATCCCTCGCGGGTTTTCCAGCCGCAGAATGGTCTTTGGCCCATTGAACTTGGCGAAGAACTTTTGCGCGTTCCTGCGCGTAGTCGTGTTAGGCCACATCGCGATCACATGCCGATGAACTTTCTTGAGCTGTCCCGTTGAGGCGTCTGCAATGTCCTGATCATGCTGCGGCGATACCAGAATCTCCAATCCGGACTGTCGCATCTGCTCCTGCCAATCCTCAGGGCAACTATCACCCGGATAGATCAAGCCAGCCCAGTAACGTCCCTTTTCGTTCGGGTTTTCCTGCTCACTCATGACGACCTCCCTCATCTCTCATCTCCCAAGGGGGCGTCGTAGTAGCCCCCTTGGGATCGGACCACGTTGATGGCGCTGCTTCAGTCGAGCTCTCGCTTACGCTTCGCTCTCCCTGCGCAGCGTCTGGCAATCGCAGCTCATGGATTTGTTCGTCCGACACGAAGGGAACATGCAGAAGATGAACCGAGTTCGATTCAGCGTCCCACAGGTAACCATCGCCAGGGCGATTGAATGAGATTTGCCACGGACGGGCTCCACGCTTCACAGCATCCTCTCCGAGCGCCATCACAGCCTCGCTCTTCGAATTCAGGCGCAACGCCAGAGTCGTCAACAACAGACTGCGATACGGCAGGCTCGTGCTCACACGCGGATTCTGAGTAGCAACTACAACGGTGCAGTTCAACGCGCGGGAACGCGAGAGAATGGACCGAATCAACTCAATGCAACGATCGGACTGCTTCTTGAGCGCACCGCCTTTGATCAGATCAGCGGCCTCGTCAATGACCAGCAGTCGGTGCCGCGCTTGCTCCTCACCGAGCGCACGAACCTTGCCACGCCACTCCTTAGCACGCTCGTCCACGCCATTGTTGAAGTCCTCAAGCAGTTTCTCGGCTTCGTCGAGGGTGTAGGCCTTATGCGCAAGCACCTGTATATAGTTCGCCGCCTCCATGCCTCCCTTTAGGTCTATGAAAGACACTTCGCCACCGGCAGCGACTTCCTGCATGATGATGTTCGCAATGACACTACCTTTACCGCTGTTGCTCTCACCAATCACAGCGAGATGCGTCAAACGAGGTATAGACACCACCAATGGTTCATCGCCTATCTCCCGTCCAAGCGCATAACGATCTGCAGTGTCATCTCCCCGCAAATGACCGCCGCCTCTATTCCTGAGATCATCCAATCGTGTAAAAGTCACCTCGTAGAGGCTTGGCCTCCACAAGCGTTGTGGAATGACCTTTACCGCACCCGCACTTAGCCCACGCCCCAATCGCGGCCCGATAGCTTCAACCCAGCCTTGTAACACCTCGTCGGTTACAAGTGCCGCCGGGATGACGAAGATCATTCGGTACGGCCTATGACGGTATCGCACGACAACCTGCCGCTCTTGCTCCTCGTCAAGGTTCAGAGGTTGCGCACAGAGCGCATCATGTTTCCGGCGAGTCCGAATGAGGTGCCACGCATAGAAGGCCAGTGCGCAGATCACACCGACAGCCAGAAGAAGTCCAATGTGCCGCCATAATACGCTTATCATTGATGATGTACTCATCATGCAATCCTTAATAATGCAAACCTATTGTGGAATTAATGGGTACGGCCGGGGGTGTTGCAGCACCCCCGGCACATATTCTCTAGCGCTCAGGCATTAAGCGCATTCTTGATTGCCAGCATCTCCAGATCGCTCGGGAAGATACGTCCGATTGACATATCGCCCAGCATCACTTCAATGCAGTCATATGGCTTGCCTGCTTTGCTTACTGCATGCAGTACTTCCGCATGTAGGATCGGCGTCGTGTCCTCATCCATCTTGGTCACCTCCTTTCGAGTGATTCCATCAAAGCGCCATCCGGCGCATCCCTCCACCATTCAGGTGTAAAATACACACCTGAGACCTTGTTTCCTTTGAAATTCCAACGTTTAAAGATTTTTGGAGAAATATGAAAGTCACTCCAACAATGATGGTCGAGGCACTCAGAAATGCCGCTAAGGCCGAAGGCATCACCCAGATTGAGCTCGGCCGACGCTTCGGTTTCAGCGACAACAAGACAAAGAACATCTTCTCGGGACGAACCCCCCCTAAACGGCAATGACGTTCTTCAAATTCTTCAAACCCCGCGCTACGAGCTACCGCGGCTCAAGAAATATTTGCCCTACTGGAATCTGAAAAAAGAAGTAAATCACGACGACAACGACATCCGTATCATCGATGCAGAGAATGAAGGTTTAACAATGTTCGCGGAACCAATCCAAGAATCTCTCATGCCGACAAACATCAGAAAGCCACTCAGCGAACTTGCGAGAGATATCATGAGCAGCCATAACTGGTATGTCTTGAAAAACGGTTGGATATGCTCAGTGCAAGAGCACGAAGACGAACTGGTTTTCGCCTCGATTGCCCCAGATTTCGCAACAGCAGTAACGGCAATGGAGCGCATGAGGTGGATTTGGACTAAAGACGATGCCTGTTACGCTGATTGGCAGAAGATCAACGGCGACAAGGCCGGTGAGGAAGCATCTCGATACTGCGAGAATACATTGCGCAGTTTCATTCTTGACCCCAACAACGGGTTTAACCTCACCGAGGACGACTTCCTGCAACTAGCGACCCGCTCGACCATAAATGACGTGCAGTTAACTGCAAAAAATAAACTGCGTCATTATATACATGTAATAGATGACATAATTGAAAATTACACTAATTTTGAACTACCGGATACCCGAGATGAATATGGGGTCAGTATCAAAGATATATACTCAAATAAATTCAAATATTTAGAGATGAATGTATTGGAGATGTGCAGCCTCTATGAGGAATGCGTCGAATCAGGCATCGCAGTGGGGCTCGACATTGAGCAGAACTTCCGGCGGATTATGTCCCAGAACGGAAAACCCTATAAGGGAGCAACACTGATAGACAACATTCTTGCCATGAATGACAGACGAGGACATCTGACAAATCCCACGAGCGACGACATAAAGCGCTACATCAACTTTGGGGGAAACGAATAAGTACACGTTTAGGAACACAGAAGATACAAACCTTATATAACCATTCGCAACACGCCGATGTATTCGATTACCGTCAGCTCCACGAAGCCCGCTGCATTCATTCCACCGCAGCGGGCTTTTTCTTTTGCTTTCCGCCGTTTCCGGCATTTCTTGCGATTCCCATACGCACTTTCCAGCGCTCTTCGCACCGTGCATACGCCCGTCCGCACGCACGCACCGCGCCGTCCGCACCGGCCACGCAAACGCAACCCAGCCGAATCGCCATACATGCCGACTTCTAAAAAGCCATTTAACGGGGTTATTTTCGCGATTTTTACGATTTTAACCCCGTTAAAATCGCATTTTTCGCAAAACCCGTACGATAGTCCACGTCAAACAGTCCACACAAACCCAAAAATACGTTAAACTAGCGTTTTAACGGGGTCATTTTTGCAATTTTCGCAATTTTGACCCCGTTAAACCACATCTCAGGGATTATCGGTATCTAAAAAGTCACAAGGAGCACCACATGAGCACCTATCGCAGAGAGCACTATTTGGCCAAGCTCCGTCCTTTCTACAACGATTCCGGTCTCATCAAAGTAATCACCGGCATCCGCAGATGCGGCAAATCCAGCCTGCTCATCACAGTTCTCAACGAGCTCTTTGAGCAGGGAATCCCTGAAACCAATCTCATCTACCTCAACCTCGATCGCCGCGAATACCGCAACGTAACCACTCCGGACCAACTCGATCAACTCATCGAACAAGCCATGTCGAATGCCTACGGTGCAGGACTGCGTTATCTGTTCATCGATGAAGTACAGAACGTGAAAGGCTTCGAAACCGTCATCAACGGCTGGCGGGAGGAAGGTAATTGCTCCATTTTCATCACTGGCTCAAATTCCTATCTGCTGTCCGGAGAGCTTGCCACGAAACTTACCGGCCGCTATATCAAGCTGGAAATGTTCACCCTTTCCTTTCAGGAATACCTCGGCATGCGGAATTTCCTAAACAAACCGGAAATTCCGGTATCGCAAGCCTTCCGCGACTATCTCACATACGGCGGGTTCCCGAAATCGCTGGAATATGACGATCCCGACGAAAAAGCCGCATATATTCAAGACGTCATCGGGCAGATCTTCAACAAGGACATCACCGCCCACAAAAAAGTACGCAATCGCGATACTTTCACCCGTGTGCAGGACTATCTCATCAATAATTTCGCAGCGCCCACAAATCTTTCCGGCATTATCGCGTATCTGAAACACAGCGAAGGCATCAGCATCAAACGCGAAACGCTTTCCAGCTACGTCCGTCTGCTGGAAAGCGCCAAAATCCTCTACAAGTGTCCTCGCTTCGATCTGAAATCCCGCAAGTCGCTCAGGGGCGGGGAAAAATACTATCTTGCCGATCCCGGTATCCGGTTCGCCCGTAATACCGATACGCGAGTCAGCTACGGTCCGTCACTGGAGAACGCGCTATATACGCATCTGCGGTCGAAAGGCTATGACGTCAGCGTCGGCACCATCGGCAAACTTGAATGTGACTTCATTGTCCGAAAGCGCAACCAGTACGCCTATATCCAAGTGTCTATGAGCGTTCAGGATCCGCAGGTCGAGGAACGCGAATATCGCCCGTTCAGCAAATTGGCGGACGGGTATCCGAAATACCTGTTCACATTGGATCCGCTACCATTGCAGCGCGACGGCGTACGTCACCTCAATCTCATGGAATTTCTGCAAAACGACGGCGATATCGACTTCGATTAAACATTAATAATGGCGATTATGTCGTGTGGCGCGCCGGTTGTGCAGACGCACCACACGCATTGCGGAGGCGTCAGGCGTTGCGGCTACGTACGTAGGCGTCGAGCGTGGCGGCGGTGATGCCGTCGTAGCCGTTGATTGAGGCGAATTGCGGGCCGTTGGAATTGTCGATGCGCATGAAGCCGGTCTGGCCAAGCGTGGTGGCACCGGATGCGGCCGCGGAGCGCAGGCCGGACATGGAATCCTCCACCGCGATGCAATACTTCATGTCTTCGGGCGCGATGCCAAGCTTGCGGCCCGCCGCAAGATACGGTGCGGGCGACGGCTTCTTCTCGACATCGTCATCGCCGCACACGTAACCGGCGAACGTGCCGTCCAGCGCCTGCGCGATCAGGTTTTCCGCCAGATGACGCGGCGATGTGGTGACAAGCATCGACGGCACGCCCGCCTCCTTCAGCGACAGCAGCACGTCTTCGACGCCATCGATCCACGGAATGCGTTCGAATTCCTTCTGCGCAACATAATCGATCATGCCCTTGCCGATTTCTTCGATCGACAGCTTGCAGCCGTGCTCCACCATGCGGCGGGCCACGTCCGGAACCGGCGTTCCGGAACCCTGCCAAGCGAGGTCCTCATCCCAGTATCCGCCGTGGTCGGCTGCGATTTTCAGCTCGCCTTCGTGCCAATACGGTTCGGAATCGATCAACGTGCCGTCCATGTCCCAGAACACGGCTTTGAGCATCAGCTTCGAAACTTCCTGGGCGCCGTTCTGGATACCGTTGTTCAGCTCGGTCATTACGTTTCCTCGCAATCGTTACGCTTCGTTCTCCGATAGCTACATTCTTCGTCAGCTACGACCATTTCAGCAGAGCGGCACGACGGAAGCGCTTCAGCGCGCAGAAAAAACGGGACGGTTCCATCAAGCCGGTCCGCCAATCGGTTCATACCAATCGGCTCGCACCAATCGGTTCACGCAAACCGACTCATGCACAAGCCAATTCGCGCAAGCCAACGCAGCAACCAACCCATAGCAACGGAGGCACTTGGAAATCCCCCAAGTGCCTCCGCAACGAACAACGCATCCGACGAAATCGGTCGGCCGCAATCGCAGCAATCCGTCATAGACCCCTTTTAGACGAATCGCAAGACTTGCGTGCGACTACTCCTGAGTCTCCTGCTCCTGAGCGGCCTTCTCGGCATTCTCCGCCTTCCAGCGGGCGATGCAACGCTCGACGCGCTTGTAGCCGATGATCTTCGGATCCAAGCCGGCCTCGCGGAAAATCGCGGCAGGCGAGCCACCCTCGGCATACCTGCGCATGCAGTCGTCACGGAATTCCTTGGAATAGCAAATTCGATACTGAGTGACTGATTCCACAGCATCGAGAGACCCCAGGTATTTGCGGGTCTTTGCGGTGAACGCAACTCTTGGCACTGTACGCTCCTAACCTTTCTGTATCCACCGCATGCCCTCCCCCGATTCTTCGCGGAAATAAGCAGTCATATTTCATCGAAGCTGTGGGCCAGCCGGAAGAAATACGAACTTCAACGCGGATACGTAATATTATTCCTCACAATAGAGACATCATTGCGAGACAGATGCGGCGTTATGAGTAGTTGCATACCAAAAATCGGGCATACCCCCGCGATATATGCCCGATTTTGCTGTTTTTTTAGATTTTTTTAGGGTTTTCCAGCGCTTTTCAGGAAAGTCAGCGAATGGGCTGTCAGCGAATTCCCCAAACTACCACTGACCTGGAGCCCATATCGTCCCCCTCTTCCGCACGTTCCGCCCGTACGGATTCGCGCGACGGAAGCTGCCGTGCATCGGCTCGCAGCTGCCTGCGCCACATGCGCGCGCGCTGGGACCGCTCGACTTCCACGATGCCACCGTCCGCGTCCGCGGCGAACACGCTGGAACCGGCCGGCTTGCGCAGCCGCTCCACTTGGCGGCGCAGCTCGCGGTTCTCTTCCTCAAGTTCGAGGATGCGCGTGATTCCAGCCAGGTTGATGCCTTCCTCCTGGCTGAGTTGCTGCGCTTGCGCGAGGCGGGAGATGTCGCGCAGCGAATAGCGTCGCGCGCCACCTTCCGTACGTTGCGGTACGACCAAGCCAAGGCGATCATACTGGCGCAGCGTCTGCGGATGCACGTTGGCGAGCTCGCCGGCCGCACCGACCGAGAAGACGGGCAGCTCGATGTCGAAACCGACTTCGGCGGCACCGTCCAGGTCGGCCCGGCCGGCCACGATCGCCATGGCGCACATTTCATACAGCCGCTTGATCTGCCGTGCGGCGCGCGCTTGGGAGGCTTGGGAAGTCCGCGATGAGCGTGCCATGGCGGTCAGCGCTCCCGAACGAGCTCGTCGGCGAAGTCACCGCACGCCTTGTCGAATTCCTTCGCGGCATGCTTGGCAACGAGGTTCGGATGCTCCGGAACGCGGATCTCCACACGGCCGACCAAATCGCCGTTCTCGTGCGGATTGGCCACGCCCTTGCCTGCGATGCGCACTTCCGCGCCGCTGGACGAGCCGGCGGGCACTTTGAAGGTGATTTCGTTGCCGTCGATGTCCTTCGCCGTCACTTTCGCGCCGTTCACGGCTTGGCTGACGGTGATGGGCAGCGGCATGATGATGTCACGTCCGCGCAGGGTGAATTTCGGGTCTTCGGCGACGGTGATATGCAGGTACAGATCGCCGTTTTTGCCGCCATTGCGGCCCGGCTTGCCCTTACCGGTGAGACGGATCTTCTGCCCGTCGCGCACGCCGGCGGGGATGTGCGTCTTGAACTTCTTGCCGTCCGCGGACAGCGAAACCGTGGCTCCCTTGACGGCCTGGCGGAAGGTCAGGCGGATCTTGGAGTTGCGGTCCTCGCCGTTTTCCGGCTGCGGCTGCTCGTAATCGTCAGCGCCGTAGCGTTCGTAGGCGGAGCCTGCGCCCGGGCCGCCCGCACCGCCGCCGAACATCGAGAAGATGTCGTTGAGGTTCGGATTGCCGCCGCCATTGGTCTGGAAGCGGATACGCGAGCCATTGCCGCCCATGCCTGCGCCGCCGCCGAACATCGAGCCGAAGATGTCGGAGAACGCGCCCGCGTCGAAGCCGCCCTGGCCGGAACCGCCGGCGAAACGCGCGCCGCCCATGCCGAACTGGCGGATCGCATCGTATTTCTGACGATTCTCCTTGTTGCTCAGCACGTCGTACGCTTCGGAGATGTCCTTGAACTTCTCCTCCGCTTCCTTCGTCTTGTTCAGGTCGGGATGGTATTTGCGCGCCAGCTTGCGGTACGCTTTGGTGATTTCGGCGTCGGTGGCGTCTTTGGAGACACCGAGGACCTTATAGAAATCCTTGCTCAGCCATTCATTCTCAGCCATGATGTGCCTCCTTTCGTGAGGTTTTCATGCAGTAAAAAGTACAGTTTTTCAAACTTTCAAACAGTTGTCGTTGAACCGTTGTTTCAGGTAATCGAAGGCCCCTCGTTTTTCAGAGGGGCCCGATTACTTGTCACATGCGTTTCGCGCGGATACGCGGATTGTGCGAATGCGCGATCAGTTCTGCGGAGAAGCCACGACCACACGGGCCGCGCGGATCACGCGGTCGCCGATGCGGTAGCCGGCTTCCACCACGGTGTCGACGGTTTCCTTCTCGGCATTCGGATCCGGCTTGTGCAGGATCGCGTCATGCTTCGTCGGGTCGAAATCCTCGCCCTTTTCGCCGAACTTCTCAACGCCGAACTTCTCGAACGCCTTGTCGATCTTGTTGGCGACGGCCTTGAACGAATCGTCCATTTCGCTGTGTTCGCGAATGCGGTCGATGTCGTCGAGGGCCGGCAGCAGGGCGGTCAGCACGTCGATGATGCCGTGCTGACGGAAGCGTTCCTGCTCCTTCTGCGCGCGGTTGCGGAAGTTGATGAACTCCGCGCGTTCGCGCTGCAGCGCCTCCAGATATTCGGCGGCTTCCTTCTTGGCCTGGCCAAGGGGGGTCAGCGTATCGTCGGCTTTGCCGTCGGCAGCGCCTGCCTTGTCAGCACCGTCAGCGGCAGCGGAATCGCCATTTTCTTGCGATTGCGCGGCAGCTGGCTGAGCTGCACCTTCCTGCGTTGCGCCAGCGGCGGCAGCGGCGGAATCGGCGGAAGCGCCGTCAGCAGCGGAAGCGGCGGCCGGGGCGGCCTGCCCGGACAGGTCATCCATGTCGGGCAGGTCGTTCAGGTACTCGTCCTTGTTGAAATCGGACATGATTACTTGTTGTCCTTGTCGTCGTCCACGACTTCGGCGTCAACCACGTCGTCGTCGGAGCCGTTGGAAGCGGAGCCGGCAGCGCCTGCGCCAGCAGCGCCGGCCGCACCGGCGGCGTCGGCGGCGCCCTGCTGTGCGTAGAGGGCCTGGCCGATCTTCTGGGCGGAGGTCATCAGCTCGGTCTGGGCGGACTTGATCTTCTCAATGTCCTCACCCTTCAGGGCTTCCTTGAGCTCGTTGACCTTGTCGGTGACTTCCTTGGCCACGTCGTCGGAGAGCTTGTCCTTGTTGTCGTTGACGAGCTTCTCGGTCTGGTAGGCGAAGGACTCGGCCTGGTTGCGGGTCTCGGCGTCTTCCTTGCGCTTCTTGTCCTCGGCCTCGTGGGCTTCGGCTTCCTTGACCATGCGGTCGATCTCGTCCTTCGGCAGGCCGGAACCACCGGTGATGGTCATGGACTGTTCCTTGCCGGTGCCCTTGTCCTTGGCGGACACGTGCACGATGCCGTTGGCGTCGATATCGAAGGTGACTTCGATCTGCGGGACGCCACGCGGAGCCGGAGCGATGCCGGTCAGTTCGAAGGTGCCCAGCGGCTTGTTGTCGCGAGCGAACTCACGCTCGCCCTGGTAGACCTGGATGAGCACGGACGGCTGGTTGTCTTCAGCGGTGGAGAAGACTTCGGAACGCTTCGTCGGGATGGCGGTGTTGCGCTCGATCAGCTTGGTCATGATGCCACCCTTGGTTTCGATGCCGAGGGACAGCGGGGTCACGTCGATAAGCAGGACGTCCTTACGGTCGCCCTTGATGACGCCGGACTGCACGGCTGCGCCGACGGCCACGACTTCATCCGGGTTCACGGACTGGTTGGCTTCCTTACCGCCGGTGAGCTCCTTGACGAGCTCCTTGACGGCCGGCATACGGGTGGAGCCACCGACGAGGACCACGTGGTCGATGTCGGAGACGCTGATGCCAGCGTCGCGCAGCACATTGTTGAACGGGGTGCGGCAGCGGCCCAGCAGGTCGGAGGTCATTTCCTCGAAGTGGGCACGGGTCAGGGTCTCGTCCAGGTGCACCGGGGTGCCGTCAGGGGTCATGGCCAGGTACTGCATGGAGATGGAGGTGCTGGTGGAGCTGGACAGTTCCTTCTTGGCCTGCTCGGCGGCTTCCTTCAGACGCTGCAGGGCGATCTTGTCCTTGCTCAGGTCAACGCCGTACTTGTTCTTGACTTCGCCGACGAGCCAGTCGATGATCTTCTGGTCCCAATCGTCGCCGCCCAGGTGGTTGTCGCCGTTGGTGGCCTGCACCTGGATGGTGGAGAAGCCGTCGTCGTCCTTGCCGATTTCCAGCAGGGACACATCGAAGGTGCCGCCACCGAGATCGAAGACCAGGATGCGCTCGTCTTCCTTGCCCTTTTCAAGGCCGTAGGCCAGTGCGGCTGCGGTCGGCTCGTTGATGATACGCAGGACGTTCAGGCCCGCGATGGTGCCGGCGTCCTTGGTGGCCTGACGCTGGGCGTCGTTGAAGTATGCCGGGCAGGTGATCACGGCGTCGGTGACCGGTTCGCCAAGGTAGGCTTCGGCGTCGCGCTTCAGCTTCATCAGGACCTGGGCGGAAATCTCCTGCGGGGTCCACTTCTTGCCGTCGATCTCAACGGTCCAGTCGGTGCCCATGTGGCGCTTGACGGAGCTGATGGTGCGGTCAACGTTGGTGACGGCCTGGCGCTTGGCGACTTCGCCGACCAGGATTTCGCCGGACTTGCTGAAAGCCACGACCGACGGTGTGGTGCGAGCGCCTTCGGCGTTCACGATAACGGTGGGCTGGCCACCTTCAAGAGTTGCGATGCAGGAATTGGTGGTACCCAGATCGATGCCAACTGCGCGTCCCATAACTTGTCTCCTTTGTAGATAGGTTCGCTATGCGTTTTCTGTTCTGTTCGTTCTTTCGCCCGAGTTTCGGTTTGCCGTCTCTCGAACTTTCCAAAACTTGAGCCTACACCACTCAACTTTGAATCGCAAGCGATTATTCCCAAATCTACAAAAAAGTTGAGCTCTCTTCGCTCAACTTTTTGCCGGGTGCAATCTTAAGCGCAATCTCAGGACACGATTTCAAGGTTCGATCGTCATCGAAAGCAATCGAAAAACGCAGATAAAAATCCGGACCACACTGTGATGTGTGCGATCCGGATCCAATCTGCGATCTTCAGATCACTTCAGATTTTCAGCGGCTGATCTTGGCGGTCTTGACACGCACGCCGGAGACCGGAGTGGAGCTGTCGGAAGCGGAGACCACGTTGCCGGACTTGTCCTTGAGCTCATAGGAAAGCACTGCATCGCCGTTGAATCCGGTGGATTCGGCCACATACTTGCCATCGGCGAGCCTGACTTCGTCTTGGCGTTGCCGTTGCCGATGGCTGCAATGCGCCGAGCGTCGCTACGGATGCGACCGCTGCGATTGCGCCCTTCAAAGCTTTGTGCTTGCCCATGTTTCTCCTTTCTTCAGTCTGCGCTGTATTGCAATCTCCACGCTAGGTTTCGTAAACCAACTTCCGAGACGTTTTAGACGAACGAAACGTGAACTCTCGTCTTCACAAAGTGAATACTTATCTCAAACCCTCTTTCCGTCAACCGTCATCCCCAATATCCCCTCAAGGCTGAATCATGACTCGTGCTTTTGCTGCATGATGTGCAAACGGTCAGGCGGAGGTGCGGCAAGTCAGGCGGAGACTTGGCCGGTATGAGCGGAGCGGGTGGCTTTCACGGCCACAAACATGGACCGCACCAGCAGCACGCACAGGTAGCAGGCGAACAGAATCGAGCCGACGCGGGGCGAGACTGCGCCCGCTATCCACGTACCAAATGGCGCGGTAACGGCAGCCACCAAGCCAATAATCAGCGCGGCCTTTACATGCACCAGCCTTCGTTTCAGGTTTGCCACGCTTGTGGTAATCGAGTTCGGAAACATGGCCAGCAGCGACGTGCCTCGCGCAATCAGATCGGAAGCGCCGAACAGCATCGATAGTGCGGGCACGGCGAGCGCCCCGCCTCCAATTCCCAGCAGTCCCGCCAAGATGCCAATCACCACGCCCAGCAGCACCAGGCAAACTCCGGTCAGCGCACTCATCGCAATGTGCTGATCTCGCGACGGCACAAAACTAATCTGATTGAACACCACAAACACGAGGAACACTACGAAAATCCATCGCAATACGAGTTCCGGCAATCGCGAAAGCAGCCAACTGCCAATCTGCCCGCCTACAAACATGCCGCAAAACAGCAGCAGCGCGGCGAGCCAGTCCACGTTGCCACAAGTCGCGTAAGAAATGACGCCGGAAATCGACGTCGGTACGATCGCCAGCATGGAGGTCGCCGCCGCATGGCGTTGCGACAGTCCGAGCCACACCAGTACGGGCACGATCACCGTACCGCCGCCGATGCCGAACATGCCTGACAGCAGTCCTACTGCCACGCCGACGATCACCAGCACTACAATGCCTCGCGCGGATTCGTCGAGTCCCGCAGGATCCGCGCCAAATAGCCGATTCGCTTTCTTGCTGAACCGCTCACTCACCTGCCCGCTCGGTTGCGCATTCATCTGCCCGCTATCTTCAGCGCGTTCAACACTTTCAGCATTCGAAATATTGGAAATATCCGATTTCTTCATCTCTCCCCTACCATCGCACTTCTTCCTTCTTGCGATAGTTGCGATAGTACATTCCCGCACATTTCAGCACCGCAAACCCGGCACATTGCGAGAAAGCAAGAAGAGAAAAAGCCCCCTCCCATGCCAAGATTTGCCCAACGTTACATGCACCCGTTTGCACGCGCACATTGCTTCGGATTCGGTATGCGATGCCCGCGCATGAGCAGCCTGCGCGAGTTCACCCTACCCCCCCCCAGCCCACAACCGTACGGCCGTACTTTTCCAGCCATACCGGCAAAAGTCATATTATGGCACACACTTTTCCGGTCATACTAGTAAAAGTCGTATCTCAGAGCACACTTTTAAAGGTATACTAGTGAAAGTCGCATTAGAATACATACTTTTCCGGATACACTAGCAAAAGTTGAACATCATGAAACTTAAACCCAGGCCGCAGTACCTCAGCAAACTCGTCGCGGCGCAAGACAACAGCCTCATCAAAGTCATCACGGGCATGCGCCGCTGCGGAAAATCATCACTACTCACACTCTTCCGACAGCATCTTCTGCAGCAGGGCATCGCCGAAGACCACATCATCATGATGAACCTGGAATCGTTCCAATACTCGTCATTCACCTTCGAAGACCTGCACAACGCGATCGCCGACCGTATGCAGCAAGACGACCACTATTATCTGCTGCTCGACGAGGTGCAACTGGTGGACAAGTGGGAGCGAGCCGTGAACGCGCTCCACACGGATGCCGACGTGGACATCACCATCACTGGATCGAACGCCTACCTGCTTTCCAGCCAGCTGGCAACGCTGCTTTCCGGCAGATACATGGAGATCAATGTATTTCCGCTTTCTTTCGCGGAATTCATGGCGTACGCCGATCTGACCGACGAGAACGCGGCTTTCGAAAGGTACACAAGATATGGAGGATTGCCGCCGGTCGTGAATCAAGGCACCGATCAAAACCTGGCATACACCGTGCTTTCCGGAATTTACGACACTATTTTGGTGCGAGATATTTCGCAATTTCTGCAAGTAAGAAATCCACTAGTTTTCAACGATGTCGCACGATATTTGGCAGATACCGCAGGATCTCCAGTCTCAACTTCGAAGATAGAAAATCGATTGAGAAGCGCGCATCGACCAGCTTCAAATGAGACCATCGAACGATATATTAGTGGACTTCTCAATGCTTTTCTTTTCTACAATGCGCAACGAATTAACGTTAAAGGTGGCGCATATTTACAAGGATTAGCTAAGTATTATCCAGCAGATTTAGGAATTCGCAATATGCTGCTCGGATATTCCATAGAAGATTTCGGATTTCTTCTGGAAAATGCCGTACATAATGAGCTTAAGATTCGCGGATATCAGATTCGCGTCGGGAAAATCGGTAAAGCTGAAATTGATTTTGTTGCGACTCGGAAACATGCAGATCTTACGGAAGAGAAACTGTATATCCAGGTGAGCGCCAGCATATTGGACGAGCACACTCGCGAGCGCGAACTGTCACCACTGCTGAATGCACGCGATTTGTCTGCGAAAAGAATGGTGCTGACGCTAGATCGTTTCGGACTCGGCAAAAGCGACGGCGTGACCGTTGCCAACGCAATCGACTGGATGCTCGGAAAGTAACGCCATTCCAAGACTTCCTTACGTTCACACAATTCAAGTCCTCCGTCTGCACAAGTCGGATTTGGGAGCGATTCCGGGGTGATGCAGACGCGGAACGGGATTCGCGCAGACGGCGACAACAGACAGCAGCGGGCTGCATATGCAAATACCCCTGCACTAGTACCGTGAATCAAAAATGGCAAGTACGAGGGTATTTGGAGCGACAACGCCCTTTCAATCTGTTTTTTATTATACTGCAAACGTTGTCAAAACCCATGCACCACGCAGGCTTATGCGTTCAGCACGTAATCCAGCAATCCCTCATAATCGGCGCCGGTAAACGAACGCACCGCATAGCTCGACGTTTCCGGATCATCTGCCGGCGAAATCTCCGTGCGGAAATACACGCCGTCAATGCCCGCGGTGCGAGCGCCAACAATATCGTTCTGCTCGTCATTGCCCACCATCAGCGCATGCTTGGCGGTCACGAATTCGCGGTCGAGCGCCAGCATGTACAAGTCGCGCGCGGGCTTGCGGATCTTCTCCTCGCTGGAGATGATCACATCGTCAAGCACGCCGGCAAGTCCCGTCATTTCCAGTTCGGCACGGGCGTAGCAGGATTGCGCGTTGCTCAGCAGCGCGGCCGCGACCCAGTCGACGTTGCCATTGTGCGCATAGGAAATCACACCGGAAATCGACGTCGGTACGATCGCCAGCATGGAGGTCGCCGCCGCATGGCGTTGCGACAGTCCGAGCCACACCAGTACGGGCACGATCACCGTACCGCCGCCGATGCCGAACATGCCGGACAACAGGCCGACGATCATGCCGACAATCACCAGCACCATCATGCCGTGAGGCGATTCATCCAGCCCACTCGGATTCGGCCCGAATAGGCGATCCCGCCCATCATTTTCAGTCATATCGTCCCCATGACGCAACCCTCCTTCCATCTTCCGCTATCACGCCCGATGTTGCTGCAGTCGCACGCAGAGGATAATGGCCATCTACTATTGGGCATGTCCGAAGCCACTATTGCTCCCAAAAAGAGCGTCTACTTGTATCGGCAAAGTCTCGACACATGTCGCAATACGGCAACAAAAAAATACGCCAACACGCATAAACCCTCCGACTTTGACAGTAGCGAACCGGTTCGATACAATCAATCTCGGACCGGTTCGACACAGACGATGACCGTCTGCAAGAATCAGGCCACGGTCAGATTGCATCAGGCAAGAGAGGTCCCGCATATGACCTTGACAAGTGATTTCCGACGAAGGAAGGTCGCAAGGAGGAAAGGAAACCCCATGAAGAATCTCACGAAAGGCATCGCCGCTGTCGGCGCGTTGGCCATGTTGACGGGCGTCGGCGCCTGCGGTTCCAACACCGCGGACGACAAAGGACAGGTCTATTTCCTGAACAACAAGCCGGAAGTTGTCAATCAGTGGAACGAACTCGCCGAAATGTACACCAAGCAAACCGGCGTGAAAGTGGATATTCAGAGCGCCACCTCCGGCAGCTACGAGTCCACTCTGTCGTCCGAACTCGCTAAGAACAACGCCCCGACCATGTTCGGTATCGGCGGCTTCGATCAGTATGCCAAATATAAGGACTACCTCGAACCTTTGCAGGATACTGAGGCTTACAAGCTTCTCAACGATCAGGGCAAGCAGATGGCCCACAAGGACGGCGACAACGTGTACGGCCTGCCATATGCCGCCGAATGGTTCGGTATCATCGTCAACAAGAAGCTCATCAACGAGTATGCCAAAAAGGACTACGCCGTCATCAAGTCCTTCGACGACATCAAGGACTACAACACTTTGAAGAAGGTCGCCGACAGCATGCAACAGCATAAGGATGATTTGGGCATCGACGGCGCGTTCTCCACGCCGGGTCTGGACTCATCCAACTACTACCGATATGCTTCGCATATGACTCAGGTGCCAGTCGCCTACGAGTACATTGACGAGGGCGTGGACTTCGAGAAGGAACTCAAGGGCACCTATCTCGATAACTACAAGAATCTGTGGGATCTCGAGATGAAGGACAACCCAACCGAAAACACCATGCTTGGCTCGGTGAATTATGAGGACTCCACCGCCGAGTTCTCCGCCGGCAAGGTCGCTTTCTACCCGAATGGTGTATGGGCCTATAGCCAGATCAAAGGCAACGAAGTTGCCGATGAAGACTTGGCCATGCTGCCGTACTACATGGGTTTCCCGAATGAGAGCAAGTACGCCGCGAACTCCATCTATGACATCTCCTGGTCTGTGAACAAGAACGCTTCCGACAAGGACAAGAAGGCCACTGAGGATTTCATCAAGTGGATGGTCTCCGACGAGGATGCCAAGAAGATTCTCTCCAAGGATATGGGCTTCGCCGTTCCGTTCACCACCTTTGACTCCGAGGATTTCCAGCCTGACAACCCGCTGACCAAGTCCGCGCTCAAGCTTGAGTCCGGTGGCCTCACTCCAATTCATGGCGCCTATATTCCGGGACAGGCATGGGCTGACGGCGTGGCCAATGCACTGCTCGAGTACGCTCAGGGCACCGGTGACTGGAATGGCGTGAAGAAGGCATATCTGGACGATTGGACCAGCGCCTGGAATGATTATGAAAACAACTTCGGCATGCTTCCGCCGACCCACAAGTGATTCGCCTATGGGCTGCGGTGAATCGCATAACGCCATTTTCACCTGGTCCATAACGGCATGACCAAAGTCTCCATCGGCTTTCTCGCTCGCCGATGGAGACTTTCTCATATTCAAAAAACAAACAACGTCTGTGACCGAAGCTGATACGCACAGATATGAATGTATCGCGCAAACAGACGCAGCATACGCCATGAAAGGAACGAACATGACACTAGAATCCTTGACCAAGATACGGCACGAATCAAGCCGCGCAGTCAACGCGGAAAACCCGACCGGCGAACCGGGCAAAGGCGGCATAGCGGCCAGTGAGCTTGGCCCAAGTCGCAAAGGCAGCCCTTGCCTACGTAACATACCCGTCGGTGCAACGGCGACTCTTGCTGATATCACCGGCCCCGGCTGCATTCGACACATCTGGATAACCGTTGACGAGAAGACCACCGATGCCGATTGTTTTGTACTGCGGGACCTTGTGCTGCGCTTCTATTGGGATGACGAGGAGGAACCAAGTGTGGAGTGTCCGCTTGGTGACTTCTTTTGCTGCGGATTCGGCCGTGCGTGCCTAGTAAATTCCATGCCTGTCGCCGTAGTGCCGAACCGCGGTTTCAACATGTACTTTTCGATGCCGTTCGGCGCACGCGCACGCATCACGCTCGAAAACCAACACAAGAACGCCATCAGCGCATTTTTCTACCAGATTGACTACACCGTGAATGACGAGCCGTTCGACGATGACATTGCCTATTTCCACGCACAATGGCGGCGCCAGCGCCTTACTGAAAAGGGGAGAGACTATGTGGTGCTTGATGGCGTGAAAGGTGAAGGGCATTATGTAGGTACCTACCTGGCACTGACCACGCTTGAGCGCTACTGGTGGGGTGAAGGCGAATTCAAATTCTACATCGATGACGATGAAGAGTACCCCACGATCTGCGGCACCGGCACCGAGGACTATTTCGGAGGCTCTTGGAGCTTCGCCAAGCAGGTCAATGGCAAGACCGTGGAGCAAAACTACTGCACACCGTATCTCGGATACCCGTATTACTCTTCACACGACGAGCTGATTCACAACGATTATCACAATGATGATTGCCCCCCGATGCGTGGCTTCTACCGTTGGCACATCCCCGATCCGATTCGTTTCCGTTCCAACCTGAAGGTGACCGTTCAGCAAATCGGTGTTGGTCACCGCGGATTCTTCGAACGTCAGGATGATGTGGCATCAGTTGCCTACTGGTACCAGAAGGGGCCACACGCTCCATTTCCGCAACTACCTAGCGCCGAGGAACGTTGGCCGCGCTGACGTCATCCATAAGTAGCTCACCTCAAGCCGCATCCCTTGTCTCTCAGGGGATGCGGCTTTTTGCTACAGTCAATCGTTTGATGTACAACTTTTTTAGCAAACGCTTGCATAGTGTGTCGCCTAATTTTATGCCTAAAAATGGCGGCAAATAGCGGATTGCCTGGTATTGCAACGTGATAAATCAACAAAATACTGCCATCGTTTGCAAAAAAGATGAAAGTGATGCATAATAGGGGCATCGGCAGAAAGCAGCACTATCTCAGTGCACATATCCAACGGGGACGTTGGACCCGATGCAGAAAAAAAGGTTCGAAGATGAATCGTAAATTGAAGTCCGCACTAGCCCTCATTGCGGTCACCGCCATGTCTGTCACGACATTTGCCGCTTGTGGCAGCTCATCGAGCTCTGATTCAAGCAAGGGCAAGGTATACTACCTCAATTTCAAACCAGAAGCCGCCGACGAGTGGACCGATTTGGCTGCGGAGTACACTAAGGAAACCGGTGTCGAGGTCAACGTTCAGACCGCGGCCTCCAATACCTATGAGCAGCAGCTCAAGAGCGAGATGGCTAAGTCCGAGGCACCGACCCTGTTCCAAGTCAACGGTCCGGTCGGTTACGCCAACTGGAAGAACTACACTGCTGACATGTCCGGCACAGAGGTATACAAGCAACTGCAGAACCAAGATGTTGTCCTCAAGGATGGCGACAAGGTCGTTGGCGTACCGTACGTCATGGAGACTTATGGCCTAATCTACAACAAAGACATCCTTAACAAATACTTCAGCACTTCCGGCGCCAAAGCCAAGTCCATCAAAGACATCAACTCCTTTAGTAAGCTGAAGGCCGTTGCTGACGACATGCAGTCCAAGAAGGATGAACTCGGCATTAAGGGCGCCTTCACCTCTGCTGGTTTCAACTCCAGCTCCGATTGGCGTTTCAAGACCCATCTAGCCAACCTGCCTCTTTACTATGAGTTCAAAGATGACAACATCACTGAACAGCCGGCCACTATCAAGGGAACCTATCTGCCGGAGTACAAGAACATCTTTGACCTGTACATCACCGATTCCACCACCGAGCCGTCCCAACTAAGCTCCAAGACTGGTGACGACGCCAATTCCGAATTCGCACTCGGCGAGGCCGCTTTCTATCAAAACGGCACTTGGGCATGGTCCGATTTGCAGAAAGCCGGCATGGAGGTCGATTCCGTTGGTATGATGCCAATCTACATCGGCGCCAAGGGCGAGGAGAACCAAGGTCTGGCAACCGGTTCCGAGAATTACTGGTGCATTAATTCGAAAGCATCCAAGGCCGATCAGAAAGCGACCGCCGACTTCCTGAAGTGGGTCATCACCTCTGATAAGGGCAAAGAAGCGCTGTCTCAGAAGATGGGCTTCACCACCCCGTTCAAGACCTTCTCCAGCGTCAAATCCGACAACCCGCTGGTCACTGCCGCCATGGACGACCAAAAGTCCGGTACCACCGCAGTGTCTTGGAACTTCACCATGATGCCGTCCGAACAATGGAAGAACGACCTCGGCTCCGCTTTGCTCGAGTATGCCCAAGGCACCGGCAATTGGGATGGCGTCAAGTCCGCGTTCGTGGATGGCTGGGCTAAGGAATATGCCAACGCCCACAAGTGACCGCAATTGACTTCACTGTCTGATTTTCTCCTTATAGGAAACCGCTCCGGAACCAACCGGAGCGGTTTTCTATGTATCGGTAAGCGATTAGCCCTTATCCAAGGACACTCGCGAAGTGCTGGAGCGAACGATCAGTTGCGCCGGGAACGTCTGAAACGGCATACCCGTGGTCTTGCGATTGATCAAGTCAAGAGTCTTACAAGCCGCCTCGCGTGCCATGCCAATCGGATCCTGGCGAATCGTGGTCAAGCCGATATCGTGCGCATAGAAACTGTCGTCATAGCCGATGACGGAAATATCAGACGGAATACGGTAGCCACAACACACAAGCTGATAAATCAGTGGAATCGCGATGCCGTCCTCCTGACAAGCGATGGCGGTTGGCATTTGCGGCAAGCTCAGCAACTCGGAGACAATCGTGCTAATGCGGTCCTCACTTTCCTGCGCAACCAACGTAGTTGGCGTGACACCCTGTTCCAGACAGGCCTTGACGAAGGAGTCATAACGTTGCTGCACACTGAAGCGCAAGGAAACCTCACGCGACGTACGTACGTAGACAATGTTGCGATGCCCCAGCCCGATAAGATGGCACGCAACCAGACGCGAACCTTGATCATCGTCTATCCCCACGGCCGCAGTGAAACCGTATTCTCTTGGATTCACACAGTTGATGCCGATAATTGGTACGCCGGTGCTGGCCAGCTGTGCGCTTTCCTGCGCATCGACATCGATGGAAGCAACGATCACCGCGTCGGCATTGCGACGAACCGGCAGCATATCAAAGAACTCACGGCGTTCCTCGATACTGGAGATCTGGAAGATCGATAAATCATAGCCGTCTGCGTGCAAAACCTGGTTCAACCCTTCGATGACGGAAGCGCTGAACCATAGTCGGATATGGTCGCTCATCAGCAAGGCGACACGCAATGCTTTGCCGGACTTGAGCGCAGTGGCCGAACGGGAGATGGAGAAACTCATCTCGTCGGCGATGCGCAACACCCTGGACCGTGTCGCCTCAGATACGAGCTCAGGTCGGGCGAATGTGATCTGGACACCGTGGAAACCGACACCTTTGCCGCTTTGGCAACTTCTTGAATACTGTTCACATTTGATAAATGAATTGACGTTGCATGAAAATCATGACAATGTTTGACTTTTATTTATCTGTGAAGTAGGGTATTATCGAACCGGTTCGAACCCGACGTTGCGGTCACGGTCGAACTGAGTGTCGTTGAATCACTCGAGGGGGTGTTCCCCGGGTGTACCCAAGGAGGAGAAAGTGGGCATGAAATGATTACGATGTCCGGCAAGGCAATTCGCAGGTGGTGGGCGCTGTTTGCGCTACCCACGTTCGCGGCTTTCGTCATTGGTTTCCTGGTGCCGTTCGCCATGGGCGTGTACCTGTCGTTCTGCAAGTTCAGCACGGTCACTGACGCCACGTTCGTGGGCGTGTCGAACTACCAAAACACAATCACGGATCCGGAGTTCCTGCACGCGCTGGTGTACACGATCCTGTTCACGATTGTGACAACCGTGGTGATCAACGTAGTCGCGTTCGCCATTGCGTACATGCTGACCAAGGCCATCAAGGGCTCCACGCTGTTCCGTTCGGTGTTCTTCATGCCGAACCTAATCGGCGGCATCATCTTGGGCTATATCTGGCTACTGCTGCTCAACGGCGTACTGGCGCACTGGGGTCGTTCGATCACATTCTCGGGCGTGTACGGCTTCTGGGGCATGGTTCTGCTGACCTGCTGGCAGCAAATCGGTTACATGATGATCATCTACATCGCGGGTCTGCAGGGCCTGCCCGGCGATGTGATCGAGGCTGCCGCGGTTGACGGCGCGAACTCCCGCCAGACGCTGTTCAACGTGACGATTCCATTGATGATGCCGTCAATCACAGTGTGCACATTCTTGACGGTGACCAACGGCTTCAAGATGTTCGACCAGAACCTCGCCCTGACCAATGGCGCCCCGTCGAATAGCTCCGAGCTCTTGGCTCTGAACATCTACCGCACGTTCTACGGACGCGCCGGCTTCGAGGGCGTGGGCCAGGCCAAGGCCGTGGTGTTCTTCATCATCGTGGCCGTGATTGCCCTCATCCAGAACAAGCTCACCACCAGCAAGGAGGTCCAAGCATGAGCGACAAGGTCAAGCATCCTGTATTCTGGACGGTTTTCCTTTCCATCGTCTCACTGGCATGGGTCTATCCAATCGTGCTGGTGCTGATCAATAGCTTCAAGCAGAAGGCTTACATCTCGCGCAACGCATTCTCCCTGCCCACCGGCAAGGCCTTCGTGGGACTGGAGAACTACATCAGAGGCATCGAGCGCACGAACCTAATCAGCAGTTTTGGCTGGACCGTAGTCATCACGGTCGGCGCGGTCCTGCTGATCATCGTGTGCACGTCGATGTGCGCTTGGTGGATTGTACGTACGAACAACTGGGCTGCGCGCCTGCTGTACACACTGTTCCTGTTTAACATGATTGTTCCGTTCCAGATGGTCATGTTCACGCTTTCCAAGCTCGCCGACATGATGGGCCTGAACACCCCATGGGGCCTGTGGATTGTGTATCTAGGCTTCGGTGCGGGCTTAGCCGTGTTCATCTTCACTGGCGTGGTCAAGGGCATCCCGTCCGAACTCGAGGAGTCTGCGATGATCGACGGCGCGTCGGTACCGAGAATCTTCTTCCAAATCGTACTGCCTATCATGCGCCCGAGCCTGATTTCAGTGGCGATCCTGCAGACGATGTGGATCTGGAATGACTTCCTGCTGCCGTACCTGACGTTGGACATGCGCCGTTTCAAGACGATGTCGATTGCGATTCAGTACCTCAAGGGTGGTTATGGATCAGTGGACATGGGCGCCATGATGGCCTGCTTGGTGGTGGCGATTGTGCCGATCATCATATTCTACCTGTGCTGCCAGAAGTACATCATCAAGGGCGTGATGGCCGGCGCTGTCAAAGGCTGATTAACTTCATCGCATGAGGGGTGCTGTCGGAATTTTCGTCGGCACCCCTTTTCTTCATATCCGCAGAACACGCACGTCAACCGTTGCAAACACTTATGTTAACGTGTCTCTAGCAGTTGCCATGACAGCAATGTCGTTCGTCAGTGGAGGATTCTCTATGAAAGCGAGCATCCAAGCCGTGGCCGCCGAAGCGGGAGTATCGATTTCGACCGTCTCTCGCACATTCGCCAAACCGAATCTGGTGCTGCCGGAGACTCGCAGCAAAGTGATGGCAGCAGCGGAAAAACTTGACTACCGCATCTCCCGCTCAGCGGCCGCACTGAAAACCGGTCAATCGTTCCGCGTCGCGCTATTGATGAGCGATCCGATTTCGACTTGGTTCAATTCCAATACCTATGCCGGATTGGATTCCGTGCTGCACCCGGCCGGATATGACATTTCCATCTTCGAGATGGCCGACGCGCACGACCGCCATGAGTTCTTCGCAACGTTGCCGGTACGCCGCAACGTCGACGCGGTCATCGTAAACTCCTTCAACATCGTGCCCGAAGAGGTCGAAAAACTTTCGAACATGAAGGTACCGATCGTCGGCATCAACATTCCATCAATCAACGGATTCAATGCCACGGTGAGTATCGACGACCGTCAGGCCATGCATGTTGCTGTGGAGCACTTGTTCTCCATGGGCCACCGACGTATCGCTTATGCGTACGAGACATCAAATGACAATAACCAGAACATGGTCTTCAGCGCAGAAGCGCGTCTGCATGGGCTGATGGAAACTGCCGAAAAGCGAAAGATGACGGTGGAACGCATCGCAATCCGCAACTATGAAGACGCCACCAACACTATTCTCAATTCATTGCTGACCATGGACCCCGCCCCCACCGCACTGTATTGCGAAAGTGACGAGCTGGCATTGCCTGTCATCTATAATGCGATGCAGGAATTGGTAGTACCCAGATCGATGCCAACTGCGCGTCCCATAACTTGTCTCCTTTGTAGATAGGTTCGCTATACGTTCTTTTCGTTCTTCGCTCGAGTTTCGGATCGCCGTTTCCGGATTGCCGTCTCTCATGCTTTCCAAAACTTGAGCCTACACCACTCAACTTTGAATCGCAAGTTATTATTCCCGAAATCGCAAAAATTCTTGAGCACACCTCACTCAACTTTGCGCAAAACCCAAAACCGCCGGCGCTGGGGAGCATCTCAGCGGCGGCGGTTTCGGGGATTATCGGAGGTTATTCAGCCAATCAGCGGTCGTTCTTGGCGGCCTTCGCGGTCTTGATGAGCATCGCGACGGCAACCAGCATGGCGATCGCAACAGCCGCAGCCAGCACAGCGGTGCCGGTCTTGCCGAGCAGTGCGGCGCCAAACGGGCCGGCCTTCGTATCGTTGTTGACCTTGCCGGAAGCGATCACGCCGTTCTTGTCAGCGTTGCCAGCGCCCGGCTTGCCGTTGTTCTTATCGGCGGAGTTGGCGGCCGGAGCCTGGAAGTCGACGGTCACGGCCTTGCCGGACTGGCGGCCGGTGACGGTGAGCTTGTATTCGGAACCTTCGGTGACGCCGTCCAGCGCGATCGGAGTGGTCTGTGCGGTCTTGACGCGCACGCCGGAGAGCGGAGTGGAGGAATCGGACGCGGCCACGGTCTTGTCGTTCTTGTCCTTCAGCTCGTAGCTGAGCACAGCGTCGCCGTTGAAGCCATCGACGTCCGCGGTGAACTTACCGTCGGCAGCAGAGACCTTCACAGTGCCGTTGTCAGACAGTGCCTTCTGCGATTCGGTGGAAGTGGCCAGTCCCAGAGCGCCAGCGATGGTGTAGAAGTTGTCGGTCTGGTCGGTCAGGCCGATGACGCGCTGTGCGCCAGGGCCGGAAGCCGCGATACGCAGCTGGGTGCCGGTGTGCTCCATGTCGCCGCCGTTGTAGCCGCCGTCTGCATCGCGAGAATCGTCCTGGGCGGTGCCGTAGGAGACGACCATGTTGTTGCCATCAGCGGTCTTCAGCACGGTGGACAGTGCGTAAGCCGGCTGGGCGTTGAGGATCTGGGAGGTGTGCGCGTGGTCGGCGGTGACGATCACCAGCGTGTTCGTGAGGTCCACGTTCTGCATGGCGTAGGCAATGGCCTGGTCGAAGTCGTCGGTCTCGCCAATCTGGCCGCAGGCATTGCCTGCGTGGTCCTGCTTATCGATCGAGGCGCCCTCGACCTGCAGGAAGAAGCCGTTCTTCTGGCCGTTCGGGTTGTCATTCAGCAAATCGAGCGCCTTCTTGGTCATGTCCTTGAGCGAGGAGCCCTGATTGCCGAGCCAGTCGGCGTTCGGGGTGCACACGGTCGGGTTGGCGTCCTTAGCTGGATCCTTGGCGGTGGCCTTGGACGGGTTGAACTTGGTCGGCATGTTACCGTCGCTCATCAGGGCGAGCACTGGCTGGCCGTCCTTGTACTGCAGGGCGTTCATCGCGGCCGGATCGTTCTCGACGGTCTGGAAGCCCATTTCCTTGGCCTGTTCCCACACGGTCTTGCCCTTGTATTCACCACCCTGCACGGTCTGACGGAAGTACTTGGAACCACCGCCGATGGTTACGTCGGCGCGGGTGTCGAGCAGCTGCTCGGAGATGGAGCCGATGCCGCCGTTTTCCTTAAGCTGGTTGATGAGGCACTGCTTGGAGGCATTGTTGGACGTGCCGTCGGTCTTGCCCTGTGGGCCGTAGCAGGCGCGCTCGGAGGAGTGCGATTCCAGCACGGCCGGGGTAGCATCCTGGATTTCGGCGGTGGTCACATTGCCGGTGGCTTTGCCGGCCGCCTTGGCCAGCTCGAAGAGGTTCAGCTGCGGATTGCCGTAAATATCAACGTCAACGGCGTTGTTGTAGGTCTTGGTGCCGGTGGCCCATGCGGAACCGGATGCGGAGGAATCGGTTACGGGGGTAAGCTTGCCCGGATTGGGGTTGGCGACCAGCTTGCCGTCGCCATCCTTGCCGACAGCGCTGTCCTTGCTGCCGTTGCCGACCGAGAAGGTGGTGTACTGTCCAGTACCAGCCTGCACGTCACCAAGCGCGCTCGGCTGGCCGACCGCGTCAAGTCCGTCGAAGTGGCCGTTGGCGCCCTTCAGATAGTCACGGGCGACGGTGATTTCCGAATCGCCCATGCCGTCGCCGAGGAACAGGATGACGTTCTTCGCGTTCTTGTTGCCGATGGTGGCGATGCGCTGCGCGCCGCCATGCTTGGCGAGTTCCGCGACCGGCTTGCCGTTGGGGCTGTAGGTGGTGTCAGCTGCGAGCGCCGGCGCGGCAAGCGCACCGAGCGTTGCGACGGAGGCGAGGGCCGCGATTGCGCCCGTGAGAGCCTTGTGCTTGCTCATGTTTCTTCTTTCTTCCATGCAGTTTCGTCTGTGCCGTCCGGTTTCGTCGATTCGTTGCGATCGAGGCGGTTTCCCGATTCGGTTTCCCGATTTCGGAGTCCCGTTTTCGGCTATACCTTCCAGCTATGCGGAACCTTTCCGCAACTGCATTTGCTTGGATCTTTCGATGCCACCGCCCACGCTATGTGCCGCAAGCCAACGCACACCGCACTACAGAAGAACGACAGATGAACACTCATCGCCATATGATGACCGCAACATATCCACCGCATGAACAGGGGGAATACGGCCAATAAAATCGCCATATTCCGTCAAACAACACCCCCACCGCACCCCACAAGCCAAAATCCCCCACTGGCTGGATAAATCCAACCTCTCAGACCCCACTCACACGCCAAAAATCCCAGTGACTGGATAAAAACCACCTCTGACGCACCACTCACGCGACTAAATCATCCAGCCACTGGGAAAAACACCCGCGCCACTCAGCCCCGCGCAACCCGCGCCGCGCGCGTGGCCTTTACGGCCACGAACACGGACCGCACCAGCAGCACGCACAGATAGCAGGCGAACATAATCGCCCCAACTCGCGGCGAAACGGCGCCCGCAATCCACGTACCGAGCGGCGCGGTCACAGCCGCCGTCACACCAATAATCAGCGCGGTTTTCACATGCGCTAGCCTGCGCTTCAAGTTCGCCGCGCTGGTCGTGATCGAATTCGGAAACATTGCCAACAGCGAAGTGCCGCGCGCAACCAGGTCGGACGCGCCAAACAGCATCGACAGCGACGGCACCGCAAGCGCACCACCCCCAATGCCCAGCAGCCCCGCCAGCGTGCCGATGACCACACCCAGCAACGCCAAGCCAATGCCGGTCACCACCGTCATGACGATCTGGTGGTCGCGCGACGGAACGAAACTCACCTGATTGATCACCACAAACACGAGAAACGCTACGAAAATCCACCGCAGCACCAATTCCGGCAGCCGTGACAGCAGCCAACTGCCGATCTGTCCGCCAATGAACATGCCGCAGAACAGCAGAGCTGCGGCGAGCCAGTCGACGTGCCCGCCGGTCGCGTACGAAATGACGCCGGAAATGGAGGTCGGCACGATCGCCAGCGTGGACGTGGCGGCCGCGTTGCGTTGAGATAGCCCCAGCCAGACGAGCGCGGGCACGATCACCGTGCCGCCGCCGATGCCGAACGTGCCCGACAGCACGCCCACCAACATGCCGACCACAATCAGCACGATGATGCTGCGCGCCGACCCATCAAGCGCCGTCTCCCCCGCTCGCGATTCCATCTTTTGCGATTCCGTTCGTACGGCATCCGCCCGATCCGCAGTTTCCCCTTCATCACACATGGCAGCTCCTTCCACGTCTTCCGCGCCCGATACTACCCACCTGCCGCGCGCAGCAATCAGCCGATTCCATAATTTTGCGATTTCGCCGCCGCAGCGCCCGGTTCACGCGCTTTCTCGCTTATAGATGGCGGATTCGCGGGATCGACGGATGGTATCTCGCTTATAGATGGCGGCCCCTTGCGGAAACAAGACATCTAGGGGGCATGCATGCTACCCCCTAACGACCTATTGCCCAAACCGACCCGCCACCTATAAGCGAGATACCACCGGACGCCCGGCCGAATCCGCCATCTATAAGCCAGATACCCAGCCAAAACCACGGCCGCACGCCTACACCCACGCCTACACCGGCACACCCGCGCGCCCACACCCACGCAAGACCCATTGCACACACCCCCGTACGCACACGACCGCGCGCGGACCGACAAAATCGCAAGTCATGAGCGAAAAGGGGCATCAAAAGCACCCAAAACAGCCCGAATCACACCCCCATCCGCTCACAGACAAGCAAAACCAGCCCAACTCACAAGTCGTGAGCAAAAGGGGAGGTCACCCAACATCAAAACAGCCCGAAACATCCAGAATCGTACCCCCATCCGCTCACACCCCATGCTTCAGCACGATTCAGGCCATATGCGCACCGCAACAACACCCCTGCGCAACATCAGACATGCACACGCACGCAAACACAAGTACACACACTGAAACGCAACACGTACCACAAGCACACAAACACCATGCGCCACATACCAAGCACGACCAGACGCACACCCCCGCACACCGGAGAAGCGATGTCACCGGCTTGCGGCGGCGCTAGGCTAGACACTACCCCCGAACACCAGACGAATGGCGCGCGCCGGCCCCGGCGCACAACCCGTGCCGCACAATCCAGGAGCGTCGCCATAGCCGCGCGAGCCCCACAAAAGCGCAGCCAGCCACAAACACGAGCAGTCCGATCACCGCAGCCGCCACGGCTGTCATTTCGCCCGGCTCGTCGTATTGCGTCTTGTCTGGCACTTTGGGATTCGGAATTCGGTGCCCTCGCACGAGCAGCCTGTGTGAGTTGACACCGTACGGCGTGCACGTGATCAGCGTCGCGTAATCGGCCCCGGACTCAATATTCAGCTTGCTGATTTCGCTCGGCAGCACCACTGAGATCTGGTCCACTTGGTACGTGTAGGTTTCGTCGAGCACGTGGAATGCGAAGGTATCGCCTTTTTGCAGCTCGTCCAAGCCGGTCAGCAACCGGGCGGACGGCAGGCCGGTGTGCCCGGAGACCACCGCGTGCGTGGTCGCTCCGCCTACTGGCAGCGAGGTTCCGGCCAGGTGTCCGGCGGCGATCTGCAGTACGCCGTCGCTGGTGCCGTGGTAGACGGGCAGTTTCACTTTGATGCGCGGGATGGTCACGTATCCCATGATGCCGGTGCCGGTCACGTCGAGCGTTTCATCATATTCGCGCTTCTGCGCGTCGGTCATGTGCCACCGATCGCCGTTCGCGGCGAGCCGCTCGTTGTACGCGTGTGCCGCGGCGATCATGGCTTTGCGTTCGGCGCCGGACATGTCTTTGGTTTGTTCCACGTAGCCTGCTACGGCGTATGACTGGTGCATGCGGTTCCACCAGTCGCTGAATGTCGGATACGCGATGAGGCCTAGCGCACCGATCATGGCGATTGCGGAAATGGCAATCATCACATTGAGCAGCGCATTCGATTTCTTATGCTTGGCAGCCGGTTTAACCTGCGCATCCAATTCGACTTGCGCAGCTGGCTTGGCGTCCGATTCATCCGTCACGTTATTTATGCTACGCCCGTTTCCGCAAAGCCGTCTTGGCAACGATCAGCAGCACCAAACCCGCGCCCAAGATGGCCACGGCAATCCAAGCGGCCTGCTGCACGTCGGCGCCGGTGTGCGGCTGGTCCGGCGTGGTGGGTGGCGTGTGCGTGTTGGTGATTTCAGTGGAGTCGCCTTCCACATCGGAGATGGTGGTGTAGCCGTCGGGCACCGCCGCTTCGACCACGGTCCATTCGTGGTCCGCGTCGAGATCCGTCCACGAATGCGTCCACTTGTTGGACTCGTCCAGTTTCACGTTTTCCACGGGCTCGCCGTCGCGCAGGAGTTTCACGGTGATGGATTCGGGGCGCTTGCCGTCAGAATTGTTCCGGTCATTCCAGATTTTACGCACGGTGCGTTCCACGGTTTTCGGCGGTTGCGCCACACATTCGGTTTTCGGTTCGATACTCAGCACACGCGACCCGCCGGAGACGCCGTCTTCGGGCACTGCGACGAGCATGCTGCCGGAAGAGCACGTCCATGTCTGGTTCTTTCCGGAGGCGTTGGCGACCTTCACGTCAACGCTGTCGGACACGGCCAAGTACAGGCCGTCGGACAGTTCGGTGAAGGTCAGATGTCCGGAAGCGTTGGTGACACCGGTTGCCGTGGCGTCGGGTTGGTTCACTGCGATGAGTCCGGCGAGCGTGTTGGCCATGTCTCGCCACACCTGCGCGTCCTTGCCGGTCATCTTCGACCAGTCGACGGGGTAGGCGGTGGAGTCGGTGAACGGTGCGACGGGTTCGAAGGTGGCGCCGCCGCTTGCCGGGATCTGCCCGACTTTGTAGAGGTTGAAGCTGGCGTCCGAAATGGCGAAGTTGGTAGAATCGTCGGACGTTTCGGAATCCGAGCTCTTATGGTGGTACGAAATGGCGATGCTGCCGCTGGCAGAGTCTGTTGTTGGCGCCGCGACGGCATCGCGAGTAGTGAATGCACAGGCTGCCGCGGCGAATGTGGCGGCGATTGCGCAGCATGCGGCGATGACGCGGCTTGCGATCGTGCGTTCCTTCATTGCCGACCCCTCTTCTGTGGATTGGAAAGTAAGCATGTTTGATTCGCCCCCCAACGGCAAACCGGAAAATATATGGAGCCAGGCTGGATACTCAAGAAAATTAGGCAGTGTACAAGGGATTGAGGTGGTCCAGCCCAGCATATGTGGGTTCAGTTATTATTTAATTTTCAGTTTTTAAATTATGTATTGCGATTCCCGTAAGCCGCTGCTGACTTGCGTCAACGCGGCTCACGGGTTTTGCATGGTTACTTCAGATTCTTATGGAATCCGGAGGATCAGGCATTGCGACGACGCAGAGCCATCACCAGGGTCGCGCCAGCAAGCACGAACACGGCGATGCCAGCCACGTACAGCATCACAGTGCCCATACCACCGGTGGACGGGAGCTTGCTGCCTGGGATATCGACCACGTCGGTCTTGATCTGAGCAGTGCCAGCCTCACCGGTTCCCCTGTTAACAGTGAACGTCTGCTCAGCCGATGCAACGCCGCCGACCTTCACATCAGTTACCGTCAAGTCAGTCAGAGTACCCGGCTCATCAGCGAAATTATAGGTAGCGGTCACAGTGAAGGTAATCGGGTCGATGGTGTTGTAGCCCTTAGGAGTCGTGGTTTCCACAATCTTGTAGTAGCCGGAATCGAGGCCAGTGAAGTCGAAGACATTGCCATCGAGATTCTTAACCTCTCCGCCAACCTTGGTGTAATCGCTGTCCGTCGGATTCGCCTTGGTAGCCTTGTACAGGGTGAAGCCAGCACCATTCAGAGCTTCCTTACCACTGTCGGTCTTACCATACTTAGTGACTTCCAGCTTGAAGGTAAACACGGTGACCTTATGGTTTTCGGTCTTACCAGTGCCTTCACCATACTTGTTGTTGGAAAACTCCAGGTAGACCTCGTTCGGGTTGCCGTTAGCACCAAGCACAGCGTTAGCGTTCAGCTGAGCGTAGTATTCGACGACAATCTTGGTGTCCTTATCGATGTTCACAGTGTCATCATTGGCAGCCTGAGCCTTCTTCAAATCAGCAAACTTCACGTTGAAAGTCTCGCCATTAATGTCTGAAGTCAAGACCTGATAACCAGTAAGAGTATCTTGCTTCAGCTCGACCTTGTTGTTGTCATTGACAGCGTAAACCTTAACCGGGTGGGTCGTGTCATTGACGAAAGTCAGACCCTGGTCGGCGGTATCGTGGAAGGTGTACTCATAGCTGGTGTAATCAGCGTAGTCGGTCGGCAGAGAACCGGTCAGCTGGAACTTGACATAGTCGCCAATGTTGTAATCAGCAGCGGTGCCCCAGTTATCTTCAGAAGCAGGATTGTTGACACCATCCATGTTCTCCTGAACCTTCTTGCTGACAGTGACAGTATCCTTCTTGGGGGAAACAGTCACGCCTGCCTGACCGGCGGTGTTGACGATCACAGCGGACATGGTCTTGCCCGCGTCATTAGCTGCGGTAGTCTGAACAATCAAGTAGTAGCCCTGCGGTCCGGACAGCGTAGTGGAAAATGCACCTGCAGCGACTGCGGCGGAATTAGCATCGGCAGCAACGCCGTCTTCCTTCAGCGACTTATACAAGTTTTCGGCAAACCGCTTAGTCTTAGTACTATCGAATTTGCCAATAGCCGCAACGAAATCGTCGACTTTGCTGTCCGCAGTCAGGGTAGCGGAGGAATCAACGTCCTTGATTGCTTCAGCAACCTTATCATAATGATTCCAGTTGGTACGCTTCTGGTAAGCAACGTTGGTCTTTTCACCAGCAGTAGCTTCGGTTTCGTCAAACAGACGATAGCCAGCGTATACATCACCAACGCTTGCAGGCGTAGTTTTCGAGCCAATGGTGATAGTAACATCGCCCTCTGCCGCCATGGCGGTGGAGGCGCCGGCGAAACCGGCGACGGCCATCGCTGCGGTGGCTGCCACGGCGACGAGGCCTTTGAGAACCTTATTCATTGTTCTCCCTTTCTTTCTTGTTTGAAATCTTGAATCTTCAGTTATGTGTGTTCAGTTATTGCCTAGTGGGCATTGGGTCGCTACGCTACGGTCCAGCCCCCTTTCCCCTAGACGAGTTCATCATTGCCGCCTCCTGACCTTGAGGGCCATTCCAGCCGCAACAACACCTATCAACGCAGCCACCAAAGCCGCCGCGTAAATCCAATAATCGCCAGCGCCACCAGTCCCCGGCAGAATCACACCCGGCTGGTTCTTGATGTTGCCACCATTGACAGTGAACGTGGTCTGCTCGTTGTAAGCGCTTGTACCTTCAGTATTGAAGTCGGTGTTCGCGTACCAATTGCCAGCGATGTTGCCGCCTTCCAGCGGGCCAATACGGAACGTGTGCGGAGTGGCGTCGAGATCGTATCCGTCAGGAGCCTTGGACTCGATGAGCTGGTACTCACCCCAGACCAAGCCGCTGATCTTGAATTTGCCGGAGGCACCATCCAAATCAACATATTCACCGGTCTGGGCAGAGCATTTAGCAACGCCGTTCTGCCCATCTACGCAGTCGGTGACCGTGCCAAGCGTGGTGGCCGGAGTGACATCGGTGTACTTGGCCACGCCATTATCCCAAGAGAAAGTCTTCGTCTGCTTGAGGGTCCACTCGGAACCGGAAAGCGGATCAGAATTGTTGGTATCCGAAGACACCTTGTTCCACGTCACGCTACCAGTCTTACGAGTGTTTGCAATCTTGTTGCCAGTGTTATCTGCGCCAAACGCCGAGCTCCAAGTAGCGGTTCCATTCTGGATGGTGATCGTGTACACCGTATCGGACACTTCGTAACCGTTCGGGGCGGTCTTCTCCTTCAGCTGGTACGTGCCACCCGCAAGGTCGGAAACCTTGAACTTGCCAGCAGCCGTGTCCTCATCCACCTTGGTGCCCGTGGTCTCGTTAGCCACGTTCATCACGCTGCCCTGAGTTCGCAGCACGGAGGCGACCGCGCGATGCTCGTTACTGCGGGCGGCAACACGACGGCTGCTGTATGCTGCGGTGGAGGTGACGGCGCAACCCGAAGGAGCTGTGATCGAATACGACGGTCCGGCGGAAATCACCACAACATCGGGAAGCTCACTACCGTTGGTGAACTTGAAGTTGTCGCCTTCCTTTGGAATGTCGTCAGACGACCCCCTAGCCCCATACCACTTGCTGGTATCGCCGCTGATGTATTTGAATCCGAACTGGCTAGTCGAGTCAATCGCATTGCTACCCGTCAACGGAATCTTCGCATATGCATAGCTGTTGCAGGAGCCATCCATTTGCGTCATGTTGATGTCCGCCCAAACAGTGTCGTTCGTGGTCTGGTAATGCACCTTGACATTATCCGCGGGCCAGTTAGTTTGCGCCTGGAAGTAGAGCGTGAGGTACTGCTTGGCAATCACGTTCACCTTCAAAGTGAACGTCTGGCTGGAGTAAGCTTCCTTGGCCGTGATGGTAACGGGTTCTGAGGTCACGCTGTTCGCGGTCAAAGTGACGTTCGTGCCAATGCGGGCGCTCAGCGAGACGTTATTCGCGCTGGAGGTAGACCATGTAACAGTGTTGCCTGCAGGAGCCACAGAAGCAGTCAGATTGAGGGTCTTGCCCTTCTCAAGATTGATTGTGCCTCCATTGCTGTAGCCGTTGATCGACACGGAAGACACTATGGTCACGCCGGTGACATCGACGGTGAACGATGACTTGACCTTGTCATCAGCCGATGTAACGGTAATCGTGGTATGGCCACTACCGGTCGGGGTGACGGTACCATTCTGGTCAACCGATGCAACTGTGTTATCGCCGGACGACCAGCTCAGTTTGGCGCCGCTAATCGCATTACCATTCTGGTCGTAGGCAGTCGCAATAAACGTCTGCGAGGTGGTATCAGTGAACGACACGGATGTGACAGGTTTCCCGCTTGCATCCGTAATCGTAATCCTCTGGACTTCCGTACCGGACTGATCGTCGGTGACGGTCCACGTCTGCTCAGCAGTATCGCCATTCATCTTGGAAAGCTTCCACGTTGAACCGGCCAGCAGCGTGTCTCCGTCAGTGCCATCAACCTTCTGCCATGTAATCGAAGAACCCGTCTTCTTATTGACGATCTTGCCGCCAGTCAGCAGCTTGTCTGCATCTGCAGCGATTTTATTACCGGCGCTATCGAAAACGCTAACAATGGTACTCACAGCGTCAGTGGTGCTGCCAGTGTTGATCTGGTAAATATTGGTGTTTTGCGCGTAACCTTCGACTGTGCCGGATTCCTTAAGGAAGTAAGTGCCGTTCTTGGCGAGGTTGCCCAGCTGGAACGAACCTTCCGCATCGGCATCATCGTTCCAGCCGCCATCGGCGATGGTGGCGAGAGCGTTCGTGCCGTTTACCGCATCTTCCTTCTTGCCGTACACAGTCCAGCTGGTTCCGCCGAGAGCATTGTGCCCATCGGTGTCATCCACCTTGTTCCACGCGATCGCGGCGCAGGAGGTGGAGTACGAGCCGTTCCATGGCAGATTATGCCGTTCCTGGTCCATATCCACTGCAGAGGTGGAATATTTACCTTCGGAGTTGACAAAATTACCGTTGTCTGTGGCAACAACATCCTTGTTGTACATTTCGAAATCGCCGGTAGTCCACACACGACCGTTGGTGGAGACATGCGACTGGAAGTTACCTGCAACACCGGAATCGTTGCCCGTTACCATAACGGAACCCATCCATGCGGCAGACGGATCATCGGTTACGTTGACGTTGTACCAGTCTTTCTTATCACCATGGTTCTGGTTCTCGTACCAGCCGGTATTGATATGCCCCGACCCCTTACCGCCAAGGATGGTAAGGGAGTTGGTGTTATAGAAGTTCCACATCAGCTGGCTTGCACGCTTGACGTATTCCTGCCCATGCGTATTGTTGTAACGGTTTGTGCCCGTCGAATTCATCATGACGTAGCCGTCGGAGATATCAACGTCGTTCCATTTAAACTGCCAGCCATTACGGAACTTCACATTATTGCCATTACCATTGATATTGACGGCAACCGAAGCATTGTCGGAAATGTTCTTGAAGTTGAACACCACGCCGGCATCACCAATGCTATTCAGCATTGATACATCCAGATTGAACACCTGCAACTCGTCTTTGCCGTTGCCAGTCAACGTGATTTCCGTCTGTCGGGAATTGTTCTGAATATCGAACCGATAGACGTTGTGTTCGTAGGTGTTGTAGCTGTACGAGTAACGAGAACCTGTGTAATTATCCTCATTGCCTTTCGTAACAGTGTTGCTGGAAGAAATCTTCGCGAGCTTGCCGGACAGCGTAGCCACATAATTCTTATAGTCGGAATACGTGTAATCCGAACCCGTCGAGGGATTCTTCACTCCGGAAATAACGTTGTTGTTTTGATTCCAGTTGACTTCGCCGTTGCCGCCCATGGCGTACACGGAATACTGTTCACCGTTCTTCCAAGTGTTGCGGCTTTGCACTGTGGTCTGATTACCAGCAATGTTCGCGCTAAAGTTATGGTCATTCGTCTCGCCGGTAGCGCCATTCCCCGCTCCGGTTCCAAGCCAGCTGGATCCCTGATTAGCGTCATTCGTCCAGCCCTGAGCACCACCGAACCAATTCAACTCGGAATTGGTGCTATTGCCACCGACCGAAAGCACGGTCGAGCCGTCCTTTGGACGGAACTGCGAACCAAAACCGACGATGCCCCAACGAAAACCACGCGAACGATTGAATGAGCCATCATTCCAGATGTTCCAAGCCTGCTTCATTGGATGAAGCAAAAGCTTTCCGTTCACAGCGGTCAAGCCTTCGGCCTCAACAGCGTAAGAACCCTCAGGCGCATTGTTGTTATTGGCAGAAGTAATGCCCGACTTCTTGCCACCTACATACATGTCACCGCCAACGAAAGTAGCGATACCTTCATCGTTACCGCTGCCGGAGGTCTGATCGCCTAACGGTTCTGTGGTAGGCGTGCAGATTGCGCCGTCATTGTGACTTTCGTCAGCTTTGGCATTGTAGGTGGGGAGGAGGGAAGTTACTGCTACGGTGGCCATCATGGCTACCGCTATGGCGGCGGCGGTCAGGGAGCGGGTACGCGAAAGCACGCGACCGGTTGCCGATCGCGTTCCTGCATAGTGTCGTGGTGCGTTGCCGGCACCATTACGCCATTGCCTCATCTTGTCCCCTATCCGCAAAGTGTTCACCCTTCTGAGCCCCTCAACTCGAGGGTTGATATCCTTTGCATAATGCCGTTATCACTTCTGTTTTACGTATAGCTTCTGCGCTGTTCCCATCTCCGGCAACACAGCCGGAAACCTCTGTTTTCCCTTTTTCTCTGACCTACGGTTTACTATGATAACCTTTGCAGTTATGAAAACAAAATGAAACAGAAAGAACCCACACCCCCTCCCCCGATACGTTTTTTCGTCCCCTCTCACGGGGACAACGCTTTAAAGCCTGATATTCAAAGGTTTGTCAACGATTGCAAAATCAAAAACACATGCTGATCATTGAATGAAATTCATCATTCATCAGCCCCCGATTGGCATGTCATGAAACACATCACTGCAAATTGTTTCATTTTTCCCTGAAAACGTATGCCACACACCGTGACTACAGTGGGGGTATCCCCTACCAATCCACCCCGGGCTATCACAATCAGCCCGTCGGCATTGACGGGCTGCAGAAGGACAATGAGACTCGGCTCTCAGCGGCCAGTGCCGTACACGGAATCGGTGCCGCGCAGCACGAGCTGGGCGCGCACAATCTCATGCGCGTTCTCAAGCGGCTCGCCTTCGATAAGCTTCATGGCCTTTTGTGCGGCCGCGCGACCCATCGCATACGGATCCTGGCGCATGGTGGTCAGGTTCACAGTGTCGGCGTACGGCGAATCGTCGAAGCCGATAATCGAATAGTCACTCGGCGTGTGGTGGCCGTAACGTTCCAAACGCAACACCAGCGGAATCGCCATCATATCCATCTGGCAGCAGATCGCGTCCGGGAACTCGTCCAACGCAAGCAGCGCGGTCAACGCCGAGTCGGCGAAGGTCTTGCCACGCGGCACAGAGACGACGCGCCACTTGAAGTCATGGGAGGCCTCCATCGTCTTGCAGGCGCGGATGAAGCCCTGTCCTCGCGCATCGATGGAGGAATTAATGGAATCGACCGCATCGGAGCACACGTACACGATATTCTTGTGCCCCAGATTGATCAGATGCTGGGCGGCGGTGAACATGCCGTCCTCATCGTCGATGGAGATGGTGGCGTCGAAGCCGTTTTGCGTCGGCGTATTGATGCCGATGATCGGTACGTGGATGCGCTTGAGCTGCTGGATTTCCTTCGGATCCACGCCGAACGATGTCACGAATACTGCGTCCACGTTGCGGCGGACCGGCAGATTCGTGAAGAAGTCGCGGCGGTTTTCGGCGGTGTCGACGTGCTGGAACAGCGATACGTCATACCCGGCATTATGCATGACGGATTCGATTCCAGCGAACACTTCCGTATTGAACCAGCTAGTGATCTCTTCATTCATCAGCATCGCCACACGGTACGATTGGCCGGATTTCAGCGACGTGGCGGAACGGGAGATGTTGAAATCAAGCTTGTCGGCAGTTTCCAGCACCTTGCGACGTGTACGTTCGGACACCAGTTCCGGCCGCGTGAACGCGCGCGACACCGTGGAAATCGACACACCCGCGGCCTTGGCCACCTCGCGAATGCCTGCTCTATCCATCTCTCAACCCCTTTGCGGTTTCTGCATCATAATCACAAACGTTCCCAGCCTTGGAAACACTTGCCCGAGCGGCAATGCTCTCCCATATTGCTACTATTATACTGCGAACGTTGTCAAAAATCACGCTAATGTTGCACCAATAGCACAAAATATCAAAATAACTGGATAAGCCGCGTAAAAAGCCCACTTCGTCCACTGCCGCTTATAACCCAACTCGCCGTTGTAATAATGCACGAATGCAACGCCAATGCCAGGCATAATCATCATCACCGCGCCAAACAGGCCGGCAGTGAACATCATCGAATTCTCATGCTGGCGCATCAACGTGAAAATCAGCACGAAACCAAGCGTCACCGAGCCGACGCTCATCATATGCTGGCGCAGGCCGACGCGCAGCAGCAGATCCCACAACAGTCCGATCAACACCAGACCGACCGACAGCACAATCTTCATTGACTTCTGGTAGCGCGCCGCCACCCAATCCAACACGGCAAGCACAACGAACGCGATGAACAGACCGAAAACAGGGTTCTGCGAGCCAAAATCGAAAGCCTTATGCGACGTGCAGAGGTCGTACGGCACCTCACACACCACGGCGAGGATGAACAGCTGCAGGCCGTACGCGACGCGACTATGTGTTTCACGGAAACCCTGCACCAGCAGCCACGCGTAAATCGGAATAGCAAACCAAGATACGACCTCGCTTAAGACCATCGCCGTCAGCGACGTCATATTATTGACGTCGGAACCGAAAAACAGCGGCACAATGGTGGTGCTACCAGCTGACAGAGCCAACGCCACAGCGCCGATGACCTTGAGCTGGAACACCGTCAGTCCGCGGTGCTTCTTCTTGGTACGGCGAGCGCCGCCGAATCCGATCTGTTCAATCGAATCAGCTCCAGCACCCTGCTCGACATAGCTTTCCATATGTCCTCCTCAGTTCCGCATACGGCCTTTCGTGCGCCCAAGACGCCCAGTACGCCCAAGACGCAACCTACGCGCGTTTCACGCGTTCAGCACGAATTTCAGCAGACCGTCGTAGTCGG
>OGYV01000380.1_pt1 | contig 38801 bp, 29 predicted proteins | sample 1576651 | NCBI WGS metagenome assembly OGYV01 (sample SAMEA3541570, study PRJEB24748) | human gut metagenome | biome: human gut; feature: human-associated habitat; material: faeces | place: China | collected 2012
GGGGGGGGTATGGTATAATAAAATCACCGAGACACACCCCACGATTGGAGGTAGAGACGATGAAAACTGCAAAACGACTCCTTGCCCTTGCCCTCGCAGGCGTGATGGCGCTGGCCCTGCTCACCGGATGCTCGGACAGCGGCTCCCAAGCCAAGCAGGTGGAAGAGTATTTCCGGTACAGGAGGGGACAATTTGCTGACTATCAGAAGGACGAGACGCTGGACAAAAAGCTCAAGGTCATCGCACAGCAGTTCCAGCCGGACTGGCTGGATGATATAAATGGTGGACTGACTGAGGATGCACGCAGCATCATTAGAAATGAATTGAGTGACTATGTGATTGCAGGCGACGTTACGCCTTGGGTCGGAGAAGTGAAGCCGGGCCAGAGTGCGCTGGCGCAGGCGGAGAGTATGAAGCAATGCAGGGCTCTAAAGTATGATACTTCTTATGGGTCACAGCCTCTGCGCGCCATAGCCTTTACAATGACGGGCAAAAAGAGCGACGGCCACCGCTATTACCTCGCACTGCAAACACAGGCCACCATCAAGACCCCGCAGAACTGACACAGGAGGAAACGATGATGAAATTGAAAAAGCTGTTTGCCCTTGCCCTTGCTGGCGTGATGACGCTGGCCCTGCTCACCGGCTGCGGCGATAAGCCGGGCGATAAGCCGGAGGACACCCTCCGGGCCGAGGCTCTGGCAGACATCATAAATACGCGGTATGGTAAGAACATCACCTGCGAGGCCGACCCGCAGCTGAGTGAGGCGGCGGAGAGGTACACACAGGTGAGCTCTGGGGAGGGAACTCTTCTCATTAACAAATTGAAGCGGGGCAATTACCACTCTTCCGGTTCTGAGCCTCGCAAAGCTCTCTTGGATACCATCGGCATCGCCCCCGGCACCGCCAACAAACAGGTCATCTTCTATACTGGAGTGGACAGAGGCTCGGACGACCCCGTCAAGCAGGCCATCGACCTCTGTAACGACTACAGACTGGTACTGCCGGAACCGGATGAGAATAATTGGGCCACTATCAGCTTCCTCGCATCCAGCTACCGGGTCGGCTTCGGAAGCTGGACGGATGATTACAACAAACCCAGGCTCTTCGTCATCATGGTAGGCGACATCCCGGGGAGAAGCTGACGCTCCTGCGGCGGGAAGATAAGAAAAACGGACAGCATCCCCCTCGGAGAGACTCCCCGAGGGGGATTTTTGCGCCTTGCGGAGCGCCCTGTCCTTCATACAACCTCTCCGTCATTGCTTCGCAATGCCACCTCCCCTACCGAGGGGAGGCCTTGGCATACCGTAAAGCCTTGCCTCTTCGCCAGAGGCTCCCCTACTAGGGGAGCTGGCGCGAAGCGCCTGAGAGGTTGTACGAAGGACAGCCTGCCCGTGAGCCGCAGCCGTGCCGGAAAGGCACGGCTTTGTTCAATTTTCCTATGTCCCTCCCTTGAATACAGGCGGAAACCGTCAAAACGCAAAAAAATCGGTTTTCCTCTTGCCAAACGGGGCAAAACGCGCTATTCTATAGTCACAGTTTAACAATTTAGCATGATAAAGCGGTAAAACGAAGCGCCGCTTCTGCTGAATCTGAGGGAGGAATTTGTATATGAAACGTCTGGTATCTGCTTTTCTGGCCGGTGCGATGGCGCTGAGCCTTGCCGCCTGCGGCGGTTCTGCATCCACTTCCACGGCTGCTTCTTCTGCCGCCGCCTCTGCCGCCCCGGCAAGCTCTGTGGCCGCTGACAGCGACCTGACTTATATCCAGTCCAACGGCAAGATGGTCATTGGCTACACCGTCTATGAGCCGATGAACTACACCGACGCCGACGGCAACTTCACCGGTTTCGATACCGAGCTGGCCACCGCTGTCTGTGAGAAGCTGGGCGTCGAGCCGGAGTTCGTGGAGATCAACTGGGACACCAAGGAGACCGAGCTGGCCGCAAAGAGCATCGACTGCATCTGGAACGGCCTGACCCTGACCGATGACCGCGAAGAGAACATGGCCTGCACCAAGCCCTATGTCAAGAACGCCCAGGTCGTGGTGGTGAAGGACGGCACCGACTACACCTCCACCGCCGACCTCATCGGCAAGACCGTGGTGGCCGAGGCCGGCTCTGCCGGTGAGACCACCATCACCGAGAACGCCGACCTGTCTCAGGCGGATTTCATCTCCAAAGCTGTTCAGACCGACTGCCTGATGGAAGTCGCCGCCGGTACTGCAGACGCCGCCATCCTCGACCTGACTCTGGCCTCTGCCATGATCGGCGAGGGTACCGACTACGCAAACCTCAAGATGGTGGATGAGCTGAACGTCGAGGAGTACGGCGTGGCCTTCCGCAAGGGCAGCGACGTGGCCGAGGCTGTGGACAATGCATTCGACGAGCTGAAGGCTGACGGCACCATGCAGACTCTGGCTGACAAGTACGGCCTGACTCTGGCTGAGTAACTTACATTATAAACGGATAGGTGTAGTGATTCTGTGACTGTGATTTTGGAGCGTCTGACCGGCGCATTCGCGCTCAACTGTGAGCTGTTCTTTCTGACCCTGCTGTTTTCGCTGCCGCTGGGCCTTGTGGTGGCCTTTGGCTCCATGAGCCGGTGCGCACCGCTGCGGGGCGTCGTCAAGACCTTCGTGTGGGTCATCCGCGGTACGCCGCTGATGCTCCAGATCATCGTCATCTACCTCGGCCCCGGCCTGCTGGGCATGACCAACCCCTGGCCCTCCGGCTCTTCGGGCCGTCTGGTGGCGGCGGTGGTGGCTTTCGCCATCAACTACGCCTGCTACTTCTCTGAGATCTACCGCGGCGGCATCGAGGCTGTGCCGAAAGGCCAGACCGAGGCCGGTCAGGTGCTGGGCATGACCAGGAGCCAGATCTTCTTCAAGGTCACGCTCCTGCAGGTCGTCAAGCGCATCCTGCCCCCGATGGGCAACGAGGTCATCACGCTGGTGAAGGATACCTCGCTGGCGAACGTCATCGCCAACAAGGAGATCATCATGATGGCAAAGGAGTACAGCGCCAAGGGCCTTATCTGGCCGCTGTTCTCCACCGCGATCTTCTTCCTCGTCTTTGTCGGCGCACTCACCCTGCTGCTGGACTGGGCCGAGAAAAAGATGGACTATTTCCGCTGCTAAGGAGGATACTGAATTATGGCATTACTCGAAGCCTCTGGCATCGGGAAGAATTTCGGCGAGACGAAAGTTCTCAAGGACATCTCGCTCACACTGGAACAGGGCGAGGCGCTGGCGATCATCGGCTCGTCCGGCTCGGGCAAGACGACGCTGCTGCGCTGCCTGAATTTCCTTGAGCGTCCCGACACCGGCGTCATCCGGGTGAACGGCGAGACCATGTGGGACGCCGCCGACCCCGCTACCCAGCGGGAGAGCGAGGTGCGGAAAAAGCGCCTCCACTTCGGCCTCGTGTTCCAGAACTTCAACCTCTTCCCCCAGTACACCGCGCTGGAAAACGTGATGCTGGCGGGGGAGCTTCTGGCAAAGGAGCAGCCCGGCTACAAGGCCGACAAAAAGGCCATCCACGCCCAGCTGGAAGCACAGGCCCGTGACCTGCTGGCCCAGATGGGCCTGTCGGAGCGGGCGGGCCACTACCCCCACCAGCTCTCCGGCGGTCAGCAGCAGCGGGTGGCCATCGCCCGCGCACTGGCGCTCCACCCGGACATCCTCTGCTTCGATGAGCCCACCAGCGCCCTTGACCCGGAGCTGACCGGCGAAGTCCTCCGTGTCCTGCGGGACCTCGCCGACCGCAAGACCACCATGATCATCGTCACCCATGAGATGCACTTCGCCCGCGACGTGGCCGACCGCATCCTATTCATGGACGGCGGCGTCGTGGTGGAGGAAGGCCCGGCCCGCCAGCTCATCGACCACCCCCGGGAGGAGCGCACCAAGCAGTTTTTGGCGCACTACTCTGAATAAGACAGGCTATGGCCCTCCCCGCTCGGGAGGGCTTTTTTGCGCCATTCACGCCGAAAACACCCCGATTCGCGCAGATTTTATTTACATTCTCTGAATTTTTTGGTAAGCTTGTATCGAAAAAGGATGATTCTTCAAAAGACGAACAGACCAAAGGAGGACAGACTATGAGACTGAAAAGCGCACTCCGGCGGGGCGTGGCCGCCGCCGTCATCGCGGGCATCGTGGTGAGCTCCGGCATCCCGGCCTATGCGGCCCGGTGGAACATCGCCGACGGCGACATCACCGTGAGAGCGGACGACGCCGAAGGAAAGAACAGGGTCTCACAGGGGGAGAAGGAGAATGTGGAGGACACCGACACCGTCATCACCGGCAAGTCGAAGGAGCATACCGTCACCATCGACACCTCCGGCGGCAAAGTGGACGTCACCTTCGACGACCTGAAGATCGACGTCAGCGGCAAGACCGAGGGGGATGGCAGCGGTGACGGCTCTACCCGGGAGAGCAATGCCGCCGTCACCGTGCAGGGCGGCGGCGATGCGGCCATCGAGCTGGACGGTGACAACAAGCTGAAGAGCGGCAGCGGCAATGCAGGCCTCGAGAAGAACAAACATGAGTCGGAGGGCACCCTGACCATCAAGGACGACAAGGGCAAGGACGGCTCCCTCACCGCTGAGGGCGGCGAAGGCGGCGCAGGCATCGGCGGAGGAGCGGAGAGAACCGGCAGCAACATCACCATCCGGGGCGGCACCATCGAGGCTGTGGGCGGCGCAGGAGCGGCCGGCATCGGCGACGGTGTAGGTGCGCAGCAGCCTGAGATAGACCAGGATACACCGCCCAGCAACCCCAATAACATCATCATCTGCGGCGACGCCGAGGTGACGGCCAAGGCGGGGAGGAGCCAAATGTTGGACGCCAAGGCCCCGGCCATCGGCGGCAGTTACGGCGAAGTACCCACGGAGAACCTTTCTGACGATGAACACAAGGTGACGGGAGGACGGCTGACCCGTCTGAACGCGGACGGCACCGTGATGGAGGGGATGGGCTACGACTACACCTCCACCCCCAAGCCCCAGCCGGACGACGACGAGGACGACGATGATGATGACGTCCCGCCCCCGGTGCAGGAGAACGCCCCCGAACCCCTGCCCGGCGGCATGGTGGTGGGCGGTTTCTTTTCCAGCCGGGTCACCATCCAGCGGCTGGACCCTGCTTTGGCCATTGACAGCGCCGCCGACGCCAGAGCGGATCTCACCCCGGGGGGTGTGGTGCTTATTGAGAGCGCCGCTCCCCGCTCCACCGTCACCACCGACATCTCCAGCCTCCGGGAGGACGGCGTGGAGGACATCTTCTTCCGCTATGAGGACACCATGACCCACTACAGCGTGGAAAAGATGGCCGACGCGGCGGGCGAGGACGCTGACGTGGAGCTGAAGCAGAACAGGGAGGACATCAGCCTCCGGCTGGACGGCGAAACGCGGGATGACCTGTCGGAGCGCTATCAGAAGTGGGTGCCGGTGCAGACGCCAGAGCCGCAGGAGCGGCTGATATTGACCCATGAAGGGGTAGAGCAAAAAACGAGTGAAGAGCTCAGACGCGAACGCGAAGAGGCTAGACGTGAACTGGACGAGTCCCTGAGGCAGGAGAGAATCTTCCAAATCGAGAAAAGAGACGACCTCCCGAGTTTGGATTGGTGGCTCGAGCCTGCGAGAGCGGAAACGGTAGAGCAAAAAACGAGTGAAGAGCTCAGACGTGAACTTGACGAGTCCCTGAGGCAGCGGACGGTCTTCCAAATCGAGAAAAGAGACGACCTCCCGAGTTTGGATTGGTGGCTCGAGCCTGCGAGAGAGGAAACGCCGGGGATGCTTGACGAGTCACTGAAACAGCTGGCTTCCCGATTTGAGGACATCGCTCCCGAGGAGGATAAGAAGCCACTGCTCGTTCTGGTCGAACCCTCCGGCACGGAGCGCAAAAAGTATATCAATCCGTTGGAGAGTGACCTGCGGCGCTATACCGACCTTAGTGACGACTGGGACGACCAGCCGGATACCCAGGGGGAGATAAAGATCTGGATACCGGAGGACTTGGGGCAGCCCAAAGAAATAAGCATCTTAAAGGAGAGCCTGAGCCGCATCGACGGCATTGCATGATACACAAAACGAAAGGATAAGACCGGCGAACCCCGCGGCCCTCGGGGCCAGCACGCGGGACGCGGAAACTGACCTGCGCACAATCACCAAAAACCACCGATAGAAAATAGCAATGTTGTACGAAGAAATCTGCCCCAAACCCCTTGCAAAATCACGATGAGCTGAGTATAATACCACTCATGAAACGCAAAACGTCCTGCCCCTCGTCCGGCAGGGCGTTTTTGTCGGTAAAAATTTGGCAAAGAAATGTTAAGTGACCGCCCGGGGAGGGGCTTTGTATGACAAAAGACATGACACAGGGCAGCCCGCTCAAGCTCATCCTTGCCTTTGCGGTGCCGCTGATGCTGGGCAGTCTGTTCCAGCAGTTCTACAATCTGGCGGATACCATCATCGTGGGCCGTTTCGTGGGCGTGGATGCGCTGGCAGCGGTGGGCAGCGTGGGCGGCCTGAACTATCTGGTGCTGGGCTTCGTCAACGGCATCGCCTGCGGCTTCTCCATCCCCATCTCGTGGACCTTCGGCGCGAAGGACTACAGCGAGATGCGGCGCTACACCGCCAATACCGTCTGGCTCAGCCTCTTTTTCGCCGTCGTGCTCACGGTGGTGACGGTGGCCCTGACCCGGGCGGTGCTGGTCTGGACCAACACCCCCGACAACATCATCGACATCGCGGACATCTACATCCGCACCATCTTCTGGGGCATCCCCTTCACCCTGCTGTACAACGTCACCAGCGCCCTCATGCGCGCGCTGGGCGACAGCAAGCGGCCTCTCTATTTCCTGCTGGTGGCCAGTGTGCTGAACATCGGCCTCGACCTGCTCTGCATCCTCACCTTCCGGATGGGAGCGTTCGGTGCGGCCTTCGCCACCGTGTTCAGTCAGGCGGTGGCGGGCATCGGCAGTCTCATCTACATCGGCCGCCACTACCCGGAGCTGAAATGGAGCAGGGAAGAGGGACGTCTGAGCGCCAGCCACTGCCTCAAGCTCTGCAACATGGGCATCCCCATGGGCCTGCAGTGCAGCATCACCGCCATCGGCAGCGTCGTGCTGCAGGGCGCGGTGAACGGTCTGGGCAGCAGCATCGTGGCCGCGCAGACCGCAGGCAGCAAGGCCGCTCAGTTCCTCAGCGTGCCGCTGGAGAGCATCGGCACCGCCATGACCACCTACGCCAGCCAGAACATGGGCGCTCACGACCTCAAGCGTGTGGACCGGGGCGTCAATACCGCGCTGGGAATTGGCTGCGTCTACAGTGTGGCGTCCTTCCTCATCCTGCGTGTGCTGGATGTGCCGCTTATCAGCCTCTTCCTCGAGAGCAGCGAGGTGGAGATCATGGCGAATGCCCGCAGCTTCATCTTCTGGAACAGCGTGTTCTACATCCCGCTGGCTGTCCTCATCATCTACCGCTACACCATCCAGGGCCTGGGCTATTCCGGCCTTGCCATGTTCGCGGGGGTGGCCGAGATGGTCGCCCGTGCCATGGTGGGCTTCTGGTTCGTGCCGCTCTGGGGCTACTTTGCGGCCTGCATCGCCAACCCTGTGGCATGGTTCTTCGCCTGTTTCTTCCTCATCCCGGCGTACTTTGCAGTGCGCAAGCGGCTGATGAAAGAGCTTGCCGCAGCGCGGATGGAGGACTGAGGGAAACTTCGCTCAAGCCTCTCCCTTTGGGAGAGGTGGCATTGCGAAGCAATGACGGAGAGGGCAAGCTCACTTCCCAAGAGTATCTGCACAGCGATAGGCACTGGCTTTTGTCAGAGCGGTGCTATCGCTGTGCTTTTTGCTTTTCTGTAGCATCCTTGCCCTCTCAGTCTCGCTCCGCTCGCCAGCTCTCCCAGAGGGAGAGCCTTTGGCAGGCCGGTCAGGCCCACGCGGGACGAGCAAAGTTTGATTTTATCGGAAACAGTAGTGCCCTGCTACAGAGATTCACAGCAGCTTGACAAAGTGCTCTTGTCTAGAAGCTGCTGCCCTCTGTAGCAGGGCACTATTTTTTACGCCATATTGAGCTTTCAGCGGTCAGCGCAGAGTTGCCCGGCACGCCAGTGGTGCTTCGCACCCGGGTTGCGGCTCCCAGCATCCGCTGCGCTCCGCTTGCGTCTTGCTGGCCGCTGCCCCAACAGCTCCTCCCTGTTTCCGCCGCTGGCGGCGGTCGTCGTTGTTGCCCCCTTTGGGGGAGCTGGCGCGTAAGCGCCTGAGAGGGCTACTTTTGTTGTATTTCAGCAATAAATCTTGACAAAATGTGGCAGAAGTTGTATATTCGAAACATAAATACGCCGCCGGTGCAGGGAGAGAGCCTGCGGGGCAGCCAAGATGTAAAGGAGAGATACGATGAGACTGAAAAATACGCTCCGGCGCGGAGTTGCTGCGGCAGTCATTGCGGGTATCGTGGTAACTTCTGGCCTGCCGGTCTATGCAAAGACGTGGGACATTTCCGAGGGCAGCATCACCGTCGAAGCAGACGGAGAAGAGGATGGAAAGTCCTATAATAAGGTCACTCAGGGTGATAAGGAAACGGTGCGGGACACCGACACTGTCATCACCGGCAAGTCTGAAAAGAACACCGTTACGATCAAATCGGGGGGGGGGGCAGACCTCTGACGTGACCCTCAAGGACGTCAGCATCAAGTCGGACAAAGACGCCGCCCTCAAGGTAGAAGGCGACGGCAACGTCCGGCTGGAGCTGGACGGCAAGAACGAGCTGAAGAGCGGCGCTAACCACGCAGGCGTCGAGAAGAACAACAGCGACTCTAAGGGTACACTGACCATTAAGGATGATACTGGCGAAAAAGGCTCTCTGACGGCGACTGGCGGCGCACAAGGTGCAGGTATTGGAGGAGCAAAAAACAACAGCGGCAGTAACATTGAGATTACTGGCGGTACTATCACAGCGACCGGCGGATGCAACAACAACGAAGCAGGAAACGGCGGTGCGGCTGGCATTGGTGGCGGTTTTAACGGCAGCGGAACTGACATCAAAATCACCGGCGGCAATGTCACGGCCAACGGCAGCCGGAAGCCGGACGGCACCAGTGGATGTCAGGGTGCAGGCATCGGCGGAGGTTATGGCAAAGGCGGCACCAATATCTCTATCAGCGGTGAAGATACTGTAGTGAACGCCAACGGCGGCAAGTATGGCGCTGGCATCGGCGGCGGTGCAATGGGTGCTGGCGAAAACATTACCATCAGCGATGGCGCTCATGTAACAGCCAACGGTGGTGCACAGGGTGCAGGCATTGGCGGCGGCAGCGGCATTGGCGGCAATGGCAGCAACATCACCATCAGCGGTGACAAGACCTATGTGGAAGCTACCGGCGGCGGCGACGCCGAAGCAGCCGGTGCCGGTATCGGCGGCGGTTTCAGTGGTCGGTATGGTAATGTTGGCAAGGGCAGTGACATCACCATCGAGGGAGGCACGGTTATCGCAACCGGCGGTAGCGTTACCAGCGATTCAGGCGGTGGAGCGGCAGGTATCGGCGGCGGCAGCGGATATGCCCCGCGTGATGACAAGGCTGGAAATGGTGAGCATATCTACATCAAGGGTGATGCGAATGTGACTGCCAAGGGTGGAAATGGTGCTGCAGGCATTGGTGGCGGCAATACCAATAATAAGATGGGCGACGCCATCGACATTGTTATCGAGGGCAACGCTAAAGTAACTACTGAAGCAGGCGGTGACGTGTCCATCGGCGGCAAGAATGGCGAAATTTCCAACGACGACCTTCTTTCGAAGGACTTTACCGGTATCCTGACCCGTAAGGATAACACCGGTAAGGTCATGGAGGACTACAGCAAGGATGCCACCCCGCTGCCCGCCTCGGAGGAGAACGGCGTGGTTTGGGTAGACGCTGACGTCAGCGGATGGGGCGGCGTGCGCATCGCCGTCCCGGAAGGGACGCCTACCGACAGCGTGTCGGCCTGCTATCTGGAAGAGGGCGCTCTGCTGATAGTAGATGCAGGCGGCAGTGACTGCCTGCTGGAAGGCCGCGTCAGCGACCTACGCCAGAACGGCATCCGCCAGCTCTGCCTGCGCTGGAACGGCGGTGAGCAGACCCTCAGCACGGACGCTCTGGCCGCAGCAGGCGGCGAGGATGCCTCTTTCCGCCTGACGGAAGTAAACGGCGGACTGACGATGGTTTTGAATGGGCTTACCCGCAATGAACTGCTGGCAAAATAAATGTATCTCTACAGCTCCCCTTCGGGGGAGCTTTTGTTGTATTTACAAATCCCCCCAAAACCGCTATACTATATATAGTTGTGTCAAAACGAGGAGGCGGGACGATGGAGCAGGAGCTGGAACGGCTGGAAGGCACGGTAGAGGACATCATCTACCTGAACGAGGACAACGGCTACACCGTGTTCGAGGTGTCGGGCGGCGGTGTCGTCACCGTTGTGTGCGGCGTGGTGGGAGAGCTCCACGCCGGTGAGAGCGTCGTCTGCCGGGGCAGGTACGAGAACCACGCCACCTATGGCCGACAGTTCCACGCACAGGAGTGCGAGACGGATATGCCCAAAGACCTCGAGGCCATCTACGCCTTCCTCGCCAGCCGGTCGCTGCCCTACATCGGCGCACGGACGGCGGATAAGATCATTGACAAATTCGGCGCGGCGGCGCTGGAAGTGATCGCCAACGACCCCGCCCAGCTCACCCTCATCCCGGGCATCTCGGCGGACAAGGCCGACCGCATCCAGCAGGAGTTCAAGCGGATGTTCGGAATGCGGGAGCTCATCGCCTATCTGGCTCAGTTCGAGATCAGCCCCCGCCGGGCGATGGAGGTCTTCCGCACCTTCGGGCCGGGGGCCATGCAGGCCATCCAGCAGAACCCCTACCTGCTCTGCGGCGAACCCTTGCAGCTGGACTTCCGTCACGCCGACAGCATCGCCCAGTATTACCAGATGGCAGGGGACTGCGCCCAGCGGCTGGAAGCCGCCCTTCTGCGCACCCTGCGCCACAACGCCGGCAACGGCCACACCTGTCTGCCCCGGGCGCAGCTGCTGGAAACAGCGTCGAACTTCATCCACCAGCCCCCCGAAAAGCTGGCGGCGGCGCTGGACAGCTGCATCCAGACCGGGAAACTGGCGGTGCGGATGTTCGACGGCACACCGTATATTTATCTGCCGGATCTGCTGGCTGCAGAGCAGGACATCGCCGACCGTCTGGCCATGCTGACCAGGCGCGGAAAGCAGACGGCCCGAAACCTCGACAAGAACATCCAGATCCTGGAACTGGCGCAGGGCTTTGCTTACGCGCCGCTCCAGAAGGAAGCCATCCGCAAGGCCATGACCGAGAACTGCCTTGTTCTTACCGGCGGCCCCGGCACCGGCAAGACCACCACGGTCAACGCCATCCTGCAGCTGCTCGAAAACGAGGCCGAACGGGTAGCCCTCTGCGCTCCCACAGGCCGCGCCGCCAAGCGTCTGAGCGAGCTGACGGGCCGGAAAGCCTCCACCATCCACCGTCTGCTGGAAGTGGACTACACCGGCGGCGTGGTCAGCTTCATCCACAACGACAAGAACCTGCTCAAGTGCGACGTCGTCATCCTTGACGAGATGAGTATGGTGGACGTCAAGCTGTTCCAGGCCCTCATTGCGGCACTGCGGTACAGCTGCCGTATTATTATGGTAGGCGACGCCGACCAGCTGCCCAGCGTCGGCCCGGGCAATATCCTCGGCGAGATCATCCGCTCCGGGCTGGTGCCGACGGTCTGCCTCAACGAGATATTCCGGCAGGCCGCTCAGAGCCTCATCGTGGAGAACGCCCACCACATCATCTCGGGCGAACCGCTGAAAAAGGGCGGAAAGACGGACGATTTCTTCTTCCTCGAAGCCGACGGCGACGCGGCCCAGAAGCTGGTCTGCGACCTTGTGACCACCCGTCTGCCCCGCAGCTACCAGTTCGACCCGGTGAAGGATATTCAGGTGCTCTGCCCCACGAAGCTCGGCCCCACCGGCACCCAGGCCCTCAACGCGGAGCTGCAGGCCATGCTCAACCCGCCAAAGAAGGGCAAGCCGGAGCTGCAGAGCGCGGCCCGGGTCTTCCGGGTGGGGGACAAAGTGATGCAGGTGCGCAATAACTACGAGATCACGTGGCAGCGCATCGGCGGGGAACAGGGTGTGGGCGCCTACAACGGCGACATCGGCATCGTGGAGTCCATCGACGTGCGCAGCCGCTCCATGGTGGTGCGGATGGACGACCGGCGGCTGGTCTACCCGGCGGAGAACCTCAACGAGCTGGAAATTGCGTATGCCATCACGGTACACAAAAGCCAGGGCAGCGAGTTCCCGGCGGTCATCCTCCCGGCGGCGCAGGTGCCGCCCCGCCTGTGCTACCGCAACCTCTTCTATACCGGCGTCACCCGCGGGCGGAAGCTCTGCATCGTGGTGGGCCGGCGGGACGTGGTGAACCGGATGATGTCCAACATCCGCCAGAACCTGCGCTACAGCGGCCTGGCCGCCCTGCTGGCCCAGGCTCTGCCGCCGGAGCAGGAGAACCTTTAAGGGTTTCTTTTTGGATACACCTGTGTTATACTATAATGTGTTTTGATGACCCGCGCCCGGAGATGGGCGATGGAAATAGAGAATGGGCAGCAGAGAAAGGAAATATCACGATTATGGCACAGAATGACATCGGTATCGATCTTGGTACGACGACCATCATCATCGCGCAGGAGGGGCAGGGCGTCGTGCTCAACCAGCCCAGCGTGGTGGCGGTGGATACCCGCAAGAACTGCGTGCTTGAGGCCGGCGACAAGGCCCTTGCAATGGTGGGCCGCACGCCCAACTACATCTCCGCCATCTTCCCGCTGAAGGATGGCGTCATCAGCGACCACACCATGACCCGGGAGCTCATCTGCCGCTTCGTCAATCAGGTCTACAGCTCCCACATGGTCAAGCCCCGTGTGGCTGTCTGCGTGCCTGCCGCCATCACCGGCATCGAGAGCGACGCCGTGGTGGAGGCCGTCATGGCCGCCGGTGCGCGTCAGGTCTACCTCATTGATGAGCCGATCGCCGCAGCTCTCGGCTCCGGCATCGACATCACCGTGCCGGACGGCCGGATGATCATCGACATCGGCGGCGGCACCACCGACATCGCCGTGCTGAGCCTCGGCGGCAAGGTCAAGGCCACCAGCGTCCGCGTGGCCGGCAACCACTACGACGAAGAGATCCTGAAGTTCGTGCGCAACAAGTTCAGCATCGCCATCGGCCAGCGCACCGCCGAGAACCTGAAAAAGAACGTGGCCTGCTGCCCCCAGAAGGCAGATTTCAACGAGACCATGGAGATCAAGGGCCGCAGCCTGCTCACCGGCCTGCCCGTGCGTGTCAATGTCTCCACCGCCGACCTCTACGAGCCGGTCATGCGCCTGAGCGAGCAGATCGGCACCGCCGCCCATCAGGTGCTGGAAAAGACTCCTCCGGAGCTGGCCGGCGACATCTACCGCAACGGCGTCGTCCTCACCGGCGGCGGCGCACAGCTCCACGGCCTGCCTGAGTACCTGAGCCAGGAGCTGAAGGTGGAAGTGACCGTCTCGCCTGACCCCGTCAACTGTGTCGCGCTGGGTACGGCCATGAGCCTGCGTCTGGGCGACAAGCTGGAGACCGGCTTCATGGACGCCACCCCCCGCATGGGCCGCCGCTGAGAGGAAAGTGCTGTTCACAGAACCGTGAAAAACAACATGATTTTTGTTCATAGTTGTTGAATCGACCCGGAAAATATTGTATAATATCTTCAAATCGCTTTTTGCCGCCCGCCCCCCGGGCGGCAAAGAAAAAAGTAAATAGGAGGAAGACCATGGATTTAGGTTATGATGTGATCGTTACCATAACCGGTATTGTGCTGGTGTTTCTGATCCTCGTCCTGCTGATGGCCATCATCACGCTGGAGGGCAAGATCTTTGACGCCATGAACGGCAAGAAGGCAGCTGCCAAGGCTGCTTCTGCTGCAAAACCGGCTGCTCCTGTGAAACAGGCCGCTGCGCCCGCTCCTGCAAAGGCTGCTGCCCCGCAGGTCGAGGCCGGCATCCCCGGCGACGTTGTGGCAGCCATCATGGCAGCCATCTACTCTATGGGCAACGGCAAGTATGTGCTGAAGGCAGTCCGCCGCGGCAAGAATGGCTGGGGCAAGGCTGGCGTCAACGACACCACCGCACCCTTTTAACACAGGAGGAAAAACATGACTCAGTTTATTGAGACTCTGGTCGGTATTTTCCAGAGTTCCGGTTTTGCCAAGTTCGGTGAGCCGGGCGGCTGGCTGTACGCAGTGATGATCTGCGTGGGTTGCTTCCTGCTCTACCTCGCCATCGTCAAAGAGTTCGAGCCTCTGATCCTGCTGCCCATGGCTTTCGGCATGATCCTGGCCAACCTCCCCGGCAGCGGCGTCATCCACATGCAGTACTTTGTCGGTGACGGCCTCGAGCACCCGATGTGGGTCGAGATCCTGAACAACGGCGGTCTGGCCGATATGCTCTACATGGGCGTCAAGCTGGGCATCTACCCGCCGCTGATCTTCCTCGGCATCGGCACCATGACCGACTTCGCACCCCTGATCTCCAACCCCAAGAGCCTGCTGCTGGGCGCTGCCGCTCAGTTCGGCATCTTCGGCACTTACATGGGCGCTCGTCTGCTGGCCGCTACCGGTCTGGTGGACTTCACCCAGAAGCAGTCTGCTGCTATCGCCATCATCGGCGGCGCAGACGGTCCCACCGCTATCTTCGTCACCTCCCGTCTGGCTCCTGAGCTGCTGGGCTCCATCGCCGTCGCGGCCTACAGCTACATGGCTCTGGTGCCTGTTATCCAGCCGCCTATCATGAAGGCTCTGACCTCCAAGAAAGAGCGTACCGTCGTGATGAAGCAGCTGCGCACCGTGACCAAGACCGAGAAGATCATCTTCCCCATCATGGTCACCATCATCGTTTCCCTCATCGTGCCGGATGCCGCTGTTCTGGTCGGTATGCTGATGCTGGGCAACCTGATGAAGGAGTGCGGCGTCGTGGACCGTATCCAGAAGACCGCCGGCAATGAGCTGATGAACATCATCACCATCTTCCTGGCTCTGTCTGTTGGCTGCACCACCTCTGCAAACACCTTCCTGAACAGCCGCACCCTGTTCATCATCGTGCTGGGCCTCATCGCATTCTCCTTCGGCACTGCTGCCGGTGTTCTCTGCGGCAAGGTCATGTATGTCCTGACCGGCGGTCAGGTCAACCCCCTGATCGGTTCCGCTGGCGTTTCCGCTGTGCCTATGGCTGCCCGTGTTTCTCAGAAGGTCGGCCAGAGCGAGAACCCCTCCAACTTCCTGCTGATGCACGCAATGGGCCCCAACGTGGCCGGTGTTATCGGTTCTGCCGTCGCTGCTGGTATCCTCATCAACATCTTCGGCTAAGCATTTCCTGAGATTCCCGCTCCATCGTGGTATTGACCGCGGTGGGGCGGTTTTTGTTTACATTGTTTTTGTGTACAACTTTTTTGAAATGTGATATACTATATTTTAAGTGATATATCCAGAAATGATGGAAAAGAACAGGTGAAACAATGGCAACAGATCTCGCACAACAATTCTGCGCTTTGCGTGATACGTATATTGAAAAGCAGTTCGGACGCCTGAACGATATGCAGCGGGAGGCGGTGTTCACCACCAACGGCCCTCTGCTCATCCTCGCGGGTGCAGGCAGCGGAAAGACCACCGTGCTGGTCAACCGCATCGCCAACCTCATCCGCTTCGGCTCGGCCCACGGCTCCAGGTGGACGCCCCGGGAGGTGACGGAGGACGATGTGAAAGCCCTGCGCACCGCCATCATGACCGGCACTGATGCCCCGTCGTGGCTGGACGGGATGCTGCGGAAGGACGCCGTCCGGAGCTGGAACGTCATGGCCATCACCTTTACCAACAAGGCCGCCGGTGAGCTGAAAGAGCGTCTGCGCCGGATGCTGGGCGGGGAAGAGGGCGACGAGGTGTTCGCTTCTACGTTCCACTCAGCCTGCGTCCGCATTCTCCGCCGCTGGGCCGAGGAGATCGGCTACCCCCGCAGCTTTACCATCTACGACAGCGACGACTCCCAGCGTGTCATGAAGGCTGTCTACAAAGAGCTGAGCGTGGACGACAAGTTCTTCCCGGTCAAAAGCGCCATCAACCAGATGAGCCGCTGGAAAGACCAGCTCATCAGCCCCGCCGAGGCCCTGAAGACCCCGGCCCGGGACACGAAGGGCGCTCTTGCGGCCAAGGTCTACGCCGCCTATGAAAAGAAGCTCAAGGAGGCCGGTGCTTTCGACTTCGACGACCTCATCTACCAGACGGTCATCCTGCTGTCGGAGCACGAGGACGTGCGGGAGTTCTACCAGAATAAGTACAAATATCTGCTGGTGGACGAGTATCAGGACACCAGTGTGGCTCAGTTCCGGCTCGTGAGCCTGCTCACCGGCCCGGAAAAGAACATCTGCGTCGTGGGCGACGACGACCAGAGCATCTACCGCTTCCGCGGCGCGACCATTGAGAACATCCTCAACTTCGAGCGCATTTATAAAGGCACCAGGACCATCCGACTCGAGCAGAATTACCGCTCTACGTCGAATATCCTGAATGCCGCCAACTGTGTCATCCAGCACAACACCGAGCGCAAGGGCAAGACCCTCTGGACGAAGAACGGCGAGGGCGACAAGGTGCAGGTCTACACCGCCGAGAACGAGCAGGACGAGGCCAGCCATATCGCGGACGTCATCGGCCAGCACCTCAAAGAGGGCGGACATCTGGCCGACCACGCCATCCTCTACCGGATGAATGCCCAGTCGGCCCCCATCGAAAGCTACTTCACCCGTGCGGGCATCCCGCATAAGATCGTGGGCGGCCAGCGCTTCAATGACCGCAAGGAAGTCAAGGACATCCACTCCTATATGTCCATCGTGGCGAACCCTCGGGACGATGTCCGACTCCGCCGTATCATCAACGAGCCTGCGCGCAAAATCGGTGCGACGACCATCGAGGTCATCGCGGATTTGGCGGCTCAGCAGGGCATCAGTATGCTGGATGTCATCTCTCATGCCGACCAGTACGCCAAGCTCAGCCGCGCCATCGCGCCGCTGTTCAAGTTCTGGGACATCTACCAGAAACTGCAGGAATCGCTGGAAACAAAGACGCTGGATGAGTTCGCCTCCGATGTCATCGAGATCACCGGCTACCGCGCCATGCTGGAAGCCGACGCCGCCAAGGGCCACGAGGATGCCGCCGACCGTCTGCAGAACCTCGGTCAGCTGGTCAACAACGTCAAAAGCTACTGCGACCAGCACGGCGAAGAGGCTTCGCTGGAAGGCTATCTGGAGGACATCGCCCTCATCAGCGACATCGACAGCTACAACGAGAGCGCCGACCAGGTGGTGCTGATGACCATTCACTCGGCCAAGGGCCTTGAGTTTCCCTATGTATTCCTCATTGGCATGGAAGAGGGCGTCTTCCCCAGTGAGATGAGCAAGTATTCCGAGGCTGACCTCGAGGAGGAACGCCGTCTGGCCTATGTCGGCATCACCCGCGCCAAGAAGGAGCTTTACATCTCCAACAGCGTCACCCGGATGCTCTATGGCCGCACCCAGCGCAACGAGCCCAGCCGCTTTCTCCGGGAGATCGAGCCGGAGTACATCGAAGAGACCCGCAGCCCGGTGCTGGAACAGCGCTCCCGTCTGGGCGGCTGGGGCAGCGGTTACGGCAGCGATACCGTGCCGGGCGGCGCGTCGGGATACTCCGGCCCCTCCGGCTGGGGGCGCGCGGCCTCCGGTCACGGCTCGGGCTATGGCAGCCGCAGCGGCTATCTGAATAAAGAATATAACGCACCGATGTCCAATAGCCGAGGCTTTGGCTCCGATTACGCGGGCCGGGAAAGTGCTTCGTCGGGTCATGGCGGCTGCAGCTCCGGTTCGGGAAGCAGCGGCTTCGGCTCTGGCTATGGCCGTCCGGCAGCGCCCAAAGCGCCGGTCAGACCCGCAGGCGGCGGTGTGACCTCTTCGCCCCGTCCGGCAGCGGCATCCACCGGCCCCAAACACTATGAGCCGGGCGACATCGTGGAGCACAAGGTCTTCGGGCGCGGCAAGGTGCTGAAAGTCAAGCCCGCCGCCGGCGACCAGATCGTGGAGATCAGCTTCGAGAAGGTGGGCGTGAAGAAGACCATGGCCAACTTTGCGCCCCTTGTGAAGATAACGACGGAGGAATGAGAAAAAATGATGACTGTCCGATTGATAGCACATACGCCGGAGCCGGAGAAGGTCGTGGCGGCTGCGGCGAAGCTCTGCTACTCCGACGCCCACATCACCGACCTGCTGGACGGGCTGGATGAGGAAAAGACTGCCCGCTTCCTGACCATGCTCAGCGATCTGGGCCACGCCAGCCCCATCGAGCACGCAAGCTTCACCTTCGGCATCGAGGGCGTCAGCCGTACCCTGCTGGCCCAGATCACCCGTCACCGCATCGCATCCTTCAGCGTCCAGAGTCAGCGGTACGTCCGTCTGGACGATTTCCGCTATGTCATCCCGCCCGAGATCGAGGCCATCCCCGAGGCAAAGGCGGCGTTCATCGAGAGCATGAACGAGGACGCCAGGCGCTATCTCGACCTCGTGCAGAAGCTGGAAGACGGCCACACCGCCCGCCTCATGGCCGAAGGTCTGCCCGAAAAGCAGGCCCGGGCCAAGGCTTCCAAGCAGGCCAACGAGGACGCCCGCTTCGTGCTGCCCAACGCCTGCGAGACCAAGATGGTGGTGACCATGAACGCCCGCAGCCTGCAGAACTTCTTCCACCTGCGCTGCTGCAATCGCGCCCAGTGGGAGATACGGCAGCTGGCCGAAGAGATGCTGCGGCTGGTCTACCCGGTGGCACCCCATATCTTCCGCACCGCCGGCCCGGCCTGCGTGTCCGGCCCCTGCCCGGAGGGCAAGATGTGCTGCGGCCGCACCGCCGAAGTCCGCGCCCGGTACGCCGCGCTGAAAGGGGAGAAGGCAGAATGAGCAAGGGCAGGCTTCTTGTCATCGAAGGGCTGGACGGCTCCGGCAAGGCCACCCAGGCAAAGCTGCTGGCCTCCCATCTGGCCGAGAGCGGTCGAAGGGTGATGGAGATCACCTTTCCGGACTACGAGAGCGATTCCAGTGCGCTGGTAAAGATGTACCTTTCCGGCCGGTTCGGCGACAAGCCCGACGACGTCAATCCTTATGCGGCGTCCAGCTTCTATGCGGTGGACCGGTACGCCAGCTATAAGACTAAGTGGGGCAGCTTCTATGAGGCGGGCGGCATCGTCATCGCTGACCGCTACACCACGTCGAACGCGGTGCATCAGTGCTCCAAGCTCCCGCCGGAGCAGTGGAACGATTTCCTCCGCTGGGCCTTTGACTACGAATACAGGCTGCTGGGCCTGCCCGCGCCGGACGCTGTGGTGTACTTACAGGTAGACCCCGCCGTGAGCCAGAAGCTCATGACCGGCCGCTATCATGGCGACGAGAGCAGGAAGGACGTCCACGAAAAGGACATCGAATATCTGGCCCGCAGCCGCCATGCCGCCGAGTACTGTGCGGCGCATCTGGGCTGGGCCACCGTCCATTGCACGGAAAATGGAGCCATGCGCACCATCGAGGAGATTCAGGCCGAGGTGCGGGCGCTGGCGGAAAAAGAGCTCGGATAACCGCGAAAATGGGAGGGATACTATCGATGTATCGTTTGATGCAGCCGTCGGATGAGGCGGCAGTCGTGGCACTGTGGCAGAAAGAACGCGGCGACAGCGCCGAGTTCATCAAGACTGCTCTGGAAAAGTTCGCCGGGGCGGAAAATATCTACGTCGCTGAGGAAAATGACGAGATAGCCGCTGCGGCGCTGGCGGTCCCCGTCACCCTCAAGGGACGCAGCGGCAGCTACCTCTACGGCCTCTGCGGGCAGGGAAGCCTGATTCTGGCAGGACTCGTGGACTATCTCTGTGCGCAGCAGAAGCTGCGGGGCGCGGGCTTCACCGTGGCCGTTCCGGCCGGACAGGAGCAGGCCGCGCTGCTGGAAAACAAGGGTTTCCAGCGGGCTTTTGCCCTCCGCTGCCTGCCCCGGGAGGTGTCCCGCAACCTGTGGAGTCAGGCGGAGTTCGACTCCGTGACGGCCCGCAAGCTCTGTGAGCTGCGGGAGCGCTTCTATCCCGATACCGTCCAGTTCCCGCCGGAGCAGATGGCCGTCGTGCTGACCGACCTCTACGCCCGGGGCGCGACCATCGTGTCCAACGAGAAGGGCTACGGCATCTACTTCCGCCGGGAGGACACCCTTTATTTTGTGGAGCTGATGGCCGATGATGACCGCTCTGCCGAGGTGCTGATGGAAGCGGCCCGGGAGAAGGAAGTCATCGTGGAGCGCGCCGTCATCACAGTGGGCGCGGCTCAGAATCTTTTCCTCGGCGAAGGCACCCGGCAGGACTACGGCATGATACGGTTCGACGCGGAGCCTTTCGATGTGGAAGAAAGCTATATGCGGCTGATGATGGAAAGCTGAACGGAATGGTAAAGGAGTGTGTACATGGCACACGATGCAAAACATAGAAAAAGCAGAAAAGGCGGCGCAGCGAAAATGATCCTGATCGTGCTGCTGATCCTGGTACTGGCGGCGGGCGGCTGTCTGCTGGCCATCCGAAAAGAGATCAACGGCAGTGCTTCCGCTGGCGAACCGGTGAGTGTGAGCATCCAGCAGGGCAGCGGCGTGGCAGCCATCGCCCAGAAGCTCAAGGCGGCGGGCATCATCAAGTACCCCCACGTCTTCCGCTGGTATGCAGGCAAGCAGGGCGCGGCAGGCAAGCTCCAATACGGCGAGTTCGACCTCGCCCCCGGCAGCTCCTACGACGACATCATCGAGGCGCTCTCCGCCTACGCGAAGGCCGACAGTGTCCGGCTGACCTTCCCCGAGGGTACGACGGCCATCGCCATTGCGAAAAAAATGGAGGATGCCGGGCTGTGCAGCGCCGAAGACTTCCTCAAGGAGGCCAACACCGGCGATTTCAGCCAGTACAGGTTCTGGCAGTACGTCCCCGACGACAAGGACGCCCCGGACCGCTTCCTCAAGTGCGAGGGTTATCTTTTCCCGGATACCTACGATTTTCGGAAGGATGACACCGTCCATCATTACGTTGAGACGTTCTATTCTCACTTCGACAAGCAAATCACCGATGAGATGTATGCCGAGATGGAAAAGCAGGGGATGCCCCTCTCCGAGGTGGTCACTCTGGCGTCCTTCGTGCAGGAGGAGGCCGGCAACGATCAGGACGATAATGTGGCGCAGGTGTTCCGCAACCGTCTGGCCGAGGGTTCGCCCTACCCCAAACTGCAGAGCAACACCTCCAGCTACGTCCAGAGCGACGCCGACAACAACTACCTCTGGAACTGGGTCGCGCCCTACTACGGCGGCTGGGACAGCATCCCGGAGAACATTCTGGAAGCCTACGACACCTACACCTGCACCGGCCTCTCCGCCGGCCCCATCTCCAACCCCGGCATCGCGGCCATCCGTGCGGCGCTTGCCCCGAAGCCCGACGATGAGGCGAAGGACGCCTATTTCTTTGTCACCGACCTTGCCGGTCACTACTACTACGCCCGCACCTACGCAGACCATCAGAAAAACTGCGATGAGGCGGCGAAAGTTAATAAAAGTATGAAGTAAAAGAGGAATACCATGTTACAGATACCGGAACTTCTGGCCCCGGCAGGCGACCTCGAGCGCCTGCGGTATGCCATCAACTACGGCGCGGACGCCGTTTACTGCGCGCTGCCCGAGTTCGGGATGCGCTCTGCACCCACCAACTTCACCCCGGAGCAGCTGAGCGAGGGCGTCATCTATGCCCACGCCCGGGGCCGCAAGGTCTACCTGACCATGAACACCCTGCCCACCAACGAGGAGGCTGACCGTCTGCCTCAGGCCATCAAGGACGCTGCCGCCGCCGGTGTGGACGCCTTCATCGTGGCCGACCTCGGCGTGTTGGACGCCTGCAAGACGTTCGCGCCCGACATCGACGTCCATATGTCCACCCAGACCGGCATCACTAACTGGGCCGCTGCCCGCGCCGCCTACAACATGGGCGCGAAGCGGGTGGTGCTGGCCCGGGAGATGACCCTGCAGGACATCGCCACCCTCCGCGACAAGACCCCGCCGGAGCTGGAAATCGAGGCTTTCGTCCACGGCGCCATGTGCATGAGCGTCTCGGGCCGCTGCCTGCTCTCCAACTACATGGCAGGCCGCGACGCAAACCGCGGCCAGTGCGCCCAGCCCTGCCGCTGGAAGTACTATCTCAGCGAGGAGACCCGCCCGGGCCAGCTCTATGAGATCGGCGAGAACGAGAACGGCAGCTACATCCTGAACGCCAACGATCTGTGTACCGCGCCCTTCCTCGACCTCATCTGCAAGGCAGGCGTGGACAGCCTCAAAATCGAGGGCCGCGCCAAGACGTTCTACTACGTCGCCAGCGTGACGGCGGCCTACCGCCGCGCCCTCGACCAGTATCTGGCCGACCCGATGAACGAGAACTTCGAGCTGCCGGAAGAGGTTTTGGATGAGCTGACCCGCACCAGTCACCGCCACTATTCGCCCGGCTTCTACTTTGGCCGGGAGCAGGCCCGTCAGGCCACCGACAGCGCGACTTACATCCGCGAGTGGGAGTTTGTCGGTACGGTGGACGGCTGGGAGAACGGCGTCGCCAGCTGCCAGCAGCGGGGCAAGTGGAGCCTCGGCGACACGCTGGAAGTGCTCTGCCCGGATGGCCGCAGCATCCCGCTGGACCCCGAGTGGATCAAGAATGAGGCCGGTGAGCTGGTGGAGTCCACGCCCCACGCGATGGAGCGCTATACCATCCCCACCCCGGAGCTGCCGCCGATGAGCCTGCTGCGCCGGAAAGTCTGAAAAAACTGCGAATCCAGCGGATGTGTTAGAGCGATAGAAAAAGAGGGTCTGCTATGAGCAATGCGGTAAGCAGCAAGATAACCGGAAAAGAATATCCGCTTTCCAAGATATTCAGCTCGGATTTTGAATATCATATTCCGGGCTACCAGCGTCCTTATGCGTGGACAGAAGATGAAACTGGCGATTTATTCAATGATCTGTATGGATTTTTCCAGACGGAGAACACAGAAAATTTCTTTCTGGGCAGTATCGTCCTGATCAAGGACGAGCAGGACCGATACGCCGATGTCATTGATGGACAGCAGCGCCTGACCACATTGTCTATCCTGTTTGCAGTTCTGGCTGATACATTTGACAACGAAGACTATAAGGTGGACTGCAAAAAATATTTGCAGGAGAAAGGCAATGTGTTGGAGGGGATCGAGGCCCAACCGAGGCTATTTCTCAAGGAAAAGGATCAGCCATTTTTCCATAAGTACATCCAAAACATTCAGCTGGACGCATTGGGGCAGTTGGACCCGGCGCTGTTGGACACCGAAGCAAAGCTGCATATCCAGAAAAACTGCGCTGTGCTTCGCAAGAGTTTTGCTGAAATGTTCAGCAATGACGATGACAGGCTGAGATTTACACAGTTTTTGCTGACCCGCTGCTATCTGGTGGTCGTTTCGACGCCGAGTCAGGAATCAGCGTTCCGTATTTTTACGGTCATGAACAGCCGAGGCCTCGACCTACTGCCGACGGACATTATCAAATCCACAGTTATTGGCAGCCTTCCCAAAGAAAAGCAGCAGGAATATACGGAAAAATGGGAAGGACTTGAGGAGTTGACCGGACGTGACGGGTTCAACGAGGTATTTACGCATACCCGGACCATCTTTGTAAAAGAGCGCCAGAAAAAGACCCTTCGGGAGGAATTTGAAGAATATATTTTGAAGACAGTATCTCCGAAACGACTGATCGATGACTATCTTGTACCCTATACGAATGCTTACGTTCAGCTAAAAAATTGCGAGTTCACTGCTACACATCATGCGGACGAGGTAAACGGTCTGCTTTTCTGGCTGAACAAGACAAACAACTCCGACTGGATGCCGCCTGCTATCAAATTTCTCGCAGAGCACCCGAATGATTCGGAATATGTTCTCTGGTTTATCCGAAAGCTGGAAAGGCTGGCATCTTATCTGCTTGTGACAGCGCAGGACGTCAACCATCGTGTGGACCGGTACAAATGGCTTCTGGTGGAGATGGAGGGTCGGCCCGACAGCACATTGACCTCTCCGCTGAGAAACATTGAGCTTACGGATTGGGAAAAAGAACATTTCCGGCAGACACTGGATGGCGAGATTTATACGATGACAGCGCAGCGCCGCAACTACATCATCCAGCGGCTGGACTCTTTCATGAGTGACGGTGGAGCATCGTACAATCAGAAGCTCTTTACCATCGAGCATGTCCTGCCGCAGCATCCTCCCGTCCATGGAAGTTGGCCAGAACTTTGGCCGGATGAGCAGGAGAGGATGCACTGGCTCAACCGTATCGCAAATCTCGTGCCGCTGACCCGGCAGAGAAATTCTGCGGCACAAAATTATGGCTTTACAACCAAAAAGGAAAAATATTTCCAGTCCAAAGGCGGCACGAGCTCCTATGTCCTCACAACGCAGGTTATCAATGAACCAAAGTGGACACCTGATGTTGTGAAAAAGCGACAAGAAACGCTGAATGAAGTCTTTGCAGAAAAATGGGAGCTGAGTCCCTCCCGGCAGAGTGAAACGGACGAAGGCCTGTTTCTGCTGGCTGGTCGCGGGAGCAGCGCTATGGGGTATCCCATCGATAAAGACTGTTTTCTGATATTGAAGGGCAGCCGCATTGCCCCGGATGTGACGAGTGGATTGCCCCAGAACTATGTGGAACAGAGAAAGACTCTGCTGGAGATCGGTATAGTACAGAGTAACGTATTTACCGAGGATCACGTATTCACCAGCGCCTCTGCTGCGGCATCTATTATTCTTGGCCGTTCGTCCAATGGCCGCAGAGAATGGGCGAAGCTCGATGGACGAACGCTGGCACAATCTGGACACTGAAAACCACATCATAACGCAAAAGCGCCCTCGTCAGTGCATTTCTGACGGGGGCGCTTTTGTCTATAAAGATTATTCCGGCTTGACCTGCAGCTCCTGCTCGCAGTAGATGCAGCGATACTTGCCGTTGGAACTCAGCTCGAAGATCTGGTCGCACTCTTCCTCGATGGAGGAGATGCAGCGGGGGTTCCTGCACCGCACGATGTTGACCAGACGCTTGGGGGGCTGGGGCTTTTCCTTCTTGACGGCCTTGCCGTTCTCGATGACGGTCACGCTGATGTCGGGGTCGAGATAGGCCAGCACGTCGAGGTTGAGCCAGGAGGCGTCGCCCTCCACCTTGATGATGTCCTTCCGGCCCGACTCTGCCTTGTGGCTGCGGGCGTTCTGGATGAGGGCCACGCTGGAGGTGCGGTTGCCCTTGATGCCCAGCAGGTCCATCAGGCCGATGGCCGTGCCTGCCTTGATATGGTCGATGACGATACCGTTCTGAATTTCATCAATGTTCAGCATCTCAGTTGCCCTCCTTTTCAGCCTTGGGGTCCTTGAGGCCCAGCAGTGTCATGATCAGCGCCATGCGGACGTAGACGGCGTTCTGCACCTGCTCAAAGTAGGCGGCACGGGGGTCGTCGTCCACGTCCAGCGTGATCTCGTTGACACGGGGCAGGGGATGGAGCACGGCCATGTCAGGCTTGGCAAGGGCCATCTTCTCTTTGGTGAGGATATAGCTGTTCTTCAGACGGACATAGTCTTCCTCGTTGAAGAAACGCTCCTTCTGGACGCGGGTCATGTAGAGGATGTCCAGCTCGGGCATGGACTCCTCGAGGCTGCGGGTCTCCTTGTAGGGGATGTGGTTGGCCTCGAGCACGTCGGTGATGATGTAGTCCGGCACCCGCAGCTCCTCGGGGCTGATGAGGACGAAGCGGATGTTCTCACAGCGCGCCATGGTCTTGATGAGGGAGTGGACGGTGCGTCCAAACTTGAGGTCACCGCACAGGCCGATGGTCAGGTCGTTCAGACGGCCCTTGCGGCGGCGAATGGTCATCAGGTCGGTCATGGTCTGGGTCGGGTGCTGGTGGCCGCCGTCGCCTGCGTTGATGACAGGGATGCGGGAGTACCGGCTGGCCCGCAGCGGTGCGCCCTCCTTGGGGTGGCGCATGGCCACGATGTCGGCGTAGCAGGAGACGACGCGGATGGTGTCGGCCACGCTCTCGCCCTTGGATGCACTGGAGACGGTCTCACTCGGGAAGCCGAGGACATGTCCGCCGAGGTTCAGCATCGCGGCCTCAAACGAAAGACGGGTACGGGTGGACGGCTCGTAGAACAGAGTGGCCAGCTTTTTGTGGGCGGCCACGTCCTGATAGGCAGCAGGGTCGGCGCAGATGCGGTCGGCCAGGTCCAGCAGAGAGGCGATCTCCTGCTGACTGAAATCCAACGGATCGATCAGATGACGCATATTTTTTTGTTTCCCTCCGTCAAAGAAGCTTTCGAAGAATCGAGAAGTCGAAGAAGTTCGTGTAGTAGCTCAACGAACGCATGACGGGATGGCAGAGCCGGTTGTAGCATATCTCATCCAGCAGCAGCATGGCCTCGCCCGGGGCCAGACGCATGGCGGCCCGGATGGGCTCGTCGCCGCAGCTGGCCTTGAGGTGGGCCACATTGGAGGCCACCTGCTGGCGGCACTCCCGCTCCAGAACATCGAAGATGTCACCCGACAGGTCGATGCGGGTGTAGTCCCGGTTCCCAAACAGGGCGCGGGGCAGGTAGTCGATGGAGTAGATGACGGGGGTGGTGTCGGCGAGGATGCGCTTCTTGATGCAGATGACATCGTCGCCGGGCTCGATGGCCAGATCACGGGCCAGCTCTTCGCCTGCGCGGACGGGGTAGATCTGGATGCCGTCGGCGTGGGGGTAGCTGCCAAAGCTGCGGATGAGCGGGTAATACTCCAGCTTCTGGTCCAACCGGCTGCGCAGGTTCAGGACACTTCGGTTGACCACTGTGCCGATGCCGCGCACCCGCTCGATGTAACCCGCACGCTCCATCTCGCTCAGCGCATCGCGGATGACGGTGCGGCTGACGCCGAGTTCGGCGGCAAGGTCTACCTCAGCGGGCAGACGGTCGGTCTGTGCATAGCGGCCTGTGCGCAGTTCCTCCAGCAGAGCGCTGACGATGCGGTCGCTGATGACAGCACCACCCAGACGACTGGAAGGGGATAAGCTGGAATCTCTCATGGTTCGTTTCCTCCGGTACACGGGCAGGGCGGCCCTGCCTGGACTTCCGAAAAAGCTGTGCCTGAGCACAAAAACTCTTTCTGCAAATATTATAGCATAAATTGACAACGATTCAAACGGCATTTATACTGGAATCAGCCGGAAAGTATGATTTTATTTTGGAGGGATAGAGCAAGAATGGAAATTCTTCTGCACAAAGTGTGCGGCCGGCCCGCAAGCCGCACCATGACCCTGCGCGCCGCCGGGCCGGAGGATGCCGCCGTCTTTTACGCCTTGCAGAACGAGGTGCGGGCCGCGATGCCCCACCCGGAGCAGTTCGTACCCGACACGCTGGAAAACATCGCCCGTTACCTGAAAGAGGACCTGTGCATCGGCGGGTGGGACGGCGGGCGGCTGGGGGCCTACTTCATCCTGCGGTACTGCGGGCAGGACGCGCACAACTACGCCGCCTTTATGGGCATCCCGCGAGAAGAGTGGGACGGCTGGGCCAACGCCGACAGCGCCATCGTCCACCCCGACTACCGGGGCAACGGTCTGCAGCGGAAGCTGCTGGAAGCGGCGCTTGCCCTGCTCCGCCCGGGCATCGTGGGCATCGGGGCCACCGTCAGCCCGGAAAATCAGTACAGCCTCAACAACGCCCTGGCCAGCGGCTTTGAGATCGTCTGCCGCCGGGAGATGTACGGCGGGTATGACCGGTATCTGCTGGCGAAGAGGCTATAAAATGATACAGCTCCGCCTTTCTCCGGAAAGGCGGGGCTGTTCTTTTTTGCTATGCCGGAAAAGTCATACTATTCATGAATCTACGCTGGTATGTCATGAAAAGGACTTGACAAGGATATAGGGGGGGGGGGGAAAATAGAACCGCAGAGACCCTGCAATCATTCAGGAGGTAAAAAAGTATGCGGTTACGGAAAAATATGAAGCGTGCGGCGGCAGCCGCCCTGGCCCTGAGCGTGGCGCTTTCGGCGGCAGCCCCGGCGGCACTGGCAGAGGATTATTATATCAGTAAAGGCGATATTACGGTGACCGTTGATAAAGACGGCCGCACCTTTGTCAGTGTTGGCGGTGCGGAGGCAGTGGAAGACAACACGGGGGTGGTCATCAAGGGCGGCGAGGACCCGGGCGAACAGACCGGAAACAACTCTGACGGGTCGGCAGGCGATGACACGGCGGACGAGGCTGTAAAACAGAAGCCGGTGGTGGATGCCGAGCCGGGAGAGCCTGCGGAGAAGACCGGCACGGAGCTCATCGTCTGGCCCGAGAGCGTGAAAAGCGGGGAAGCCCAGAAAAAGGACGGCCCAGAGCCTGAAGAAGGAGAGCCGAAGACGCCGGACACGCCGGACACGCAGAAGCCCGAAGGGAAGACCGACGCCGACACACTCGAGGCATCGACTGAGCAGAAGCCTGTCGAGAAGGCCGCAGAGGACGAAGATGACGACAAGGACATCATGACCTTTGAGGCCAACACTGCCAGCACGGTGACAAAGGCTGTGAACGAAGCGGTGCAGCATATCATTACGATCATCAACAACTGCACCAAAAAAGACACGACGGTCACGATCGAAGATGTGAATATCAATGCGAGCAAAGATGGTAAGGCCGCGATGGCTGTACAAGGTAAAGGTGACACGACGGTGAAGCTAAAGGGGGACAATACTCTGAAGAGCGGAAAAAGCCATGCTGGCGTGGAAAAGAATGATAGCACCTCAAACGGAAAGCTAACGATTACAGCAGACAGCACGCAGGACTCACTGGTGGCCTCTGGCGGAAGTAATGCCGCAGGAATTGGAAGCTCAGGAGGTAAACAGGGAACGTCGAAATTAGCAATTGAGGGAGGAACGATCACGGCAACTGGCGGACTGTATGGTGCTGGAATCGGAGGAGGCTGGAGCGGAAAGGCCGAGGTGACGATTACCGGAAATGCGGTCATCAAAAAAGCACAGGGAAACTATAACGGCGCTGGTATCGGCGGCGGCGGAGCAAAAGGAACTGTTACTATCTCCGGAAATGCAGTAATTGAAAACGCAATCGGAGGTATGTGTGAGCGAGGAGGTGCAGGCATTGGAGGTGGAGGCTGGAATGTCGGCGACGTTACGATTTCTGAGAATGCAAAAGTGAATGCAGAAGGAGGCTGTGCATCTGCCGGAATTGGTGGAGGCTTTGCAGCCAAGGGAATCGTGAAGATTCTCGGAAATGCGCAGGTCACCGCGAAAGGAGGAAAACAATCCGGTCTATTCAAGGCGGGAGCAGCTATTGGCTCTGGTGCTCTTTACAAAGGTGCAGGAGGAGACCAAAACTTGACCGAAGGTGAAGAACTCGAACTGGATTTTTCGGAGATGACTGGAGGCTCAGTGACTCGAATTGATGGAAAAACCGAGAGTGAACATATCCACGATTGGCAAGAAACGAATCGTGTGGCTGCAACTCAGGACTCGGCAGGCGAAGTAGAATACTTCTGCAAGGGATGTGGCTCGACGAGCGTGAAGATTCTGCCGGTCATGCAGCCTGAGGCAGAAGAAAACTCGAGTGACGCCGTCGTCCTCACCATAACCGGTGCGCCGACCTATGAGATGCATCAGGAGTCTACCCGCTACATCGTCACGGCAGATTCTGATACCGCCACCCTCTTCGGCTGTCTGGGCAATCTGGCAGAACTGAAAGCGCAGGGCGTAGATACCCTCGTCTTCCGCACGAAGAGCCGTGAGACGGCGCTGGACATCGATACCATGCTGCCGCTGGGCACGGAGGACACCCTCTTCACCCTCACCCACAGCGGCAGCTCTGCAACCCTCACCGTGGGCGGCGCAGACCACAGCGAACTGATCCACTAACTAACCAACCCCCAAGGCGGAGAGTTTCCGCATCCCTCCGCTTTGTACGAAAAGCCCCCGGCACGTTCCGCATCGTGCCGGGGGCTTTTTTGGTTATGGGCAGGCTTCCCTTTGTACAACCTCTCCGTCACGCCTGACGGCGTGCCACCTCTCCTTGTAGGAGAGGCATTGGCAGTCCCCGCAAAGTGAACGGTTTCGCCAGAGGCTCCCCTACTAGGGGCAACAACGACGACCGCCGCCAGCGGCGGAAACAGGGAGTCGCTGTTGGGGCCGCGGCCAGCAAGACGCAAGCGGAGCGCAGCGAATGCTGGGTGCCGCAACCCGGCCTTGTCGAGCGAATGCGAGACTGAGAGGTTGTACTAAGACAGAGCCTTCCCCTTGTAGGAAAGTCCGGCTCGTGGCATCGCTTCCTGTATCTTTTTGTCGAAGTTTATGGTATACTTGTTTTGCGGCCTTGCCCGCCCATTTTATTGGGAAGGGGGTGAGACAAATGCCTAGTATTTCTACTTTCATTCTGTCCGTCGCAGCAAATGTAGCATCTTACTACATCTGCAAGTGGCTTGACGGATGGTTCACGGGCCGTAAGCACTAAAAAAGAAGACCCCCTTTCGGAGCTGCAACTCCGTGAGGGGGTTTTCTTCTTGGTGAGTCAAATGACTAGTTCAATTTCTACTTTCACTATTTATAGTATATGCCATTCCCCGCAAAAGTCAAGCTTTGCACAGAAAGTTTACAAGCGCCCTCTCAGTCACCTTCGGTGACACCTCCCCCTTTGGGGGAGCTGGCAAAGCCGTCAGGCTTTGACTGAGAGGGCGGTATTCATCTTATGCCGTACCACCAGCAGGCAGGCCAGATGCACCAGTGCCGTCAAGATCCAGCTGACGGGGTAGCTGAGGTAAAGCATCGTGGTGGTGTGGAACAGCTGGAAGATGGTGGCGATCCAGACGAGGCGGAGCAGGCAGCTGCCTACGAGGCTGACCACCATCGGCAGGACGGAGTAGCCCCGGCCGCGCAGACAGCTGGCCAGAACATCCATGCAGCCGCAGAGCAGATAGGTGGTGCAGATGATGTGCATACGGGCCAGACCGGCGGTCACCACGACCTCATCGGAGGAGTAGAAGTGGAGCAGCGGTTCGCCCAGCAGGGAAGCACCGCCGCCCAGCACGAGGCCGGTGACGGCGGCGCAGAGCAGGCAGTTGCGCATGACGCGGTCCAGGTTGTCGTACCGGCGGGCGCCCATGTTCTGGCTCGTGAAGGTGACAGCAGCCTGGGCGAAAGCGTTCATGGCGGTATAGACGAAGCCCTCGAGGTTGGAAGCGGCAGAGTTGCCGGCCACGACGATGGAGCCGAAGGAGTTGACCGCCGACTGGATGACGACATTGGAGAGGCTGAACACGGTGCTCTGCAGACCGGCAGGCAGACCGATGCGCAGGATCTGGCCCAGAGCCCCCGCATGGAAGCCCAGATGGCCGAGGTCGAGGTGGAGCGGGCCTTTCTCCTTCACCAGCAGGGCCGTGACCATGCAGGCGGAGACGGTCTGGCTGATGATGGTGGCCAGAGCGACGCCCGCCACGCTCATGGAGAAGAGGATGACGAACACGAGGTTCAGCACCACATTGATGGCGCCCGCCACGGCCAGACAGAACAGAGGCCGCCTGGTGTCGCCCACGGCGCGCAGGAGGGCCGAGCTGAAGTTGTACAGCATGGTCATGGGCATCCCGATGAAGTATATCTTGAGGTAGAGGGTGGACAGGCCGATGACGTCCTCCGGGCAGCTCATCAGCTCCAGCAGGACGCGGGCGGCAAAAAAGCCCACCACGGCCAGAAAGAAGCCGCTGACGAGGCCCAGCGTCACGGAGGTCTGGACGGTGTTGCGGACGCCCTCATCGTCCTTCGCGCCGAAGCAGCGGGCCGCAACGACGTTCGCGCCCAGCGACAGGCCCACGAACAGGTTGACCAGCAGGTTGATGAGCGCACCGTTGGAGCCGACAGCGGCCAGCGCCGTGCTGCCCGCAAAGCGTCCCACGACGACGACATCGGCTGCGTTGAACAGCAGCTGCAGGATGCTGGATGCAGCCAGCGGCAGGGAAAACAGGATGATCTTTTGCAGCATGGGGCCGCTGGTCAAATCGCCTGTCCGGGTATTCTGTGCCATGAAAATGTTCTGCCTCCTCAAATATCAGATGGTACTCACGAAAAAACGCGCCGCTCAACAGCGAGCGACGCAGATAGTATTATAATACGGTTTCAGGTAAAATACAAGTAAGATCAAAGCTTTTTCCGTACAAAAATGCACCCCCGCACACAGGGTGCGGGGGTGCGGATGGATGTTTGCGAAACAGAACGCTTACTTCTGGGGCTTCATGTAGATGTGGTGAGGCAGACCGGCGATGTAGAGCGGGGTCAGCTCAGCCTGGATGAGGGGCCGTGCGTAAGCGAGGAAGTCTTCCGTCATCTGGGTGTGATTCTCGTTCATCCAACTCAGCGGCACCTTCTTCTCGAGATTTGCGACCTCGCTGATGGGGTGCAGCTCAGTGGTACACTGATAGGGGCTGTTGGAGATGCGCTTCAGGGCCACCATCTGGCCGGTGACGCCCTCAAACGCAGCCTTGACAGCAGCACCGCCGACCTGATAGGCCTCGGTGATGTCGGTGCGGCTGGTCAGGTGGCCGGCGCAGCGCTGCAGGGTGGAAAGCTCGATGCAGCGGGTCTTGGTGTCCAGATTGCGGGCTACGACGTTGGCCAGATAGCGGGCGGTGCCGGTCAGGGCCTTGTGGCCGAAAGCATCCACCGCGTGGACATCGTCGGCCAGCTCACAGACATAGCGGCCATCCTCCAGCTTGACGCCCTCCGACACCGCGATGACGATGCTGGGCTTCTTCTCCTGCATCACGCGCACCTTCTCGACGAAGTGCTCCACATTGAAGGGGACTTCGGGCAGGCAGATCATGTCCACGCCCTCGCAGTCGTCGCTCTTGGCCAGTGCGGCGGCGGCGGTCAGCCAGCCGGCGTTGCGGCCCATGATCTCGACGACGGTGACATACTTGGTGCCGTAGACGGTGGCGTCGCGGATGATCTCCTTCATCACCACGCCGATGTACTTGGCCGCAGAGCCGTAGCCGGGGGTGTGGTCGGTGACCATCAGATCGTTGTCGATGGTCTTAGGCACGCCCATGAAGCGGATGTCGCTCTGGATGCACTCGCCGTACTCGGCCAGCTTGCCGATGGTGTCCATCGAGTCGTTGCCGCCGATGTAGAAGAAGTAGCCGATGTCCAGCTTTTCGAGGATGGCGAAGAGCTTCTTGTACACGGCCTCGTCGGTGTGCCAGTCGGGCAGCTTGTAGCGGCAGCTGCCGAGGAAGCTGGAGGGGGTGCGCTTGAGCAGCTCGATGTCGAGGTCATCGGTCAGCAGGGTGGACAGGTCCACGACCCGCTCCTCCAGCAGACCGGCGACGCCGTTGCACATGCCGTAGACGATGTCCGCGCCGCGGCTCTTGCAGCTCTCGAACACACCAGCCAGACTTGCGTTGATGACAGAGGTGGGGCCGCCGGACTGGCCAACGATTGCATTTTTACCCATGATGATTTCTCCTTTTTTGTTTTTCTGTTTCGGCTTTATAACGAAGCCGTTTTCTAAGCATTGCACACCGTCTGAGCGGTCTTTTTGCCTGCATACTGCGTTGCTTTCCCTTGCAATCCGTCAGGATTGCTGCGGAAAATCGCCTTGTCTGCCGACAAAAATCCTCGCCATTCGGCGTACCCTGCTTACGAAAACAACTTCTTTAATCGTGCAGAAGCACGAAAACAGACGCGGGGAAGGGGAGAAGCGAGTTTCCTTACAGGCAGATGTGGCGGGGCGTACCGTTGACGTAGACGGGGGTGACCTCGTCGAGGATGAGCGGGCGAGCATATTCCTCGAACGCCGCCGTCACCTGCATCCCGTCGGGGGTGATCCAGTCCAGCGGCACCTTCTTTTCGAGGTTTGCCACCTGCTGGACGTCCACCGCTTCGGTGATGCACTGGTAAGGATACTCGGAAACGCGCTTGAGCGCGATCATTTTGCCCGTCTCACCGGCAAAGGCTGCGGCTGCCGCTGCGCCGCCCACGGCGTAGGCCTCGGTCACGTCGGTGCGGCTGGCCAGATGGCTGGCGCAGCGCTGCAGCGTCGAGAACTCGATGGCGCGGCTCTTGCAGTTCAGCTTGTCGTGGATGAGGTCGGACAGATAGCGGCTGGTGCCGCTGAGGATGGCTTTGTGGCCGAAAGCGTCCAGCTGGCCTGCCGTGGACACGAGGTCGCACAGATAGGTGCCGTCGGCGGTCTTGACGCCCTCGCTGGCCGCGATGATGACGTTGGACTTCACCCGCTGCAGCTCATCCACTCTGGCGAGGAACTTGTCCTGTTCAAAGGGGACTTCCGGCAGAAGGATGAGGTCGGGGCCGTCGCTGTCGTCGCCGCCTGCGAGGCAGGCCGCACCGGCCAGCCATCCGGCGTGACGGCCCATGATCTCGGCCACAGTCACGCTGCGGATGTCGTAGACGGAGGAGTCACGGATGACTTCCTTGAGGATGGTGGCGATGTACTTGGCCGCAGAGCCGTAGCCGGGGGTGTGGTCGGTGAGGCAGAGGTCATTATCGATGGTCTTGGGTACACCGATAAAACGCACCGCACTGCCTACCTGTGCGCCGTAGCGGCTGAGCTTGGCGATGGTGTCCATCGAGTCGTTGCCGCCGATGTAGAACACCGCGCAGATGTCGTACTTGTCAAACAGGGTGAACAGCTTGACGTAGGGCGTGGAGTCCGCCTCCGGCTCGGGGAGCTTGTAGCGGCAGCTGCCCAGATAGCTGGACGGCGTACGCTTGAGCAGCTCGATGCTGAGCCGGTCGTCCAGCAGGACGTTCAGCTCCACGAGTTCCTCTTTCAGCAGTCCCTCGATGCCGTACTTCATGCCGTAGACCTTGTCTGCGCCCAGACTGCAGGCGGCTTTATAGACGCCTGCGAGACTGGAATTGATGACGGCGGTAGGGCCGCCGCTCTGGCCGATGATGACATTTTTGGCCATGAGAACCTCCTTGTACCATTTACCGATAAATTGGACTTCCTGTGCGCCGCAGCACCGCTCCGCGCTGTCCCCGTTTCGAGGTCCGTACACCCTGCACAGTGTACAGACGGGGGAACAGCCAACAATCAATGACTGCAACTCGCACAAAAATTCTGGCAGGTCGTGCAAGCACTTCGAGAAATGTGTGCAAAAACCTGCTCTTCTTCTATTGTAACCGTTTTGCCTGTTGTATGCAAGTCCTAATTGGTTGCAGAGGCAAAAAAATTATGATAAAATAGGTGCTGCATAGCTCTGCCGGGCCGGAAAGCGGGGATAACCCGCCGACACCCGGGCAGACTAAGAGCAGAACCAAACGAAAGCGGGAACACCTTTATGGGCATTTCACACGATTATCATAGCACGGGCCGGCGCCGCAGAGGCGGCCCCGGCGGCGTCATCCGGTTTGCGGGGGCCGTGGCCGGCATCCTGCTGGTGAGCTTCGCCATCACGGCCATCCTCGAGCACGGACAGGCACAGCCCGAAGAGCTGCCCACCGTGACGGCCAACGGCACGGCGCAAAACATTCTGGCTCCGCTGCCCATGCAGGGCGCGGCGGACAGCACCACCGACAGCGCCGTCAGCGGCGGGGAGAACGCAGCGGCAGATGGCACGCCCGCCGTGACCCTCGAGCAGTTCGGCCCGGCCCGTCAGACGGCGGGAGCCTACAGCGTCAAAGCCTACGACAGCAGCGTCATCCGCCAGCCCGCCAGCGGCCAGGTCGATTTGAGCTACTTCTCCGATGCCGCCTTCCTCGGCGACAGCCTGACAGTGGGCTTCTCCGACTATAAGATCAACCTCGGCGGTGCGCTCATCTGCGGCTACACCGGCGTTGGTCCGGATGCCATCGTCAACCGCAGCGCCGTCAAGAGCAGTGTGCGGGGTGAGGAAGTCGCGCTGGACGTGCTGGCCGCTGCTCAGCCCAAGAAGCTGTATATCCTGCTGGGTACCAACACCCTGACCACCGTGGGCGCGGCGGACCGCTTCCTCGCTTACTACGGCCAGATGCTGGATGTGCTGCGCCAGACGCTGGGGGAGGACTGCGTCATCTATGTTGAGTCCATCCCGCCCGTCCGCCCCGAGGCCGCAGCGGAGAAGCCGGGCCTTGCCTCGGACATCATCCGCTCGGTGAACGAGCAGCTGGCCCTGCTGGCCGCAGATAAGGGCTGTGTCTACCTCGATTTGTGGGAGACGCTGGCCGACGGCGAGGGCAACCTGAAAGAGGTGCTGGCTGCGCCGGACGGCGTCCACTTCTCGGCGGGCAACGGCTATGGTGCCTGGGTGACCTACCTGCGCAACCATGCCAAGTATTCTGCCGATAATGCATGGACCCCCGGCAGCGCCTACGCAGGCTGAGCGCAAAACCAAAAAGAACAAAAGCATCCGTGATGCCCTGCCCCGGGAGGGGGAGAGAAACATCACGGATGCTTTTTTGCAGCAAAAATCCCGCCCCCTGTACCAGTGATACGGAGGACGGGACGTTTTGTTTTTATGGAGAAGGGCAGAGGGACGAATTACTTCATCTTGCTCTTGGCCTTCATGCGCTGCTCGTGGTTGAGGATCTGCTTGCGGATGCGCAGGTTCTCGGGAGTGACCTCCAGCAGCTCGTCCTGAGCCAGGAACTCGAGGCAGCCCTCGAGGCTCAGCTTGCTGATGGGGATGAGGCGCAGAGCGTCGTCAGAGCCGGAAGCACGGGTATTGGTCAGGTGCTTGGTCTTGCAGACGTTGACATCGACGTCCTCGCCGGAAGCGGTGTAGCCGATGACCATGCCCTCGTAGACCTTCTCGCCGGCGCCCACCAGCAGAGTACCGCGCTGCTGCGCGTTGAACAGGCCGTAGGTGACGGCCTCACCGGTCTCAAAGCTGACCAGAGAACCGGTGGAGCGGTTGGCGATCATGCCAGCCCAGACGTCGTAGCCGTCAAAGATCTGGTTGATGATGCCCTCGCCGTGGGTATCGGTCAGGAACTGGTTGCGGTAGCCGAACAGGCCGCGGCTGGGCATACGGAACTCCAGACGCACACGGTCGGTGCCCAGAGATTCCATCTGCTGCAGGATAGCCTTGCGCTGGCCCAGACCGGTCATGACAGCGCCCTGATACTGGGTGGGCACATCGATGACGACATGCTCCATAGGCTCGTAGGTCTTGCCGTCGATGACCTTGGTCAGAACGTGCGGGGGAGAGACCTGCAGCTCATAGCCTTCGCGGCGCATGGTCTCGATGAGGATGGACAGATGCATCTCACCACGGCCCATGACACGGAAGGAATCGGTGGTGGCGGAATCCTCCACCTTCAGAGCGACGTCCTTCAGCAGCTCTTTCTGCAGACGGTCACGGATCTGGCGGCTGGTGACATACTTGCCCTCACGGCCGGCCAGCGGGCTGTCGTTGACGGAGAAGGTCATCTCGACGGTGGGGTCGTTGATCTTCACGAAGGGCAGCGGCTCGATATTGGAGGGGCTGCACAGGGTGTTGCCGATGGTGACGTCGGGCAGACCGGAGAAAGCCACGATGTCGCCTGCGGTGATGTTGTCGCAGGGCTGACGGCCATTGGCCTGGAAGTCATACAGCTTGGTCAGACGGCCGCGCATCTTGAGGTCGGGGTTGTGCCAGTCGCACACGACCACTTCCTCGCCCACCTTGGCGACGCCGTTCTGGATGCGGCCGATGCCGATGCGGCCAACGAACTCATTGTAGTCCACAGAGGACACCAGCATCTGGAAGGGAGCCTCGGGGTCGCCCTCGGGCGGCTTGATGGTGCTCAGCAGGGTGTCGAACAGGGGGACCAGGTCGGTGCCGGGTACATCGGGGTCAAGGCTTGCAGTGCCGTCACGGCCACAGCAGAACAGCATGGGGCAGTCCAGCTGCTCGTCGGTAGCGCCCAGATCCATCAGCAGGTAGAGGACCTCGTCGATGACTTCCTTGATGCGGGCATCGGGACGGTCGATCTTGTTGATGGCGACCACAAGGCTCAAATTCTGCTGCAGAGCCTTCTGCAGCACGAAACGGGTCTGGGGCATGCAGCCCTCAGCAGCGTCCACCAGCAGCAGAACGCCATTGACCATCTTCAGCACGCGCTCGACCTCGCCGCCGAAGTCGGCGTGGCCCGGGGTATCGACGATATTGATCTTGACGCCCTTGTAGGTGCAGGAGCAGTTCTTGGCCAGAATGGTGATGCCGCGCTCACGCTCGATGTCACCGCTGTCCATGACACGCTCAGCCACAGCCTGATTGTCGCGGAAAGCGCCGCTCTGGCGCAGCAGGGCGTCCACCAGCGTGGTCTTGCCGTGGTCAACGTGAGCGATGATAGCGACATTGCGCAAATCGTTACGAACCATAAAATACAACCTCTCTATTTTGAATCTCAGTAGAAGTTACGTCATACGATTTAAGTTTATATCATCCGGGGGTGGTTTGTCAAGATTGTATAAAAATTTTTTGATGGATTCGGCGTTTTGCCTGAGAATCGGCCATCGATTTGGGCGGCATTACAGCGCGAAACGTGATATACTTAATATACTAAAGTTGGATGATCCCGTTGGAGGTGTGTCTATGAAACTGACGTTTTTGGGTGCCAACCACGAAGTGACCGGAAGCTGTACCCTCTTGGAAGCGGC
>OGYV01000382.1_pt1 | contig 38605 bp, 42 predicted proteins | sample 1576651 | NCBI WGS metagenome assembly OGYV01 (sample SAMEA3541570, study PRJEB24748) | human gut metagenome | biome: human gut; feature: human-associated habitat; material: faeces | place: China | collected 2012
ATGGCTTGCATGCCAAGCCGCCGTCATGGGCCCGAATCGCATCCGATATCAGTTCAGCACACGCAGGATCGACGGCTCTCCGCACACGCAATCCAGCTCGCACACGTCCTTGACGGTTTCGCGCAGAGTGAGCTCATCGGTCATGTGGGTGACCAGACGCAGCTGCTGCAGCTCGCCGTCATAGCCCGGATCCTTCAGCGTCGGCTTCAGATCCTGGTTCACGCCGTTGATGGACACGCCATGGTCGGCGAACTTGGCTGCGATCGCGGCGAGCACGCCCGGATTGTCGTGAATCACGAAGCGGACCGCGAACTCGGCCTTGGACGCCTCGATCGGAGCCTTCTTCAGATCCTTGTACAGCGGGATGGACGGACCGGTGCAGCCCTGTGCGATATGGCGGGCTTCGGTGACCACGTCGCCGACGACCGCGGAGGCGGTCGGAGCGCCGCCGGCGCCGCGGCCGTAGAACATGAGGTCGTCCGCGGCTTCGGCCTTGACGAACACGGCGTTGAAGGAGCCGTGCACGGAGGCCAGCGGATGGGTGTTGGAGATCAGTGCCGGGTAGACGCGCGCGGACACGCCGGCATCGGTGTTCTCCACGACGGCGAGCAGCTTGATCACCTTGTTTTCCGCGGTGGCGGCGGCGATGTCGTCGGCGGTGATCTTGGTGATGCCCTCGACGGAGACGTCGTCGATGGTGACGGAGGTGTGGAAGCCGAGGGTGGCCATGATCGCGGCCTTGTTGGCCGCGTCGTAGCCCTCGATGTCGCCGGTCGGATCGGCTTCGGCGTAGCCCTTGGCCTGCGCGTCCTTGAGCACGTCATCGAAGTCGAGGCCCTTGGTGGTCATCTCGTCGAGGATGTAGTTGGTGGTGCCGTTGACGATGCCGAGCATGCTCGTCACCTTGTCTCCGACGAGGGATTCGCGCAGCGGCTTGAGGAACGGGATGGCGCCGCCCACGGAGGCTTCAAAGTAGATGTCGACGCCCTTGGCTTCGGCGGCCGCGTAGATCTCCGGACCATACTTGGCCAGCAGCGCCTTGTTGGCGGTGACCACGGAGGCGCCGGATTCGATGGCGGCGAGCACGAACTTGCGTGCCACGCCGGTGCCGCCGATCAGCTCGATGACGATGTCGGAATTGGTGGCCACGCTCATGGTGTCGGTGGTCACGATGGCCTTGTCGATCCACGGGAACGGATTGGTTTCCGCCGGGTCAAGGCAGGCGACGCCGGTCAGCTCGATCGGTCGTCCGATACGTGCGGCAAGCTCGTCCTTCTGCTCGACCAGCAGGCGTGCAGTCTGGGAACCGACGGTACCTGCGCCCAGCAATCCAACGCGAATCGGCGCAACATCTTCCTGTGCCAAGGCATCCTCCCTTGAATGTGAAGTATTGGTGTGACCTTGCTTATTGTACGGTCTCAATATGACGTAAGGCCGCGGAATATCAAGAAAATGGACGGTTTCCGAAGCTTTCCCCGCAAGGAAGCCCGAAAACCGTCCATACCGTGAGACGCAATCGTGGACTATTCGCTGACGTCCCAGCTCAGCAGATCGTCGATCGTCTGCCGGCGGATCATGACGTGTGCGCCGGCCTCGCCGACGCCGACCACGGCGGGAATCAGCGCCTGGTTGTAGTTGCTGGCCATCGTGCGGCCGTACGCGCCGGTGACGGGCACGGCGAGAATGTCCCCGCGCCTGATGTCGGCCGGCAGACGCACCTCGTTGACGACGATGTCGCCCGATTCGCAGTGCATGCCGACCACGCGACACAGCTTGGTCTCGTCGGATCCCTTGCGATTCGCGATTCTCGCGGTGTAGTCGGAGCCGTACAGCGCCGGACGGATGTTGTCGGACATGCCGCCGTCCACGGACACGTACACACGTTCCGTCACCGGATTGCCGCCCTTGTCTTTGGCTTCACCGTTCAGCTGCACCGGCTTGACGGTGCCCACGCGGTACAGCGTGACGCCGGTGGGGGCCACCGTCCAGCGGCCTGGCTCGAAGGAGATGACCGGGGCCGGCATGCCGAGCGCGCGGTTCACGGTGCTGACCGCGTCGGCGAGCCTGCCGAGCTCCACGTCGATGTCCATGGAATCCTCACCGTCGGTGTAGGCCACGGAATAGCCACCGCCCAGATCAACCTCCGGCAGGGTGTACGCATCGGTGGCGTAGAAGGTCTTGCGCAGCAGCATCATGCGCTTGGCCGCCTGGATGAAAGCGTCCGCGTCATGGATGTTGGAGCCGATATGCGAGTGCACGCCGACCAGTTCGAGCACGTCCTGGCGGCGGTAGATGTCCTTGAGCACGGCGAGCGCCGGGCCGTCGGCCACCATGGTCATGGCGTCGGCGAGCTTGCGGTCGCCTTCGGAGACCTTCTCGTGGCTCAGATCGTACGGGTATTTGATGTCGTATTGGAGCTTGCGTTCCGCGTGGCCGGCATGGGCGGCTTGATCGGCGGCATCCGCAGCGTTCTCGCCCAAGCGCGCGTTCGATCCGGCCGGCGTCACGTCGGTCAGGTCGTCGAGCACGCCGAGTTTGGCGGTATCGGCGCCGGCGGGGAGCAGGGCCACGCCGAACTTCTGGTCCTCGTGCGCGGTGGACACGAATTCGTGGCCGCCGGCGTGGATGCCGGAGGTGACGCGCAGCATGACGCGGGCGCGCTTGCCGAGCCGCTTGGCGATCGCGGCGATGCGTGCCGGCTCATCCGGCTCGTCAATCACGATTTTGTTGAAGCCCTGTTCGATGGCCAGCTCGATTTCCGCATCGGACTTGTTGTTGCCGTGCAGCACGAGGCGGCGGCCTGGGACGCCCGCGGCGAGCGCGATGCGCATCTCACCCATGGTGCAGGTGTCGATGAGCATGCCGGATTCGGTGACGATGCGGCAGATTTCCTTGCTCAGCAGCGCTTTGCCGGCGAAGCTGACGTGGGTGACGGTGTTGTTGAACGCGTTGGCGGCCGAATGCACGAATTTCGTGGCGCGGTCACGCACCTCATCGGTGTCGATGACGTAAAGCGGCGAGCCGAATTCGTCGAGCAGGCTTTCGGCGGTGCGGCCGTGGAAGGTGATCTCGCCTTCGTCGTTCACGGCCGAGCCGGCCGGCCAGATTGGACTCACAGACATGGTTTGCGTTATCTCCTGCCGGTCACATCTTGTCGGGGGCGGTGACGCCGAGCAGGTCGAGGCCTTCGGCGATGACCGTCTTGACGGCGTCGTTGAGCTTGAGTCGGGCGGCGGCGCGGGCCGGTTCCGGAGCCTTGGCGATGCGGATGGCGTCGGCCTGTTCCCCGCGGGCCTCCGGATCGGTGAGTTCCATCGGCACGACGCGCTCCACGTTGTACCACTTGTGGTAGGTGGCGGCGAGATCTTCCAGATAGTGGGCCACGCGGTGCGGGGCGCGCAGGTCGCCCGCTTCGCGCAGCAGGGCGGGCCACTGGGCGAGCGCGGCGAGCACTTCGCCGTCGGCGGTGGTGTCGAGCAGGCTCACGTCGGCGCCTTCGTAGGTGATGCCGGCGGCGGCCGCGTTGCGGTCCACGTTGCAGGAGCGGGCGTGCGCGTACTGCACGTAGTACACCGGATTCTCGTTGGAATGCGAGGACAGCAGGTTCAGGTCGATATCCACCGGGGAGTTGTAGTCGGTGCGGGCCAGCGAATAGCGGGAGGCGTCCACGCCGATGGCGTCGGTCAAATCGTCGATGGTGACGACGTTGCCGGCGCGCTTCGACATGCGCACGGCCTTGCCGTCCTTCATGACGTTGACAAGCTGGCCGATGAGGATCTGCATGTTCTCGCCCGACTTGTCACCGAACGCCTCGCACATGGCCATCATGCGGCCAATGTAGCCGTGGTGGTCGGCGCCGAGCATGTAGATGGCGATGTCGGCCGGGTTCACGTCGCGGTGGCGCTTGTTGCGGTAGTAGGCAATGTCGGCGGCGAAATACGCGTAGTTGCCGTCAGACTTGATGATCACGCGGTCCTTGTCGTCACCGTGCTTGGTGGATTCGAACCAGGTGGCGCCGTCCTTTTCGAAGATGTCGCCGCGGGCGCGCAGATCGGCGATGGCCTGGTCCACTTCGCCGTCGGAATACAGGCTGTTCTCGTGGAACCACACGTCGAAATTGACGCGGAAGTTCTTCATGGAACGCTGGATTTCGTCGAACATCATCGGCACGGCGCGCTTGCGGAACTCCTCGCGCTGTTCGGAATCGCCTTCGCCGAGCGGGTTGCCGTCCTGGTCGGCGCCGCCGTCGACGCGCGGCAGGCTCAGCACGTCCACGCCGTCCGCGTTGGCTTCGTCGATGACACGCTTGGCGATTTCGTCGATGTACGCGCCCTTGTAGCCGTCGATCGGGGTTTCCTCGCCGTGGGCCGCGGCGACGAGCGACTTGGCGAAGCGGTTGATCTGCTCGCCGTGGTCGTTGAAGTAGTATTCGCGCACCACCTTGGCGCCGTTGGCCTCAAGCACGCGGGCCATGGAGTCGCCGACGGCCGCCCAACGGGTGCCGCCGATGTGGATCGGGCCGGTCGGGTTGGCGGATACGAATTCGAGGTTCAGGGTCTTGCCGGACAGGTGGTCGTTCTTGCCGTAGTCGCTGCCGGCTTCGAGCACGGTGTCCACCACTGCGGCCGCGGATGCGGAGTCGAGCGTGATGTTGATGAAGCCGGGGCCGGCCACTTCCACGGACTTGATGCCGTCGGCATTGGTCAGTTCGGCGGCGAACAGTTCGGCGAGATCACGCGGCTTCATGCCGGCCTTCTTGGCCAGCTGCATGGCCGCGTTGGACGCCCAATCGCCATGTGCGCGGTCCTTCGGGCGCATCACGGCGAACTTGGCCTGCGGCGGAATCAGATCGGCGGTCAGGGTGCCTGCCTTGCCTTCGGAGACAAGGGTGTTGGCAATGTTGAAAATCAGTTCACTAAGGGCTTCTGGACTCATTCTTCCAAGAATACCGGGCACGCTGACAGAATCAGTCTTCCTGTCCATCCTCACGATGGGGTTGCGATACGTCCTGCGGAACGCTTTGCAAGGCGTTCTGAGCATCGTCCTGCCCGCCATGCCGTTTCGCACGCCACGCCACGGACGCGTAGTAGCCCGTGTAGCACAGCGCCACGAACGGAATCATGTACAGCAGCGTGGAGCGCTGCGACGGATCGCAAATCACCAGAACCAGCGCGCCGACGCACATCACAATCGCGACGATCGGCACGAACGGGTAGCCAGGCGCGCGGTACTTGAGCTCGCCAACCGTATGTCCCTGCGCGAGCCATTGGTGGCGGAATCGCAAGTGGCAGACGGAAACCGACGCCCACACCACCAGTGTGGCCAGGCCGGAAACCGCGACCAGCGCGAGGTAGACGGTCGAAGCGGCCACCACGGAGGACAGCAGCGCCAGCAGCGAGCCGGCCATGCTGAACATCACCGCGAAAACGGGCACGCCGTGGAAGTTCGTTTTGGCGAGCTTGCGCGGAATCATACCCTCCTGCGCGAGCGACCACACCATGCGCGAGCACACGTACAGGCCGGAATTCGCGGCGGACAGCACGGCCGTCAGCACCACGAAATTCATGATGTCGCCGGCGAACGGCATGCCGATCGACTGGAACACGAGCACGAACGGGCTGGTGTCGACGCCCGACTTGCGCCACGGAATCAGCGCCGCCATGACGGCGATCGAGCCGATGAAGAAGATCGCCAGACGCAGCACGGTGGTGTGCACGGCTTTCGGAATCGCCTTGGACGGGTCCTTCGTCTCGCCCGCCGCGACGCCGACCACTTCGGTGCCGGAGAAGGCGAACACGACCGTCAGCAGCGTGGAGAAAATCGGCAGCACGCCGTTGGGCAGCCAGCCGTCGCTGTAGAAGTTCTCGAACATGGGTGCGTGGTCATAGCCGGCGATCGGAATCGCGCCGAACATGGCCAGCAGGCCAATGATGATGAACGCGATGATGGCGAACACCTTGATGGACGCGAACCAGAATTCCGATTCGCCGTACAGGCGCACCGACAGGATGTTGAGCAGGAACACGACCACGATGAACGCGGCCGACCAGACCCATGCGGGCGAATGCGGGAACCAGCGTTGCATCAGCAGGCCCGCGGCGGTGAATTCGGAGGCGAGCGCCACCGCCCAATTCAGCCAGTAGAGCACGGCGATGGTGAACGCGGTGCCGGGGCCGATGAAACGCTTCGCATACAGGTGGAAGCTGCCGGCGTACGGCATGGCCACAGAGAGTTCGCCAAGACTCAGCATGATGAAGTAGACCAGTACGGAACCGATGGCATAGGCGATAATCGCACCGAGTGGACCGGCTTGGTGGATGGTGTAGCCGGAGCTTAAAAACAGTCCGGTTCCGATGACTCCACCAAGCGAAATCATGGTCAGGTGGCGCGTCTCCATTTTGCGCTCCAGCCCGCCCTGCTCGTCGTTCTGCTGGGCTTGCGCCGTGGGATCCGCGGCGGTTCCGGTCGCTGGCTGCGGCTGCCGTTCCTTCGTCCGCGTCGGTTCGCCGGCGATCTGCGCCTGTGCCTGCTGCTCTGCTTGCGATTGCGCCATGCTTGCCTCCGGCTTCCTGCGCGTTTGGTTGGGTGCGGCGTGTGTTTTGGCTGGCCGCACAATCGCAATACTATACGGCAGGCTCACGGCAATGCGCGAGCATCGTCGGATCGACCGCGAGCGGAGGAACGCCCGGAACAGCGGCGGCCCGCAGCCGGGAAGGCATGCGGGCCGTCGATCGCGCTACTCGCGGTATGCGCGGAACGCTCAGAGCGCGGCGATGGCGTCGATCTCGACGAGCGCGCCCTTCGGGATGTTGTTGCCGCCGAACGCCACGCGGGCCGGCTTGACGGAGCCGATGAAGGTCTGCGCGTACACGTCGTCGACCTCGTGGAAGTCCTCGACGTTCTTCATGTAGATGGTGGCGCGGACCACATTCTCGATGCCGGAGCCGGCGGTGTCGAGGATGTGCTTGATGTTCTTCAGCGCCTGCGCGGCCTGCTCGCCCGCACTCTCGCCGGCCAGTTCGCCGGTGGCCGGGTCGATGCCCAGCTGGCCGGAGACGAACACGAATCCGTTGGCCTTCACGGCCTGGCTGTAGGCGCCGAGTGCTGCCGGGGCTTCGGAGGTGGCCACTGCTTCCAGCTTTTCGCTCATACTGTTCTCCTTTGTCGTAAGGTATGTTGCCGCAAGGTATGTAAACGCGCGCCAAGTATGTGCCAATATGCCCGTACATGCGCTATTTGCGTCGCACCTGAAATCATACTTTTCCGATGGGTGGAAGCGGGAAAAACCGTTCACAGAACGATATGGCCGGAGTTGGCACCACACGGCGCAGCAGGCACGAAAACGGCGGAATCGCAAGGAAAACCGCGGAAAAATACAACAAACGAGCAACAAAAAGGCTCCAGCCGTTCGACTGGAGCCTTGCCCGGTGGGCTTGATGGGGATCGAACCCACGACCTTCTGTTCCGGAGACAGACGCTCTATCCGCTGAGCTACAAACCCATGCAACGCACTACTGTACACGGTCTGCGCCCGTTTGCGACACGATTCGGCGAAAAACGTGACGCAGACCTTGCAATCGTTGGGAAAGTCAGTACGCGCGCTCAATGCATCAGAGTGCTCGGCGCAACCAGCACGCGCTGCACGCTCAGTACATGAGGGTGGCGAGGCGACGACGTGCGCGCTTCAGACGCTCGTCGGTCGGCTCGGGGATCGTGAAGTATTCGAGCAGACGCTGGCGCACCGGCTCGATGTCGGCCTTGTGGCCCGCCGCCACGAAATCAAGCAGACGGTCGAACGCGTCCTGGATCTGCCCGCCGATCATGTCGATGTCGGCGACGGCAAGCTGCGCGTCCACATCGTCCGGCTTGTCGGCGGCAGCGGCACGCACCACGCGCACGTCCGCATTGGCGGAACGGGCCAGCAGCAGCGCCTTCGCACGTTCGCGGGCGGCGCGCGTATCGTTCGGATCGGCTTCCAAAACCTTCTCGTACGCGGCGGCGGCACCGGCGTAATCGCCCTGCTGTGCCAGCATGTACGCTTCCTGATGTTCCGGCGGCACCTGATCCTGCACACTGCCGGCGGATGCGGAATTGGCCGCGTCGGAATCCGGATCGCCCGAATACGGAGCGGTGCCGGTCACGCCGGCCTGCTGTGCGGCGGCGATAAGCTTCGGCACGACCACGTCTGTGATCTGCTGCAGTTCCTCGTCGGACGGAAGGCCCTGCAGAATCGGCATCGGACGGCCGCCGATCAACGCGAACAGCGCCGGCGCGCCCTGAATCTGGAACGCCTGTGCGATGGAGGGATTGGATGCGATGTCGATGCGGGACAGCTGGATCTGGCCGTTGAGCTTGTTCACCGCGTCACCCAATGCGCGTGCCATGGCGAACAGACGGTCGTCGGTCGGCACCCACAGGAACAGCAGAATCGGGAACGTGGCGGAGGTCTGCACCATGGCCTGGAACGTGTTCTCCGTGGTGTCGATGACATATCCGCCAGCCGCCGGAGCGCCGCCCGCCTGCCCCGGCTCGGCCTTCACCTGATGCTTGAGCGCTTCCAGATCAACGGCTCCCGCCAATGAAACACCCGGATGGAACGCTTGCTGCTCTGCCATACTTGCCTCCAAAAACACGAAATCGTTGCTGGCACCAACTATAGGTGCCAACAACGATTTCCCGGTTTTCATTCCCACGGATGCGCGATAGGCGGAAAACCGCCGACGATGCGCGTCCAAGGACCCGTCGTTTTACAGCGCTTCGACCTTCACCGGCTGGCGTTCGGAACCGACCGCGGTGATTTTCTGCCCGGAATTCGCCGGCGGAACATACAGCGCGATGACGTTCACATAGCTCGTCTTCATGGTGCTGGTGGCCTTGCCATTGCCGAACAGCGCCTTTTCCGCGTCAGAGGCCGGCTGCGATTCACGGCCAGCGCCGGCGGAACGCGTCCATTCGGAGTTGATCTGCGCCACCACCAGATCGCCGCCGTCCGCGGAACGCATGACGCTGATGGCTCCATTGACCGGTTCGAAGGTCTGCTGCTGCGTGCCTTCGTTAAGCTCCATGGCCTTCTGCACCTGGGCAGTCAGATCGGCAAGCTTCGATCGCAGATCATCATCCGCGAATTTGCTGGCGTACTTGCTGTTCGCCCCGTTCTGCAGCAGGTCCGCATACGCGTCCACCGCCGCTTTCGGCGTCATGACCAGACCGGTGTCCGTAGGCGTTCCCTGCGCGCTGCCGGTTTTGGAGATTTCGAAACTCGGCATCTTCACGCCGGAGAACAGTCGCGCCACACCCCACAGCTTGTAGTTCTGGCGTGCGGAATCCTGCCTGAACACCAGCAGACGCTTGGACTGCTGGTCCTTGGTTGTGGACGTGATGGAGAACACGGACCGTGGCCAGCCGGCATCCGTGGAGATCACGGCCTGGGCCAGATCCGTGGGGATGGTGGTCTTACGGTCAAGATTGCCCGTGGCTTTCGCTACGTTCAGCTCGCTGGTGCGGATGTCCAGTTCCGGACCTTCGAGAATCGTCGGCAACGTATCAGTGTCACGGTTCTGATTGCACTGGTCGAGCGTTTTGAGAATCCTCGTGCGGACCTTTTGCTCCTGCTTGGCGCTCAAGTTCGGCGCATCCTGCCGGGTGGTGGCTTTCGGGGTCGGCAGCTGGCCTTCGCAACCGCACATGCCGACGGCCATTCCCAGCGCGAGCATGGCCGCGATAATCGCCTGACTACGCTTCCTCATCACTGGTCCTCCTCTTGGCCGTCTTCCTGCGTTTCCGTCTGAACCTCCTCTTGGGCAAGACGAGCGAAATACGCGGCAAGCTCATCCTGCGAGATCACGGAAGTCGCCTCGTCGTCAACAGACGATTCGCCCGCCGTCGATTCAAATACGGTCGATTCGGACACAGTCGGCTGGCTTTCCGCAATCGTGTTCTGCTGGTCGGCGACCAGGTTACGTGCCACAGGATCGACGATGACGGGCTGTTGCGTTTCCTCGAACGACGACGTACGACCGCCGGTGCGATGTTCCGCATGGCGACGCCTGCCGTGACGCGACCTGCTCCGTGCCCTGTTGCTGGCGGCGGTTTCGGCGTTCTTCACCCAAGCCGAAACCTCGTTCTCATCGCCTTCGTTGACGCCAACGCCTTCGACCATGGCGAAAGCGCGCTTGTTGCGGCGCTTATGCGGCGGCATGGCGAATACGGAAGCGGAAAGCACGGCGAGAATCGCCAGCAGTCCGCCGGCAAGATACAACGGCATGGCGAAATTCGGCAGGTTACGACGGTCCCAATTCAGAGTGACCGTATCTCCCTTGCGGTTGCCGAAATCAATCAACGCCACAACATCCTCGGCGTTATTGCTGTTCGATCCTTTGACCTGCATATCAACGGCACCGTCATTGCACTTGATGGTGCGCCACATGTCGGAGTCCTTGAAAGCCACCTGGTTCTGGGAATTGTCCGCGGTTCCCTGCGCGGAGACCTTCATGGTGGAAAGCGTCGTCCAATCGGACAGACCGGAGACGCGCATGTACTTGCTTCCCGCAATCCATCCGGCAACATCGCGCGCGGAACCTATGGCGATGCACACATTGGATTTCTTGTCACGGGATTTGGCCGAAATATTGACGCGGCTGTCTACCAGCTGCAGCACGTTCGGATCGGTGACCACGTATTCCGAACCGTTCACCGGAGCGGCGGCGGTGATCTCATTGTCCGGTTTCCAGACGGTTGAATTCAACACGCCAAACACGACGCATGCGATGGCAAGCAAGCCGAAAATAGGCGTGACGATGCCACGCATGATCTTCGCATGCCGGGTAGGGCCCGTCTCGATCTGCGGCTTCTCTTGTTCTTCCTGCAATACAGTCATAGCTTTTCCATTCTACAGTGTCCGTTTGCACAAGCCTGAAAAAAACATGAAAATCATGCTTTGCCGCTATGGTTGGCCCTATGCGTAAATCACTTCTTTCCAAGGCCGTCACGGCAGTCTGCGCAACGGTCATGTGCCTGGGCGTCACTGCGTGCGGCGGTAATTCCAGCGCGAAATCCGACAAGTCGAACTCGGATTCCTCCTCATCTTCCGAAAAAATCGGCATGCACCAGATCGCCGGCGTGACCGCCAAGGGCGAGCTCGGCAAGAAGCCGACCGTCTCGTTCAAGACGCCGATGACGGTTGAGGACAACAGCTACGTGGTGCTGCAGAAGGGCGACGGAGCCCAGATCGAGGACGGCGACCGCGTCTGCTCGCAGGGCATCGCCATCAGCGTCAAGGATGGTTCCGAACTGGCCAGCACGTGGGAGAAGAACACCCCCAACTGCTCCACCGTAGTCACCTCGGATACCAGCCAGATGACCGAGAACTACTACAAGATCTTCAAGAGCCTCAAGCTCAATTCCACCGTGGCGTTCGGCGTGAACGACTCGAATTCCTCCGGCACCTCGTATCTCATGGTACTCACGCTGGTGTCCAAGTCGAAGGACCTGAAGAAGGCCACCGGCGAGAAGGTCGCGGGCGTTCCGGCCGACCTGCCGAAGGTAACGCTCGCCAAGGACGGCAAGCCGTCGATCGACATGAACGGCTATAAGGGTTCCGATTCCCTGGTTTCCCAGGACCTCATCAAGGGCAAGGGCGCTGTGGTCAAGGATACGCAGTCCGTGATGGCGCACTACACCGGCTGGCTGCTGGACGGCACGCAGTTCGATTCCTCGTGGGACCGCGGACAGTCCTCCGCCTTCTCGCTTGACAGCGTGATCAAGGGCTGGAAGCAGGGTCTGGCAGGCCACACGGTCGGTTCCCAGGTGCTGCTGGTGGTGCCGCCGAGCCTCGGCTACGGAAACAAGGATCAGGAGAAGATTCCGGCGAATTCCACGCTGGTCTTCGTGGTCGACATTCTCGCCGCCTACTGATCCAGCCGGTCTAACCGCAAAAAGCCTCCCACCCGGGAGGCTTTTTCATTAGAAGAGTCGTAGAGAGTCGTCTTCGGTGCCCTTCATCTCCTCATAATCGAGAATCAGGCATTTGAAACCGCGGTCCTGCGCGAGCACGCGGGCCTGCGGGGTGATGGTCTGCGCGGCGAAGATGCCGTGCACGGGGGCCAGCAGCGGGTCGCGGTTGAGCAGATCGCAGTAGCGGGTGAGCTGTTCGACGCCGTCGATGCCGCCGTTGCGCTTGATTTCGATGGCCACGTGCTCGCCGTTGCCGTCAATCGCCATGATGTCGACCGGTCCGATGGCTGTCGGGTATTCGCGGCGCACGAGCTTCGCGCCTTTGCCGATGCGTTCGATCTGTTCGGCCAGGTACTTCTGCAGATGGTCTTCGACGCCGTCCTTGATGAGGCCCGGATCCTCGCCGAGGTCGTACGATTCGTCCGAATAGATGTGCTGCAACGTCACTTCCAGCACGTCGTTCGATTTGTCGGCCGACGCGCGGATCACCTTTTGCGGCACTTCAGTATCAACGTCGTCATCGGCGTGGTCGGGGGTGATGTCCCTGATGCTGCATGGCGCGGACATCCAGTTGAGCGGCTTGTATGAGCCGAGTTCGGAGAAGATCAGCAGGCTGTTGTCCGCCTTGATGAGCAGCACGCGCTTGGCGAGCGGCAGGGAGGCGTTCAATCGTCCGGAATATTCGGCAGAGCAGTCAGCAACAATAATTCGCACGAGGCACTACCCTACCATGCGCGTCGCCGTACGTACGGCATACGTATTCGCGGCGGCGGAAAGCCACGTAAAAGACAAAAGCAGCCCGGTAATCGCAATACAAAAACATATTGCGATTACCGGGCCACCTTACGTCAAGCGGAAACGGCTTATTCGGCGCGCTTCACGTTGGTTCCACGCTCGACCGCGACGGTGAGCTTGTTCGAATCGAAGGAGATGAAGCCGTCAGTCACCTCGAAGGAGAGGCGATTGCCTTCAGGATCCACCACAACGATGGTTCCTTCCTTGATCACGGTCAGCACAGGCTCGTGGTCGGGCAGGATGCCCATTCCGCCTTCGGAGGCGGGAATGGTAACCGACTTCGCCGTGCCGTGCCACACAGGGTGGTCAGCGGCGACGATGTTCACCTGCATAGTCGATCCGGCCATCACGCACCGTATTCCTTCTGCATGTCGTGCCACTTTTTCTCGAGGTCGTCGATGCCGCCGATACCGGAGAATGCCTGCTCCGGAACGTCGTCATACACGCCGTCGCAGATGCGGGTGAATGCTTCGATAGTCTCGTCCGCCGGAACGTAGGAGCCCGGACGGCCGGTGAACTTCTCGGCGACGTAGAAGTTCTGGCCAAGGAACTGCTCGATCTTACGAGCACGGTTCACAGTGGTCTTATCTTCTTCGCCAAGCTCATCGATACCGATCAGGGCGATGATGTCCTGCAGCTCCTTGTTACGCTGCAGAATCGCCTTGACGCGGTTTGCACAGTCGTAGTGCGCCTGACCCACGTAACGCGGATCAAGGATTCGCGAAGTGGAGCTCAGCGGGTCGACTGCCGGGTAGATACCCTTCGAAGCGATGTCACGAGACAGCTCGGTGGTTGCATCCAGGTGGGCGAAGGTCGTTGCAGGAGCCGGGTCGGTGTAATCATCGGCCGGCACGTAGATGGCCTGCAGCGAGGTGATGGAGTGTCCACGGGTCGAAGTGATTCGCTCCTGCAGCGCGCCCATCTCATCGGCCAGGTTCGGCTGGTAGCCCACTGCGGACGGCATACGGCCGAGCAGGGTGGACACCTCGGAACCAGCCTGGGTGAAGCGGAAGATGTTGTCGATGAACAGCAGCACGTCCTGGTTCTGTACGTCACGGAAGTACTCTGCCATGGTCAGTGCGGTCAGCGGCACGCGCAGACGGGTACCCGGCTGCTCATCCATCTGGCCGAAGACCAGTGCGGTCTTCTCAAGTACGCCAGCCTCGTCCATTTCGCCGATCAGATCGTTACCCTCACGGGTACGTTCGCCGACGCCTGCGAACACGGACACACCGCCGTGGTTCTGGGCCACACGCTGAATCATTTCCTGAATCAGCACGGTCTTGCCGACGCCTGCGCCACCGAACAGACCGATCTTGCCACCCTGCACATACGGGGTCAGCAGATCGATGACCTTGATGCCGGTTTCGAACATCTGGGTCTTGGATTCCAGCTGGTCGAATGCCGGCGGGTTGCGGTGGATGGGCCAACGTTCGGTGACCGTGACGGTCTCACCGGGCTTCTTGTTGAGGATGTTGCCGGACACGTCGAACACGTGGCCCTTGGTCACGTCGCCGACCGGCACGGAGATCGGGCCGCCGGTGTCGAGCACGGTCGCGCCACGGACCAGGCCGTCGGTCGGCTTCAGGGCGACGGTGCGCACGGTGGAATCGCCAAGGTGCTGCTCCACCTCGAGGGTGATTCTCTTGGTGGTCTCGCCCTCTTCGTGAACGCCGGTGCTGTTCAGCTCAACGGTAAGTGCATTGTAAATGTCGGGCAGGTGGCCCACCGGGAATTCGACGTCGATAACCGATCCCTGGATACGCGTGACGCGTCCGGCGGTCGGTTCCGCAGCCGTCTCGGGAGCCGCTGTGGTCTGATTGTCAGCCATATGCGTTCCTACTCTTCCTTCTTGTTCAGCGCATCAGCGCTGCCGATGATTTCGGTAAGTTCCTGGGTAATCGAAGCCTGTCGCGAAGCGTTGAGCTTGCGCGTCAGGTCGTCGATCAGGCTGCGGGCGTTGTCTGTAGCCGTGTGCATGGCGTTCTGTCGGCTTGCAGTCTCGGATGCCGCTGCGGTGAGCAGGCATTCATGGATACGGGACTGGATGTACTTCGGCAGAATGGCGTCAAGCACTTCGTCGACGCTCGGCTCGAACGCATACAGCGGAGTCGCGGCATCGGCATCGGATTCCGGCACGGGACCGGAGTCCGGCTGGTCCGGAAGCACGAGCTCAACGGGCAGCATGCGCAGCACGCGCACCTTCTGCACCACCATGTTCACGAATTCGGTGAACACAATGTAGAGTTCGGAGACTCCACCTTGGTCCGCCGGCTTCATATAGGCGTCCAGCAGTGCCTTCGAGATAGACTCTGCGACTTCCACGCCGGGCTGGTCGGTATCGCCTTCCCAAGTGCCGGCAACATCACGGTTGCGGTACTTGTAATACGTCACACCACGACGACCATACACATACAGTTCCGGCTGCTTGCCCTTCTCATCGAGTCGGGCCAACAGCGATTCCGTTTCGCGGATGATCGAGGAGGTGTACGGACCCGCCATACCACGATCCGAGGTGAGGGCGAGGACAGCCACTCGGGGGTTGTCCTCGTCCTTCTTCACGATCGGATGGTCGATATGGGTGTGGGCCACCAGCGCTTGCACGGCGTCGAAAATCGCATCGGTATACGGCTTCGCGTTCAAGGCCACGTCACGTGCCTTGGCGATGTGCGAAGACGCGATCATCTCCTGCGCGTTGAAGATTTTCTCCAGCGACGCGGTGGAGGCGATCCTAGATTTCAATGCGAGTTGCGAGCCCATGGATCACTTCTCTCCTGCGACGATCTTTTCCTGTTCGACCGGAGTGGTGTGCTTCTCGTCAGGCTTCTTCTCGACCAGCGGCTTGCCCGCGCTGGTCACGAAGGTCTCACGGAACGCTTCCACGGCCTTGTCGAGGGCAGCCTCGGTGTCGGCGGTGAAGTCTTCGGTCTCGCGAATGGTCTTGAGGATATCGGTGTTGTGATCCAGATAATCCAGCATGCCCTTTTCGAACGGCAACACGTCGCTGATTGGCAGGTCATCCATCTTGCCATGGGTGCCGGCCCACACGGACACGACTTCCTGTTCCATCGAATACGGGGAGAACTGCGGCTGCTTCAGGAGCTCGGTCAGGTGGGCACCACGGTTCAGCTGAGCCTTCGAAGCCGCATCCAGATCGGAAGCGAACATGGCGAAGGATTCCAGCGAACGGTACTGCGCCAGCGAGATCTTCAGCGTGCCGGAGACCTTCTTCAAGGCCTTCGTCTGGGCAGCGCCACCGACTCGGGACACGGAGATGCCGACGTCCACAGCAGGACGCTGGTTCGCGTTGAACAGGTCGGACTGCAGGAAGATCTGGCCATCGGTGATGGAAATCACGTTGGTCGGAATGTAGGCGGACACATCGTTCGCCTTGGTCTCGACGATCGGCAGGCCGGTCATCGAGCCGCCGCCGAGGTCATCGGAAACCTTGGCGCAACGTTCGAGCAGACGGGAGTGCAGGTAGAACACATCGCCCGGGTAAGCCTCACGCCCCGGCGGACGACGCAGCAGCAGGGAAATCGAGCGGTAAGCCTCGGCCTGCTTCGACAGATCGTCGAAGACGATGAGCACGTGCTTGCCGTTGTACATCCAGTGCTGTCCGATGGCGGAACCGGTGTACGGTGCGATGTACTTGAAGCCTGCGGAATCGGAAGCCGGGGAAGCCACGATGGTCGTGTACTCCATAGCGCCGGCCTCTTCCAGGGACTGCTTCACCGATGCGATGGTGGAGCCCTTCTGACCGACGGCCACGTAGATGCAGCGGACCTGCTTCTTCGGGTCTCCGGATTCCCAGTTGCGCTTCTGGTTGATGATCGTATCGATTGCGATAGCGGTCTTACCGGTCTGGCGGTCGCCGATGATGAGCTGGCGCTGGCCACGTCCGATCGGCGTCATTGCGTCGATGGCCTTCAGGCCGGTGGACAGAGGCTCGTCAACCGGATGACGATGCATAACGTCAGGTGCCTGGGCCTCGAGAATACGACGGCCTTCGGTCTTGATCTCGCCAAGACCGTCAATCGGGTTGCCTAGCGGGTCCACGACGCGGCCAAGGTAGCCGTCGCCGACGGGCACGGAGAGCACTTCGCCGGTACGACGCACTTCCTGGCCTTCCTCGATACCGGTGAAATCGCCGAGGATAACCACGCCGATCTCGCGGGCGTCAAGGTTGAACGCCAGGCCAAGCGTGCCGTCTTCGAAGGTCAGCAGCTCATTGGCCATGCAACCAGGCAGTCCCGTCACGTGCGCAATGCCGTCGCCAGCGGTCGCGACATAACCGACTTCCTGGGTCGGCGTGTCCGACGGCTTGTACGACTCGACGAACTCATCGAGCGCCTTGCGTATCGTGGTGGGATCAATGGTAAGTTCTGCCATGATCACTCCTTATTGTTGTTTTTAAATTCAGTCAAGTCTTGTTTCAGGCTTGTTCACCGTGTGGCGTGCCGTCAGGCGGTCGCCTTCACCGTGCGCTGAAGATGTTGCAGCTGTGCGACCACCGTGTTGTCGGTGACCTCGTCGCCCACCTGGATGCGCATACCACCCAGGACGGTCGGATCGACCACCGAGTTAATGTGCACCGGATGGCCGGTCTTCGCCGAATAGATGGCGACGAGCTTCTTGACCTGCTCCTTGTTCAGTGGCGTTGCCGTGGTGACGGTGACCATCGATTCGCCCATATGACGGGAGAACTTGTTGATCAACCACTGGATGGTCTGCAGATAGCGGCGGTTGCGCAGATTGCAGGTCGCATGCTCGGCCAGACGCTTGGTCACCACATTGAAGTCGGCATTGCCGATCAGGCTGTACAGCAGCTTGATACGGGCTTCGGCGGGGACGGTTGCGTCATACAGCTTGCTGCGTACGACCGGAAGGTTGAGCAGTGCGGAATGCAGCTGGGCAAGCTCGATGGAGACCTGCAGAGTAGCATTCGTGTGGTCCGCGTAGTACATCATGCCATCCACACCGAAATCCTCGGTGGCGTTGGCGATGTCGGACACGCGGCTCCAACGGCGGGCCACCAGATCGGACATGATTTCCATCGTCAACGGATGGGCCTCATCTCCAATGAGGGTCTTGACTACCGCAACCTTGTCTTCGACTGGGCGCGACGGGTCGGTGAGGGCACGTTCAAGCTGGACGTTGTGGTCGAGCGCGTTGGTGATCGTGAACAGTTCGTTCCCGATGCGCCATGCGTCCTCGCCGCTGTCGCGCAGCCTGGGGGCCAGCGAGTCACGCGAAACGCGGTCTGCGATACGCGATGCTTCTCCTCGCATTGGTCACCTCCCTTTCTTGAAGGTTTCGATCACTTCTTGTCGCTGTCCAGATCGGCGATCATCTGATCGATCATCGTCGACTGCACGTCGTCGCTTTCCAGCTTGCTGCCCAGGATCTTGCCGGCCAGTGCCGTTGCCAGCACGCCGACCTCACCCTTCAGGCTCACCAGAGCCTGCTGCTGCTGGGATTCGATGGAACGCTGGGCGGTGGCGGTGATCTGCGCCGCATCAGCCTCGGCACGGGTACGTGCGTCGGCGATGATGTGCGATGCCTCCGCGCGAGCGTCGTCGCGGATCTTGGAAGCCTCGACGCGTGCGTTGCTCAGCTGGGCATCGTACTTCGCCTTGGCTTCGTCGGCATCCTTCTGGGCCTGTTCGGCCTTGGCGATGCCGCCTTCGATCTTGGCTGCGCGCTCATCGAACACGGCCTGGAACTTCGGCAGGAAGAACTTGTAGAAGAACACGGCGACGATGATCAGAATGACCAACGACCAGAAAATGTCGTAGCTTTTCGGAAGGAACAGTTCCATCTCGCTAGCTGCGGTCACCATAGTGTCTTCCTCCTTTCACGTTCGTTTGCGTCTTCGGTGTTTACCTTGGGGATCAAGTCTTACTTGATGAAGGCGAGCACGAAGCCGAGCAGTGCCAGCACCTCGACGAATGCCAGGCCCAGGAACATGAGGGTCTGCAGACGGCTGCCGAGCTCAGGCTGGCGAGCGGTGCCTTCGATGGTCTTGCCGATCAGGATGCCCAGACCGATGCCAGGGCCGATGGCGGCGAGGCCGTAGCCAACGACGTTCAGGTTGCCGGCAACCTCAGCGAGGGTAACGATATCCATGATTGTTTCCTTTCTGGTTATTGCTTGACAAGAAGCAACACTTAAAAAGCCGGCGGTCAGTCGATCTCCGGATAGCTCATATTGATGTACGCGGTGGTCAGGATGGCGAAGATGTAAGCCTGCAGGCAGGCGACCAGCGCCTCGAACAGGAACATGAACATGCCAGCCGCGAAGGTGATGATGCCGAACGGCATCATCAGCTTGTTCACCACATCAACGAGGAAGAACTGCGTGGCCGAGAGGCACAACGCAAGGATCAGGTGGCCCGAAACCATGTTGGCGAACAGTCGGATCGTCAACGAGAACGGGCGGATAATCAGCAGCTCAAGCAGCTGAATCGGGGACAGCAGAATATAGATCGGGGCCGGAACGCCCTTCGGGAAGATCTCGTCCCTCAGGAAGTGGCCAAGGCCCTTTTCACGGATGCCGGCAATCCAGTACTGGCAGAAGCACCACATGGCGAACACCAGAGGCAGCGTGATGGACGCGCTTGCCGCGATGTTGAAGCCCGGGATGATGCCGCACAGATTGAAGACCAGCAACGTGCAGAACACGGTGGTGATCATCGGCACATAACGCTTGCCACGCAGCTCGCCCATCACCTGATAGACGATGTTGTCGCGGACAAACTCGATCAGCCATTCGACTGCGCCCTGCCAACGGCCAGGGATGAGCTTTGCACGGCTTGCCGTAATTCCGAGAACCAGCAGCATGATGACGGTCGCAAGAATACGAACGAGGATGATGCGGTTGATGGCGAACGGCGTGCCTTGAAAAACAAACGGATCGGGAAGGAAGTCATTGATGCTCGGCATCTCTGGACCATCGGCGATGGTCATGATGCCCTCTCCCAATGCACTAATCATTCACGCCTCCTGCTCTTGTGTCAGCTGTTAGTCTAGCCCAACAGCTGAGTCGAATGTGACGTTCCGGTTACCAAACCAGAACATCCTTCGGGTTCTATGTTAACGCGCCCATAAACGCGTTCGCATACCAGCCCCGAATGGCTGCAAAGGATTATCAGCCCGTGGCTAGACAACATTCCGCACCGGGAGCTTTCCCCTACTACCGTATAGCGAAAACCGGCGTTTCGCACGTTGCGGGGACTATTAGACACAACCACGGCCGTTGTCGATTCGGCCTATTTCACCCCCATTCACACCAAAATAAACATCGTTTGCAACACTGCTTGATAAAACGTTTTACTTAACATATCGCACCATAATATATGACGGCGAAAATGAAACGATGTCGCAGCAGGCAACAAAAACCGCGCAAAAAGCCCACGACACCGCGTAAAAGCGGCAATCGTGGGACAATCGCCAATACTTGTCAGTACTCGCCGATCTTCGTGAAATCAGCCGCGAATGACACCATATCCATCGTGCGAGAATGGCGTGAATGCGTCGACACGCGGAGAACCGGGCTCGTGCCGGATCGAACGGTCGGTGCCGAGGCGCTTCTCCTCGCGCAGCTGCGGTACTTCGCTCAAATCGTATGGCGTGGTCTGATAGACCCAGTTGAGCCAGTTGCGCCACAGCAGGTTGGCGTGGGCGCGCCAGGCGAACAGCGGTTCGAGCTTCGGATCGTCGTGCGGGAAATAGTTTTCGGGGAACGGCACGTTGGTCATGCCCTTCTTCATATCCCTCTCGTATTCCTCGGCGAGCGTGTACTTGCCGTATTCCCAATGGCCGAGCGCGAACACTTCGGAGAAATCGCGCGTGGCGATGAGCCCCGGGCCGGACTTCGGACCCCACGTGAGCACCTGCAGCTCGGGATTATGGGCGATATCACCCTCGTTGACCCCCGCCAGGCGGGAATGCGGTTGCAGGCAGATCTCGTCGAAACCGTTGGTGAGGAAGCAGTATTCGTCCTGCAGATACTGGGGGAACACTCCGAAGAGCTTCTCCGGCAGCAGCTCCTTGCGCACGCCGTACCGATAGTTGAGCGCGCCCATCGCGCCCCAGCACAGGTACATGGTGGAGAAGACGTGGGTGGATGCCCAGTCGAGAATCTGCTTGAACTCGTCCCAGTAGTCGACCTGCTCGAAATCGAGGTGTTCGACGGGCGCTCCCGTCACCACAAGACCGTCGTAATAGTTGTCTTTGAACGCGTCGAGCGTCTCGTAGAACTTCACCAGATGGTCGGCGCTCACGTGCGTGGCCTCGTGGGTGGAGGTCTTCATGAAGTCGACCTCGACCTGCAGCGGGCTCTTGGAGATCAGACGCAGCAGTTGCGTTTCGGTCTCGATCTTCTTCGGCATGAGGTTCAGGATCACCAGCTTGAGCGGACGCACACGCTGGCGCTCCGCTTCGGGCTTTTCAAGCGCGAAGATGCGCTCGGAGTCGAGAATGTCTCTGGCCGGAAGGCCGCTGGGAATCTTGATAGGCATGTTTCCTATTATGGTGCGGACCCGGATATGGCGTATTCGGCGGTTTTCATCGACGGTCCGCAGCGTTATACGAAAAACGGATAACGCGTTATCGGATATGCGATTTCACTAGCAGCGCAATATGCGACACGCCGATTTGACTTATTAGCCAACATCCGTAAAGTAATTAGAGCTGCCTCAATGAAGGCAAGCCGACGCGGGGTGGAGCAGCTCGGTAGCTCGCTGGGCTCATAACCCAGAGGTCCATGGTTCAAATCCATGCCCCGCTACCAACGCCTCGGGCTTCACATGAAAGAAGTCCGAGGCTTTTTCTATATCCTCAAGGCTCCATGCCACTCGCCTAGTCATCTTCTGTGAAATCGAAGACCTATCGACACCAAGAGCGTTCGCCAGATCCTTTTGTTTGACATTGCGAAGAGTCATGGCCACTTTCATATTTCGCGTGACTATATCCTGCAAACTGACAGATTCGGCCTGAGCTGCGACCTTAGGACTGATTATTGCTGTTGTCATAGCACATAAGTTTAGCGAAACTAACAAAAAGATAGAACACGACACGCCGAACGAGCAGGTCTAACTATATTCGTGGTTAGATGTGAGTGTGACAAACATTTTAGTAGATTCGCCCACTGTAGGTGAAAAGGTCAAACGCCTTATGGGACTCAATGGCCTGACACAGGCAGAAGTCGCTGAAATATTGCGCTGCTCACGATCCACGGTCTCGCAGAAATGCACTGGCCGAATCGCTTTCAGCGCGAATGAGATAAACGAGCTTGCCGAACTCTTGCATGTCAGCGCCGATGTGCTCCTTGGGCGAGCTCCGTTGGAGGTGAAGTGATGCTGCTCCATGATGCTGCCGGCTCCATTGTCGTGGTCTCGGCTGAATCCGTGAAGATGGCTGGCGAGGGTTGCATCGTCCTTAATGCGCGCGCCGTGTACATCCATAATCAGGCGTTGACGCCAGAGCAGGCCGCGATTGTCAAGCGTGGTGTCATGGCCACGCTCGACGATCCAGCGGCGTTAGAAGATCTGCATGGGAAGCACGACGTCACCGGCATCGATCTGCCACCACGGAACTGCCTTGGGGTTGATGGTGATGGCGTGGATGCTCATGTCGGGAAACCTGACGGTCTGGATGAAGCTGGTGCCGGACTTCAGACGTTCGGAGAGCTCACTGACCGTGGAGGCCGTCGCACCGGTGATGGTAAGCGGCGTGGTCGTTCCCAGGTAAAGGGCGAAATCGAACGTGTTTTCGTCACTCATTGTTCTTCCTTCCTCCGTCGTTTCCGACGGCTTGTTTGTGTTGCAGCTTCCAGCCTATCGCTGCGGAGGAAGGAGCCTAACCGTCCATCCATGAATCAAGGAGCAGTGAAATGAGCGTTTTCAATCCGGAATGCACCAGCAATTACTTCCAGGTGCTGGACGTCGACCCGTCGGAATGCACCGGCGGCAAACCCTACGACTTCAAGTGCCGCATCAAGGTGGCCGGAAGCACGTTCGGGTTCGATGGTCTGGACATGGGCGACCTTCAAAGGATGAAGGGCGCGATCAACAAGGCGATGACGCACGCGCGTCGAGCTCGCCGTGAATGGGAAGGAGCCCAGGAATGAGCGTCACAGTCAAACGTGTGGACAGGAAAAGCAGTCAACGTTTTTACGAGCTGATCGTTGAGACGGCAGAAGTCACCGTGCGCGTCCCGTTCAACGGCTACGAGCTTGACGATCTTGAGAAACAGATCAACCGATGCTTCAACGAGGATTGACCGTGAAACGTTTCATCCAGACCTTCATGCTGCTGCTGGTAAGCCCGTTCGTGCTCCTCATGCTCGGGATTGCCCTCGCCGTCGTCCGGTTTGGTGATTTCCTCACCGACGACGACTGACGGCATCCGATAACTTCATAGCCCTTGACCCAGCCGAAGGTCGGTTGCTGGTGAGGCGTGATAAAGCACCCGGCCGCGCCTTGCCCAGCGCGTTACAAACACGCCCGGAATGCCGGGCGGTTACCACGGCCCCAGCGGGGAGCTATGCGGGTGTAACAGATCGCTTCACGGCGTCTTGTTCGGGCGCAACTGGGGACCGTCGCCGGCATGCGTGCCGGGCTGTGCGGCGAGACCTTGCGCGCGGCTTCGGCCGCTGACCTATGCGACGGCGCGGCTCCGTTACGAAGCAACCTTGCATGGCGAACCCTAACCCGGAAAACACTTGAGCAATCTTGTGTTTTCCGGGCTGGGTTCCCCGCTCTAACGCCCCACCACCCGAAGGGCACATCACCCACAATTCTTATCCACTTATCCACAGTTCTTATCCACAATATGAAACGAGGTTCGAGACATGGGTTATTCGGTTGATTACAAGCCAACACGCCGACGTGCCAAGAGGACGGTGCCGAAGAACAAGGCCCAGCGCACGAAGGACATCAAGAACGCCATTCGATGGAATATCAGGCAATTGGAGCATGACACTGTTGGAGCGGACACCATTGCGCGTTCCCTTGCCATCAGCATGCTTCGACTGAACAAGATCGCGCCGACGGCCGACCCTAGCGGCGACCATGTGATGCAGCAGCTTATCAGCGACGGTATCTTGGGCAAGCCCGAGAGGCGCGGAAGTGTGCAGATGTTCGACCGTGCCGAGTTGTTGACATCGCTCAAGGCTTGGGTTGGTGTGCTGTGAACCCACGTGCGAAGCTCACGGCCAAACAGGCGGCCCTATATCTGGGCGTGAGTGAAAGCCTGTTGCGCAAGTGGCGCGGCGAACATTACGGCCCGGTGTTCTACCGGCCCACGGACGCTCCCAACTGCCCAGTGCTGTATGAGTTGTCGGACTTGGACATGTTCGTAGCGCAGCGCAAGCGCAAGGCGGCCCAGAGTGCCGCGTAGGCAAGTAGTCGCCCCGTCAATCCGTTCGGCCGAGATAGCGGCGTGGGGCAACGACTGTTGGTTGGAGCTGCCCGGCTGCACGAAGGTGGGCACCGAAGACGACCATATAGTGCCACATGCGCATGGCGGCAAGGACACCGTGCCGAACCTACGCCGCGCGTGCAAGCATTGCAACGCTTCGCGGCAAGACCGCGTGCTGTATGGCTATGGCTGCCGCTTGCACATGATCGTGTGCCCGCCCGGCTCATGCGACCGGGAGGCCGTGGACTACATAGCCCAGCACGCGAAGCCAAGCGACCCGGTTGTGTCGTGGGCTTCGCTGGCCGCCGCCATGCGCGTGGACGAAGCGGACATGGAGCAGCGGCGGGCCGTGGCTATGGCATGGTCTGCCGCCTACCGCCAGTTCGCCAAGAGCCGCGCGCCGTTGGACGTGTGGCTGGTGCGCACCATACCAGCCAGCCGCAAGCACCCGCAGATGCTGGCCGAGTGGATAGCGCTGGACTACGACATACAGGTGCTGGACCCCGGCTATGCCGAGAGCATGGCACGGGCACGTAACGACATGCACCGGCAGCTGGTGCGCCAGTGGTACGCCCTCCACCTGTCACAAGAGACGATAGACGCGAGGCAAGCGGCCCGCCGCCAGCGACTCGCGGCCCTTGGCTTGCGTTCTATGCCATCTTCGATGCCTTCATCGCGCCCGGAATGGTGATTTTTTAAACTCACGGCGCCGGGAAAGACCCCGCGCCCAGTTTTTTCTCCCCCCAACACGGGAGGAAAAACGGCACGAAAACGTTGGAACATCAAGGAAAAGAAAGGATACGGATAAATGAGCCAAAACACGTTCGACATTTTCGACGATACCGCCGGCCGGCACGTCGGGCAACAGGAAAAGGCCACCCGTCGGCTGATCGAGAGCCTTACCGAGCGTTCGGGCGGCGACCTTGACCCGTTCGCCACCACGCTATGCGCCAGCCTGTTGTCCTTGGCCCAGAACATCGACACACAGCGCAACGCCGGCAAGGAGATCAGCCGCAACATGAACACGTACTTGGACAACGTGCAGCGCCTTCAGGACATGTACCCGCCGGAACCGAAGGTGGACGAAGACTTGGCCGCCTACTTGGCCGAGGCGAAGGCATGACCAGGGAACCGCCGCTTATGCGAGCCGGAACGCGCCGCGACCCATCGCGCCGCACAGACGGCAACGTGGTGGCGCGCACTGCCGAACTGTTGGGCAAACCGTTGTTGCCTTGGCAACGGTACGTTGCCGACGTGGCCGGCGAACTGGACGACGCCACAGGCACGTACCGGTATGACACCATCGTGCTTACCACGCCCCGTCAGTGCGGCAAAAGCACGTTGATAGACACCGAGGACACGCGCAACGCCCAGATTGGCCGCGATAGAAAGATCTATTACCTTGCCCAGACCGGCAAGGACGCCGAACAGCACTTCAAGGAATACGTGAAGCAACTGAGGGACAGCCGGCTGGCACCGCTGGCCCTGAAGCCACGACTGAGCAACGGCGGCATGGAACAGCGGTTCACCAACGGCAGCTTCATACGCCCTTTGGCCGTCACGAAGGTGGCCGGCCACGGCGTGCAGATGGACAAATTCACCTTGGACGAGGCGTTTAGCCTGACCGAAGAAGCCGGCTATATGATCTTGGACGGCTTGGGGCCGACCATGAACACCCGCTTAAGGTTCACCGGCGTGCAACCACAGATGTGGATTACATCGACCGAAGGCACGGCCGCTTCGACGTTCTTCAACACTCTGTTGGACGGCTTGCGCGCCGGCGACGTGCCCGAACGCACGGCGTGGTTCGACTTCGGCTTGCCCGACGACGAAGACCCCGAAGACCTCAAGGCCGTGGCACGCTGGCACCCGGCAGCCGGCCTGTTGTGGGACTTGCGCCAGTTGGCCGACTTCCGCCAGCAGTTCGGGGACAACAAGGCCGGTTGGGCGCGAGCCTTCGCCAACCGGCGCGACGTGGGCATAGCCGAGCGCATCATATCGGCCGACCTGTGGAACGCCACCACATGCTGGCCGATAGCGCCCGGCGACTTGGCCGGCCGCCCCGTGGTGTTCGGTGCCGCCGTGGACGTTGACGCTACCCACACGGCGATTAGCGCCGGAATATTGGAACACGACGGCACCGTTAACGTGCAGTTGCTCAAGGTGCTGGACGGCACCGGCGCGGCACCCAATGAGATAACCAGGCTGTGCGCCACCTACGACGCGCCCCTGTGCATGGACTCGCGCGGCCCGAACGGCGACTTGTGCGACCGGCTAAAGGCGTTGGCCGACATCAACGGCGACCAGGTTGTGCGTTTCGTGGACATGCAAGCCGGCGATTTTCTCAGCGTGGGCCAGGCGTTCGTGAGCGGCCTTGAGAACGGCACCGTGCGGCACGCGGCCGACACCGAGCTGGACGCCAGCGCGGCGAACAGCGCGCGCGCATGGAGCGGCGACGCTTGGCGCATATCACGGCGCGGCAGCACCGGCAAGACATCACCGCTCGAAAGCGCCATGCTTGCCGCGTGGGGCGTATCCCACCGGCCCGAACCCGAAGGGCCGTTGCAAATATTCTGACCATGTACGGCTGTGGCGGACTGTGGCGGGCAATGGCGCGCGCCACTCGCCACGGCCATGCGTGAGCGCGCATGATGTGTCGCATGAACGACTTCGGTTTTTTTCAGCGGCTACGCTTCGCCGGCAAGATCATCACGCGCGGCGTGGCCGCCGTGGACGACATGCCGGCCGAGATAATGCCGCCAAGCCGCACGGCCGCGTATGACCCGCTGCAACTGTCCACCGTGTTCCGTGGCGTCCAGGTGCTCCAGACCGCAATCACCGGCTTGCCGTTGCACGAAATGCGCGGCGGCGTGAAACTCAACACGCTTACGTCCATCATCGACCGCCCGGACGCCAACCGAAGCCGCCGCGACTTCATAAGCGACATCGTGGCGTCGCTGTGCTTGGACGGCAACGCGTTCGTTCGCAAACTGCGCTATGACGGCGAAGTGGTGTCGTGCCAAGTCTTGCCGCCGTCACTGGTGGCCGTGCGCGACGACGGCCGCGACCCCGCCGCGCCGGTGCTTCGCTATTCATATCTTGGCCGCGAGTACACGCCCGACGATGTTACCCACCTGAAGTTCCTGAACGTTCCCGGCCGGTTGCGCGGCCTTGGCCCAATTTCGGCGGCGCGCGAGGAGGTGGAGGGAGCGAAGATGGCCCGCGACTACAAGGCCCGCTTCTACACCGATTCTTCCAACGTGAAGGGCTATCTGAAGAGCGACCAGAAGATCACGCCCGACAGCGCGAAACAGGCGAAGGACGATTGGGGCAAGGCCGGCAAGGCTGGCGACATCAAGGTGGTTGGCAGCAACCTTACCTATGTGCCGCTTGATATGAAGCCGGCGGACTTGCAGTTTTTGGAGACTCAGAAGTTCGACACCACCCAGATCGCACGCCTGTTGGGTATCCCGGCCAGCATCATGCTTGCCGCCGTGGACGGCAGCAACCTTACCTATTCCAACATCGAGCAAAGCTGGATTGAGTTTGCCGACTACACCCTTGCGGCATATACGGGAGAGCTTGAGGAACTGTTAAGCGGCCTGTTGCCGCGTGGCCGCGTTGTGCGCTTCGACTGGGATAGTTCGCGCCGCGCCGATATGGCCGACCGTTACAACGCCTACAAGACCGCCATCGGGTCCGGGTGGCTCACCGTGGACGACGTGCGCGAACGCGAGGGCTTGCCGCCGTTGACACCCGAACAGGCGGCCCAGATTCAACCGATTGGAGGCAATGCAAATGAGCAATGAGCATGACGAAAGGCTTATGGAGGCGCGCACGCTCAACGTCACCGGCCTACGCTTGCGCGACACCAACGACACCGGCGACGGCATGACCTTGGAGGGCGTGGCCGTGCCCTTCAATCAGCGATATGCGCTGTTCAGTGATTATGCCGAGGTGATAGACCCCGATTGCGACTTCGGCACCCGCAAGACCGTGAAGGTGAGCCGCGAGCATGGCGACCTTATCGGCAAGCTGACCGATATGCGCAGCGAAGCGGACGGCTTGCACGTCGTGGCGAAGCTGGCCGACACCGAAAGCGGGCGCGAGGCCGCCGAACTGGTGCGTGAAGGCGTCTACGACGGCTTCAGCATCGGCTTCAGGCCGGTGGAAAACAGGGTTATCGACTCGGACGACGGCGTTACCGAGGTACACCGCCGCAAAGTGGACCTGTTCGAGGTTGCCGTTACCGGCATCCCCGCGTATCCGGCCGCCGAGATCACCAGCCAACGCTCACAGACCACAACCACCAACAATGAAAGTGAGGCACCCCATATGGGCAACGACAACGAACAGCGCGACGTGAACGAACGCTTGGAGGCGTTCGGGGAGGAACTGCGAGGCATCAAGGCCACCGTGGCCGCCGGCATCCAGACCACCGCGCCGGCCGAGCTGGGCGGAGAGTTCCGCACCGCCGGCGACTATCTCAAGGCGCTGAGCGACGAACGCAATGCCGACCACGAGGCCGCCATCGACCTTATGCGCCAGACCCGAGATCAGATCGTCACCGGCGACACCGGCAACACCGTGGCATGGATTGCCGACGACTTGCGCCTGATCGAACAGCGCCGCAAGGTGACGAACATCCTCACCCGCGACACGCTGCCGGCCACCGGTATGAGCATGGAATACAACGTGGTGAGCGAGGATAACATGGCCGTGGACAAGCAGACCGCCGAGGGCGCGGCCCTGACCTTCGGCAAAGTGAAGTTCGGCACCAAGACCGCCGACATCAACACCTATGGCGGCTACACCACACTGTCGCGTCAAGTGATCGACCGAAGCACCACCCCCATGCTCAACACGGCGTTGAAGGCCCTGAACAACGCCTACGCGAAGGCCACCGAAAACGCCGTGCGCACCTACCTGTACAACCTCATCAAGTCCCAGCGCGACGCGACCAGCGACGCCAACAAGATCGACGCCCCCGCCGCGTTGGCGAGCATGACCCCGAACAACTGGGCCGGCCTGATCTTGGACGCCGCCGAAGTCATGGATGACCGCAACGCTTCGCTGACCCGTCTCGCCGTTTCCAAGGACGTGGCGCTTGCACTAGTGTCGCTCACCGATTCTGGCAGCCGATTCTTGGACATTTCCGGCAAGGGTTCGGACACGTTGGGCGCGTTCGACTTGACCGGCGTCGTGGGCAACCTCATGCGCGTGCCGGTGTACCTGCTGCCGAAGGCCCCGGCCGGCACCGCCGCGTTCATCGACCCGACCGCCGTCACCGTGTGGGAAAGCGGCGGCCCCACCCAGCTTTCCAACACCGACCCCGTGAACATCGTGGATAACTATTCTGTGTACGGGTACATGGCCGTGGCCGCGACCTTCACCGACGGCCTGTTGCCCATCGCGTTCCCAAAAGCGTGAACCAGCTCGCCTACGGCCCCAGCGGCACGATCAACGGCATGACGGCCAACGTGACCGACCTCGGAGCGTTGAGGATCAGAAGCGACGCCCTTGAAGCTGGCAAGGGGCTCAAATGGCCGTTGGGCACGCTCAAGCCGGGCACCTACCTGCTGACCGAATCAAGCGGCAACCTCACCGACGATAACGTGTACATCGCCATCTTCGACCAGGCCGGCAACCGCCGGCAACTCGTGGATGCGAAGAACCTGCACGACCAAAGATTCGCGCTCCGTGAGGCGACGGACTGCACGCTCGCCGTCTACGGCAAGGCCATGTCCACCGGCAAACCATGCGACATCGTCCTGATGCCGATGCTCACGGACGTCAACGACAAGGCGCTCGTCTGGCAGCCGCCCGCGACACTCGACGCGAAAGCGATTGGGGGGGTACTGAACGTGAACCTGCTTAGGAACCCGTCCTTCGAGACCACCGGCGGCTGGACCGGCGGCGAGATCGAACTGACTAAGAACCAGTGGTACAAGCCTCATGACGGCCTGCACGTCATGATTGTCAAAGACAAATGCTCCAGCGACCCAGTGGACGTGACGGGCATGAAACAGCTCGAACTGACCATATGGACCAACCACTACGAAGCATGGCGAACCATGACCGTTTACGCCGTCTTCGACGGAGGAACCCCGGTCGAGATCATGCAACCGGTACCTGACGGCCAGGACTGGGTGCGGACCATCGCACGTTTCGACGTGCCGGACGGTGCGCACCAGCTCAATCTCAGATTCTCAACATCCAGCTGGGTCAGGTTGGATGATCTCACGCTAACGGAGGCGCAACCATGATCGACCAGGAAACACTGCTCGCCAGGCTCCGCGACGAGGTGGCGATACCGGCCGGAGAGACGGAACGGCTCACCGTGAAACTCACGGCCGCACGCCAATACGTAGCGCACGCGGTCGGCGATGCGACCGTCACGGACGAACTGCTCGCCGACTGCATCATTGCGTGCGCGGCCGACCTGTACAACAGCCGCGACGCCCGGCTGGGCGTCATGAGCGTGGGCGACGGCACGCTGGAACCGTTCAGGGTCAGCAGCGACCCGTTGCGCTCGGTGTGGCCGAAACTCAACGCGGCCGGCATCCTGACCGGGAGCGTGGTGATCGCATGAACATCCAGGAACAACGCGCCGCCCTCATGGTCACGCTCTCCGACATGCTCGACGGGCTCGTGAGCAGTATCAGCATCGACGCCCAGCTGGTGCGCCCGGCAGCCGGCAAGGTGGCCGTGTTCATCGAACCGCCGGCCGTGGAATGGCCGTCATGGGGCCCGCCGGAACCGGTCTGGACGTTGGACGTCATCGCCGGCACGCCGGCCACGCAGCCATCCGCAGTCGATGACATCCTCACAGCGCTCGACAGACTCGCCGAACGTGGCCTGAACATCCAGAAGGCCACGCCCGCAACATGGAACCTCGCAGGAGCCGGCACGCTAGCGGCCTACCAGGTCACGCTGAACGCTCTGGAAACCGAATAAGACAAGGAAAGGAAAACAATCATGACTGGAAAGATCCGCACGCTCGGACCCGGCATCTTCAAAATCACCGACACCGCAAAGGGCAGGGACTTCAGCGCCGACCTGACCAAGGCGCAGCTGAATCCGTCGAACAGCAGCGACGACCCGACCACCTTCTTGGACGGGTCAGAGGAGACGAACACCACGACCACGTGGACGTTCGAGGGCACCGTGGGCGACGACTTCAGCGAGGACGGTCTGGCCGTCTGGCTCTTCGACCACAAGGGCGAGACGCTGCCGGCCCAGTTCGTCCCGAACACGAACGGCAAGATCCAGTGGACCTTCAACGTCACCATCGCCCCGATCGCCATCGGCGGCGACGTCAAGGCGAAGAACACGAACGATCTGAGCTTCGCCGTCACGAACGTCGCCCACGCACCGTACACGGGCAAGTGATGAGTGATGGCTGACAAGGCATTGATGGTCGTCGGCCAGAAACGCTTCATTCAGACGATGCGCAAGGCCGGAGCCGACATGGAAGAACTCAAGGAAGTCAACCGTCAAGCCGCCCAGATCGCACTGCCCGCCGTCCGCAACCTCGCCCCACGAGGCAAAACCGGCCGTCTGGCCGGCAGCCTGCGTGTCGGGGCGACGAAACGCGCCGGCGTGATCCGCGCCGGCCGCAAGGCCGTGCCCTACGCGGGAGTCATCAACTACGGGTGGCCCGCCCGCCGTATAAAACCGCGTCTCTTCGTCAACAACGGCGTCGCTTCCACCGAGGGCCAATGGCAAGAGGTCTACAAGGACTTCATCGGCAAGACATTGAAGCAAGTGAAAGGAAAATAATGGCAACCACACGAATCACCTACACGGACGGGACCAGCGAGATCGTGCCGATCACGATGCGAGCGACCTGCAAGGCCGAGGCGCACGCCATCGGCGCCGGCTGGGGACCCATCACCCAGTCCCCAGTCCGCGCCGGCGCATACGCGGCATACGCGGCCCTACGCATGGCCGGGCGCACCATGCCTGATTTCGAGCATTGGCTGGACACCGTGGCGTCCTTCGACCTTGCGACAGCGACGGAGGAGCCGGAAGAGGGAAACCCTACGGACTAGCCGCGTGGCCCCAAGACTCGCTCGGATGGCTCTCTTTCCTTCTGGCCAGCCGCTTCGGCGGCACGCCATGGCAGTGGAGGAACGAGGCCGACGAATTGGATTGGGGCACCGGGCTGGCCGAACTGCTCAAGGAAGCCGAATCACGGAAGGAGTGAAACGTGGCGCACAGCGCGATCATGAGCGTGCGCATCACCGGCAACGCCGATGATGCCGTGAAGGCGTTCGAGAGGACCACCACGAAGGCGGCCGCTTTCGGCACGGCCATCGGCGGATTGGCCGTCAAGGGCGTGACCGCGCTGTGGGACACGGTGAAGGGCTTCGCCGGCGACGTGGTGAACATGTCGGACAGCACAGAGAAGTTCATGAACACCATGAGCTTCGCCGGCATCGATACGAAAGCCGTGCAGGCAGCAGCGAAGGAAACCCGCAAATACGCGGACGACACCGTGTACGGCCTCGATGACATCCAGAACACCACCGCCCAGCTCGCCGCAAACGGCATCGGCAACTACATGGAACTGACCGAGGCGGCCGGCAACCTCAACGCGGTGGCCGGAGGCAACGCCGACAGTTTCAAAAGCGTCGCGATGATGCTCACGCAGACCGCTGGCGCGGGGAAATTGACCACGGAGAACTGGAACCAGCTTGCCGACGCCATCCCGGGCGCGTCCGGCAAACTCCAGGAGGCGCTGCTGAAGAACGGCGCGTACACGGGCAACTTCCGCGACGCCATGTCCAAGGGCGAGATCACCGCAGACGAGTTCAACAAGGCGCTCATGGACCTCGGCATGACCGACGTGGCGAAACAGGCCGCGACATCGACCAGCACCATCGAGGGAGCCATGGGAAACCTCGAAGCGGCCGTCACCGGCGGCCTGACCGACGCCTTCAACCTCTTCAAACCGGCCGTCACAGGCGGCATCAACGCGGCCGCGACGGCAGTCACAAACCTCGCGCAGAACGGCACGCAGGGATTACAGACGTTCTTCACACAGGTCAAGGACACCGGAGCGTTCAACACATTGCAGACGGCCGCGCAGTCGGCCGGCGGCGGCCTGCAATCATTGTGGACCGGCATCATGGCCGTCGTGAACGCGATGACCGGAGGACAGCCAGCCGGAACCTCGTTCGGCAACGTGCTCAACACCGTCGCCACGGCCGCGCAGACGGTTGGCGACTGGCTGAAGACCGCAGGAGACTGGATCAGTCGAAACACGGATCTCGTGACGCCACTCGTGGCCGCCGTCGGCGGCGCCGTGGCGGCCGTCACCGCCGTCACCACCGCCATGCGGATTGCCGCCGTCGCTCAGGCACTGCTCAACGCGGTCATGGCCGCGAACCCGATCATGCTGGTCATCACGCTCATCGCCGCGCTCGTGGCCGGACTCACCTACTTTTTCACCTGCACCAACACCGGCAAGGCCGTGTGGTCGAGCTTCACCAATTTCATCGCCGGATGCGTCTCGGGCATCCTCGGATGGTTCAGCGGCCTCGGCAGCTCCATCGGCGGGGCCTTCAACAACGCCGCGAACAGCGCGAAAAACACTTGGAACGGCGTCGTCTCATGGTTCCGTGGCATCCCGGGCACAATCGGCGGCTTCTTCTCCGGAGCCGGCACACTGCTCTACAACGCCGGCGCAAGCATCATCAGCGGATTCCTCAACGGCCTCAAATCGATGTGGAGCAACGTGACCGGCTGGATCAGCGGCATCGGCGACTGGATCAAGGCCCACAAAGGCCCGATCAGCTACGACCGTCGCCTGCTCATCCCCGCCGGCCAGGCCATCATGACCGGCTTCGCCCAGGGCCTCAACACCGGGTTTGACAACAGTGTTGAAACCGCTATCAGCCGCGCCAACCGCAGACTAGCGGCCATGCCCCTCAACCTCTCCGCCCAAGGCACCACGGCCACGCCAGCCGTGGTCAACACCTGGAACGTGGAGATCAACGGCGAGGTCATCGACAAGGACGGCACCGCCAAGGCCATCAAACGGCTCCTGGCCGACTACGACGCAAGGAGGTCATGAGAGAGATGCAGCAGTGCTTCATGTTCATCGACACCGGCAACGGCTGGACACCGGTGAACGACTCAGCCAAGGACGTCGCGGCCCTGGACTCGTTCACCATCGACTGGGGAAGCGACAGCATCGACGAACAGCCCGAACCGGCCGTGATGACCTTCACCCTGCGCGACAAGACCGGACGGCTCGCCGGCCAGGCATTGACATTGGCCGGCATGAAAGTGATCGTGCAGTTCTCCGATCAACCCAGATGGCAAGATCTTCAGCCGTCGATGGGCGGCTGGGAAGATCTGCGCATCCCGATCGACTCGCTGCACCGCGCTTACTCCCCCGGCTCGCCGGAATCCACCGACTCGCCCGCCTCTACGATGTTCGCCGGCACCGTCTCCACCGGCGGCAGCATCGAACCGGCCAGCGACGGCGGGTGGCTGCTCAAACTCTCCGCCACATCGAGAATGGCCGTATGGAAACGCCTGCAATCACAAGGACCGACAGACACGGCCGCGAAATGGGACGGCGCGCACTGGATAGGCACGCCATCCGCACGACTCAAGGAGATGAACCGCAGGGCCTCGGCGCAGGGAGCGCCGGAAGCCCAACTGGACGGGCTCGCCCTGCCGTCAAGCGTCGCGCCATACACGCCATCCGACCACCCATCGCAACTCGACCTGCTGCACCGGCTCACCGCCGGGCCACGACTCCCGCAATGGCATGAGGTCTACGACGGCGCGGCATCCACCCTCAGACCGCTGTTCCTCGCCGACCCGATCGCCGTGCACCTGTCAACCGATGGCCGACTCAACGTCCTCACCGACGGAGAGACACGCTACGCGCTCTCGGCGGCCGACATCGAGGCATCGACGGATCTGAGCATCACCGAACCTTTGACACAGGTCGTCATCAACGCGAAACGCGTCAAATCGGACAACGGCAAGCTCTCTTTCGACGACGTGGAGATCACGATGGGAGACCAGAACCGCCTTCCACCCCAATTGACCGCCATGCAGAAGAGCCTCACCATCGATTCCGACATGCTCGCCGTGGACGACTCGGGCGGCGTATGGAACAGCGGCGGCACCTCGAACGTCAGCGACACGGACCGCGCCAACATCGCGCAATGGCTCGAATCGCATGACCTGCGCATGGTCCCGGAGACAGTGACGTTCAACAGCACGCGACTCGACCCGGCACGACTTCCATGGCTGTACAAGGCAAGCCCATCCGGCCCATTCATCATCGTCAAGGCCAAGTCGTCGGCCCTGACCGGCTCAGACGGCCGGCCGTCCTTCACCGGCCCCATCACGACCATCGGCGGGACGCTCTCATACCGGTGGCGCGACGGCAAGCCCACACTCACCCAGGAAGCGACGCCAGCCACGCTCCGGCCGCTACTGACGAAACAGATCACATGGGCCGACCTGCCCACCCTCAGCTGGCAGCAGCTCGACCTGCACATCTGCGACCTCTCGATGATCCAGACAATCGACTGAAAGGAACACAATGACAGCAACGACACCCATCTACGGCCTCTCATATCCCGAAGGCTCCGACCTCGTATCAACCGCGCCGGACTCGTTCAAGGCCATGGCCGACACGTTCGAAAAGGCACTCGACAAAGTGGACAGACGCAGCACTCCCAAAGGCGTCAAACCCGTCATCGCCACCACCCTCAACACGCTCGCCACGCTCACCGGAGTCACCGGTCAGACCGGATACGTGACCGACGACGGCACCAACACCGGCATGTACGTATGGACCGGTACATCATGGTTGAGAATCGTCGACTCTCCAATGATCAAAGCATCCACCACCCTCACCAAAATCACCACGGACAGCCTATACGTGACGGCCAAAATCCTTGACCAAGGCATCAACTGCATCGGATTCGACAACACCGCGCTGATCGTCGCGCAGATCGAATGGATAAACACCGGACAATTCACGTCAACAGCATGGAATCCGGTGGACCTCTTCAAATTCACCAAATACAAGGCAATCCGTGAAGCCTACGGATGGTACTTCGACAACAACACGGACGGTTCCACCACCTACAATTCCACATTCAAATGCGTGGGCAAAACCGTCAGCTGGGTCGCCAGAGGCAACTACGTGGTGGCCGCTAAATGCTGGCATCAGGGCGGCATCATCATCCCCGTCACCAAAAACAACTAACCGGAAACCATGTGAAAGAAGAAGCATATGACAAGCGAAATCACCGCGTTGGCCATCACGTTCGCCATGATCGTCATCGACTACCTGACCGGCATCGCGAAAGCCATCAAGAACAAGGACGTGAGCAGCGAGAAGATGAGAGAGGGCTTATGGCACAAGACCAGCTATCTCGTGGTCATGCTCCTCGCGGAAATCATCGAGCATGGCCAGCACATGGTCGACATGGGATTCTCCGTGCCGATCATCATCCCCACATGCGTGTACATCATCATCACCGAACTGGCCAGCATTTTGGAAAACCTCGGAGAAATCAATCCGGAACTGCATGACAGCCCAATCCTCGCTCTCTTCCGCAGCAGCAAGGATCAAGGAAGGTGACTGATGGACGGGATCATCTGGAAGGGAAGCCCGAACCATTACACGGGACGACAAGGCTACACCGTCACGCACATCACGCTGCACATCATGGTCGGATACCTGGCCGGCACCGACGCGACGTTCGCCAACAGCGCCAGCCAAGCCTCGGCTCACTACGGTATCGGCGCGGACGGCACCATCCACCAATACGTTTCGGAACGAGACGGCAGCTACTCCGACGCTAACTACATGTCGAATTGTTCGACCATCAGCATCGAACACGAGGGCGGCATGTCCGGCGCTGTCTGCACCCAGGCGTGTATCGACGCAAGCGCCAGACTGTGCGCTGACATCGCACGCCGCTACGGGTGGAAGAAACTGTGGCACGACGGACTGAAAGGCAATGTGTGGCTGCACAGGGAGATTCCCGGCACCGACCACGCGGCCTGTCCGGACCTCGCGCCCAACGGCCTGCCATATCAGCAGGTCATCGACAAGGCAAACAACCTACTGGAAGGAAAAGAAATGGCACTGACCGATGAAGACATCATGAAGATCTGGACGCACAAGCTGCCGAACGGCTCATGCGTGCGCGATTGCCTGTCGCCGGCAATCCAAGACGTTTTCGCCATGCACGACACGGGCCTGACCAATGGCACGTGGCTGCACAAGCTGCCGAACGGCCGTCCGGCAAGGGACATCATCAGCGACGCCACCAGCGACGTGATTCGTATGCATGACGCTTTGATTCCGCAGCTCACAGCGCAGATCACAGCGCTCTCGGCAGCCGTTGACGCAATGGCCAAGAGTCTCGGCGCTGACCCGGACCAGATCGCGGAAGCTGTCAAGAAGGCCGTCGCCGACAAGCTCGACAGCTTGCACATCGTCATCAAGGCCGAGGATTAGACCGCGAGTCGGACGGCTGCCGTGGCTTCTCTCAGACGGCCGTCCGGCATCGCAACGTAATGCTCCGTGGTCTCAACCGACTCATGGCCGAGAAGTTCCGCGACCACGAACAGGTCGTGTGTGGCGGCGTAGGCCGTGGTGGCGAAACGGTGCCGCAACGTGTGCGCGGCGTACCCGGCCGGCAGCAGATGGCTGATATGGTCGCCGACATATGATTCCTCGACGTGGCCGCCGAACCGGCCAGGGAACAGGTAGCCACGCGCGTCCATGATGATGCCGGCCAGATCATCCGGCAACGGCACTATGCGCTGCTTGTCTCCCTTCCCGCGCACGATCAATGACCGGCCGTCGCTATCGGCCACCACGTCATCGCTGTGGACGGCGGCTATCTCGCCACGTCTCAGCCCGCACTCCGCGCCGAGACGGATCATGAGCCGTTCCGACGACGTGGCCATCTCCATCGCCGCAACGATGTAACGGTCCGGGCATGGTCTGGGATGTACGTGCGGCTTCTTCACTCGCGGCACATCGAGACTCGGATCGTCGTTCCGTCTGCCGCTCTTGCGCAGCCAACGGAAAAACGACGCTATCGTGTTCCGGTACGCCTTGCGGGTCTCCGGTTTCCATTGTTGTCGCGCAAAGACCTGCACAATCTGCTCCGTGGTCACGTCTTCGGGACCTGATGGCATGAGCAGCGCCGCGAGATGCACCATCTTGTATCGACGGCTTTTGATTGTCTGTGCTGATAGGCCGGCCGCCTTGAGGGTGTCAGTCCACCCGTTGATGCTTTCGCGCCATGGGACCGGTGCGCTGATCTTGTTTCTCATGATTCATCATGCACCCCTAGCTTTAAGCGGCTAAACTGAGCTTGGATAAGCTCAGAAGCCCCATGGATTTGAACCTTGGACCTCTGGTGTCCCCAGAGG
>OGYV01000436.1_pt1 | contig 36197 bp, 44 predicted proteins | sample 1576651 | NCBI WGS metagenome assembly OGYV01 (sample SAMEA3541570, study PRJEB24748) | human gut metagenome | biome: human gut; feature: human-associated habitat; material: faeces | place: China | collected 2012
AACATCTTTAATTGGAAGATTAAATTGACAATGATATTTTTATATGGTATATTCTCAATGGTTTAGCGTGGTAAAGCACTAACACACGAAAATGAAAGAAGAGGATAAATTATGAAAAAGAAAATAGCATTATTATTGTCAGTGGCAATGGTAGCATCTTTATGCTTAGTTGGATGTGGTAGCAGTAAGAAGAGCGGAACAGACAGCAAGGTATATGCTGTAGAAGCAGGTTCAGCAGGTGAGCAGGCTGCAAAGGACAAAAAGTGGAAAACAAATGCAGTTTCATCACAGGCAGATGCTTTAATGGAAGTTAAGTCAGGTACATCTGATGCAGCTATTATTGATTTACTTATGGCTGGTGCAATGATTGGTGAAGGAACAAGCTATCCTGACCTTAAGTACACAGATAAGCTTACAACAGAAGAATATGGTGTTGGCTGTAGAAAAGATTCTGATTTAACAGATTACATTAACAACTTCTTCAAAGATACATATGCATCAGGCGAAATGGAAAAAACAGCAAAGAACTATGGTGTTCAGGAAGCTATTTTAAAACAGGATAAGCCTGGTAAGTATGTTGAAGGTGATGATGTTAAATACATTAAGAAAAAAGGAACATTAATCGTTGGTATTACAGAATTTGAACCAATGGATTACAAAGATAAAGACGGTAATTGGATTGGATTTGATGCTGACATGGCATTACTTCTTGCAAAGAAATTAGGTGTTAAAGTTAAATTTGTTGTAATTGACTGGGATACAAAAGCAATGGAACTTAAGTCAAAGAACATTGATGTTGTATGGAACGGTATGACATTAACAGATGAAGTTAAGAACGCAATGAACTGTACAACTGCTTACTGCAACAATGCACAGGTAGTTGTTGTTCCATCAAAATAATATAAACAAATACTTTAAATATGTAGACTAATAAGGCAGGGAGAAAACTCTCTGCCTTATATATGCGTAAAAAGCTAAGGAGAAAATTTTATGTTTTGGGATGTAACAGAAACATTATTAAATGGACTTGGAACAACTTTTGAAATTTTTATTTTTACATTGTTGTTTTCTCTTCCATTGGGACTTATAGTTTCATTTGGAGCTATGAGTAAATTTAAACCACTTAGATATTTAGTACAGATATTTACTTGGATTATAAGAGGAACACCACTTATGCTTCAGTTAATTATTATTTTCTATGGCCCTGGTTTATGGCTAGGACATAATATTTGGAGCGGTGATGAATGGGGAAGAATTTCAGCTACAGTTGTTGCATTTACAATTAACTATGCATGTTATTTTTCAGTAATATTCAGAGGTGGTATCGAAGGTGTACCTGCAGGTCAAAGAGAAGCAGGACAGGTTTTAGGTATGACAAAATCACAGATTTTCTTTAAGATAACATTATTACAGATGATAAAGAGAATTGTGCCACCAATGTCAAATGAAATAATAACCTTAGTTAAGGATACATCATTGGCAAGAATTATTGCTGCATACGAATTAACATTTACAGGTTTTGCTTTTATGAAATCAGACGGTATTACATGGCCATTGTTCTACACAGGCGTGTTCTATTTGATTTTTGTTGGTATATTAACTTTATTATTTAACTACATAGAAAAGAAATTAGATTATTTTAAATAGGAGGTGCTATAAATGGCAATTTTGGAAGTAAAAAATATAGAAAAACATTTTGGTAGCACCAAAGTCTTAAAAGATATAAGTTTTGATTTAGAAGAGGGACAGACATTAGCAATAATTGGTTCTTCAGGTTCTGGAAAAACAACATTGCTTAGATGTTTAAAGCCTAATATTATGCCGGCTGGAAAAACTGAAGGCGAAATATTGTTAGAGAGTAGAAACATAGAAAGTTTAACTGACAGAGAGCAGGCAAAAAAAATAGGTTTTGTAATGCAAAATCCTGAATATCAGATTGTCACAGACAAAGTTTGGCATGAACTGGCATTTGGCTTGGAGAGTATGGGTGAAAAGAACGAAATTATAAGAAGTAAAGTGGCAGAAATTGCTGAATATTTTGACATAACTGATTTGTATAATGAGAATACAGACAACCTTTCCGGGGGGCAGAAGCAGCTTGTAAACCTTGCAGCTGTAATGATAATGAATCCTGAAATTTTGGTGTTGGATGAACCGACATCTCAATTAGATCCAATTGCAGCAGAACGGTTTATGGATATTGTAAGCAAAATTAACGAAGATTTTGGAATTACAGTTATTATTTCAGAACATAGACTGGATTATCTTCTTAAATATGCAAACAAATTAGTTGTTATGGAAGATGGCAAGTTAGTACAGTGCGGTTGTCCACAGGAGGTTTTAAGGGAAGCGTTGAATATGGAAGTAAGTCCTTTAATGCCAATACCAAGTAGGATTTTTAATGGGCATAACGGCGCAGGTCAAATTCCTATATCCACGAAAGAGGGAAGAAGCTGGCTTATAAATTATATAAGTGACAGTAAAGATGAGTCATTTTTTTCAAAAAGAAATTTTACTGAAGAAAAATCCAGTGAATATAAATCTTACAAAAAAGATGAAAATTTGAGTGAATGTAAATCTTATAAAAAAGATGGAGATTCAAATGAAAGGAAATCTTTAAATTGGGGATGCCCTACATCATATAACAATGAAAAGAATATGAGTGTAGTTAACGTGAAAGACGTGTGGTTTAGATACGAAAAAACCAGCAGAGATATTATAAAAGGTCTAAATCTGCATATAAATAAAGGAGAAATATTTTCAATTATTGGTGGTAACGGAACAGGAAAAACAACTACAACAATGTTGCTTAGTGGTATTCTTAAACCTTACAGGGGCAAAATCAAGGTGAAGGGTAAAATAGGATTCTTGCCACAGGACGTGCAAATTCTCTTTGAACAGGAATCTGTAATGGAAGAATTGAAAAAAGTGGACAAGTCATTGATTGAAAAAATGAACTTGCAAAAGCTTCTAAATATGCACCCTTATGATTTAAGTGGTGGGGAGCAGCAGAAGGTTGCCTTGGCTAAAGTCCTTGGAGAAAAGCCGGCTGTTTTGTTACTGGATGAGCCTACAAAGGGAATCGACAATATTTACAAAGAACAACTGGGAATTCTATTAAGGGATTTGGCTGAAAATGGAAAAACAATTATTTTAGTAAGCCACGATTTAGATTTTTGTGGAGAGTATTCAGACAGATGTGCCAGCTCCACCACCTTGGTATCCCAGTTGATCTCCACGAACTCCGGCTCGACAGATGTGGCTTGTTTGCTCAGGGGAGTTTAATTAGTGAGGACACTGCCAGAGAATTTTTTCTGAACAATAGATTTTATACTACTACAATTGCAAAATTAGCAAGGGGGATTATTGATGGTGCATACAAAATGGAGGACATGTTATGATAAGACATTATTACATAGTATCCATACTTATAATTGTGGCGGCAATGGGAATTTTTGTGTGGTCATTTGAAAAAAGAAAACCCAAAACAAGAGAAATAGTAACCCTTGGTGTTCTAACAGGCATGGCCATTGTGGGTAGGGTTATATTTTTTATGACACCACAATTTAAACCATGCGCAGCCATAATAATAATTACAGGAATTATGCTGGGTAAACAATCAGGATTTTTATGTGGCTGTTTAACTGCGTTTATTTCAGACTTCTTTTTCGGTCAGGGACCATGGACCCCTTGGCAGATGATTGCTTTTGGTTTAATAGGTGTACTTTCGGCAATTGTATTTAGTGGAAAAAGACAAAAGCATGCAGAAAAAAGAGTTCTAATTAGTATATATGGTTTTTTTGTAACATTTGTGCTGTACGGACTAATTCTTGATACGGCCACAGTTGTTATGTACACAGACAAGCCAAGGTTGTCTACGTTTCTGGCAACTTACGGTGCAGGTATATTTTTTAACTTTGTACATGGTTTATCCACTTTTGTTTTTCTAATGATTTTGTCTCAGGAAATGTTTAGAAAAATAAAAAGAATAAAAGTTAAATTCGATATGTTTAGTTAGGTAGTATATAAAAATATTTTAAATTGGCAACTTAAATAAAAGTTTAATTTAACATATATGATAAATATGTTATAATGAGCTGTAAAAAATAATAAGAAGAGAGGTATAAATTGTGCTTAAAGCAGAAAATTTATCACTTTATGTAGATGATGAAGGGGAAGAAAAGTGTCTCCTTAATGATATTTCATTTCAGGTTGATGATGGGGAAATGCTTGTTATTACAGGCCCAAACGGAGGTGGAAAGTCCACTTTAGCTAAAACATTAATGGGTATTAACCATTTGAATAGTGGAAAAATTATATTAGACGGTGAGGATATAACAGATTTTGACATTAATCATAGGGCAAATGCAGGAATCGGCTATGCATTTCAGCAACCACCAAGATTTAAAGGTATGACAGTTTTAAGACTTTTAAAACTTGCGTCAGGAGAAAATCTTTCAGATGAAGAATGTTGTAATCTATTGAAAGCCGTTGGCCTTTGTGCAAAGGATTATATTCACAGACAGATAGACGGAACACTTTCAGGTGGAGAGATGAAGAGAATTGAGATTGCATCTGTGCTGGCTAAGGAACACTCACTTTGCATTTTCGATGAACCGGAGGCAGGAATTGATTTGTGGAGTTTCTCAATGCTTATACACAAGTTTGAAGAAATCCATACAGAGAAAAAACAAAGTCTTATTGTAATTTCACATCAGGAAAAAATTATCAATATGGCAGATAAAATCATGATTATTGATAATGGAAAGATTAAAAAAATAGGCACTAAAGATGAGGTTCTACCATATCTTACCGGTGTGCAGGAATGTCATAAATGTGCAGAAGAATTGGAGGGAAGAGCGTAATGGTGAAGCTTAACAATGTAACTGAAGAAGTTTTAAATGTTATTAACGATAATGAATTTAGCCAAAGCGGTGCCTTCAATCTTAGAGAAAATGGCGTATCCATTTGTCATGGAGACAGTGAACACATTAAGATTAGAAAAAAAGAAGACAATCCGGGAATAAACATTTATATTGACGGAAAAACAAACGGTGAATCAGTATATATACCGGTGGTTGTTAGTGTTTCAGGTATGATTGATCTTGTTTATAATGATTTTTACATTGAAGATGGGGCAAACGTAAACATAATTGCCGGCTGTGGAATTCATAATAGTGGTTGCAATGAAAGCAGACATGATGGTGTTCATACTTTCCACGTTGGAAAAAATGCAAATGTACGCTACGTGGAGAAACACTATGGCGAAGGTAATGGAACAGGCGCAAGAGTTTTAAATCCTGTTACAAATATCATTGTGGGAGATAATTCTGTTTTTACTTTGGATACAGCGCAGATTGAGGGTGTAGATTCAACTGTTAGAGAGACAAATGTTGAACTTGGAAAAGAAGCCAAGCTATATGTAACTGAGCGTCTTATGACAAGTGGCGAGCAGAAGGCAGAGTCAAATATTGAAGTTCAGCTTAACGGCGAAAATAGTTCGGCACAGATAGTTTCAAGATCCGTTGGAAAAGGAAATTCAGTACAGACATTCCATCCAAATGCCATTGGAAATAACAAATGTCAGGCCCATATACAGTGTGATTCAATTATTATGGACAAGGCTGAGGTTGGTTCAATACCGGAAATTAGAGCAAAAAACATAGATGCGGCAATTATTCATGAAGCTGCAATAGGAAGAATTAATGATGAACAGCTTCTTAAGTTAAGAACATTAGGCTTAACAGAGGAAGAGGCTGAAGCAGTTATTATACAAAACTTTTTAAATTAAAAAATATAGTGTCCAAAGGTCATAACCCAAATTGTGTAAAAACAGGTGGATTTATGACCTTTTAATGTTGTAGTTTTGATTATGTGTTACGCACTTTTATAAACCCACAAAAATCTTAAATTTATTAGTTGAATTTACTAAAATAAGGTGTTATTATGATTCAGGTTGTAAAATAAATTTTACATAACTATATTCTAAATACATAGAAAAGAGGTCGTGAAAATGGAAGAATATGGATATCTATGGCAACTTGCTTTAATATTAGCAAGCACTAAACTTTTTGGTTTGGTAACAAAGAGATTCAAAATGCCACAAGTAGTAGGCGCGTTATTAGCAGGACTTATTTTAGGACCGGCAATTTTAGGTAACTTGTTAAATGGTGTTATGGTTGGGGGACACGATTTAGGTGCTTTAACATTATATCAAACACCATTTATTGATCATATGGCAGAAATAGGTGTAATCGTTCTTATGTTCTGTGCAGGTCTTGAAACTGATATTAACGAATTAAAGAAATGCGGTTTAGCATCATTTGTAATAGCAGTTTTAGGCGTAATCGTACCATTAATTGGTGGTGGATTATTTACTTATTGGTTCTTAGAAGCAGGCTGGATTGAACCTGCAAAGGCATCATCATTATTTATGCAGGCTGTTTTCGTAGGTGTAATTCTTACTGCAACATCAGTTAGTATTACAGTTGAAACATTGCAGGAAATGGGCAAGTTAAAAACAGCTTCAGGTAATGCAATTTTAGGTGCAGCTATTATTGATGATATTTTAGGTATCATTGCACTTACAATTGTAATCAGTTTAGGTGGAAAAAGTGGAAAAGGTGCAGAAACAACACCACTTGGAATCGTATTGTTAAAAATAGTATTATTCTTTGTATTTGTTGCTGTATTTGGATTTATTATTTACAAATTATACAAGAAATGGTGTGAACATGACGGAAAAGGAATGCACAGACATGCTATCATGGCATTTGTAATCTGTCTTCTTATGTCATTTGCAGCAGAATATTTCTTTGGCGTTGCAGATATTACAGGAGCTTTCTTTGCAGGTGTAATTATCTCAATGACACAGAAGGACCAGTTCATTGCATCAAAATTTGATGTTGTAGCATATATGCTTTTAAGCCCAATATTCTTTGCAAGTATCGGTCTTAAGGTAGATGGTAAGGCAGTTGCAAGCATGGGAATTTTAATTGTTGTATATGCAATTGTGTTAACAATTATTGCCATTATTACAAAAATTATGGGTTGCGGACTTGGTGCAAAAGTATGTGGATACAAGAACTACCAGTGTTTAAGAATTGGTGTTGGTATGGTATCCAGAGGTGAAGTTGCATTAATCGTTGCAAACAAAGGTATTGAGGCAGGACTTATGAGTTCTGAGTTAGTAGCACCGGTAATTATCGTGGTTATTGCTACAACAATTATTACACCTATTGTACTTAAACCTGTATTCTTAAAGACAGGTCAGGATGTTGTAACTGAAAGTAAGTTAGTTGAAAACATTGAAAACAGAGATAAGTACAACAGACCAATAGAAGGCTAAAATATTTAATAAATACAAGTTATATACCTCTTTATCGGATGCCCGGTAAAGAGGTTTTCCTTTTTTGTTCTCGAATAAAATTTCTATGCATAGATTTATAAAAAAGACAGGGTTTCGTATGGAGATTTTAGTTAAACTATCTTCTTTTATAATTCCGGGAGTAATGCTTTTTATTACAATATACGGAATTAAAAGTAAGAGAAATATATATGATGATTTTGTTTCGGGAGCAGCAGATGGGTTAAAAACAGTAGTAAAAGTTTTGCCAACGTTAATTGGACTTATGGTTGCTGTAGGTGTTTTAAGTGAATCCGGTTTTATGGAATTTTTAGGAAAATGGTTGGGAAAAATAACTAATCCTTTAGGTTTTCCCGGAGAACTTATGCCGGTTACACTTGTAAAAATATTCTCTTCCTCGGCAGCAACGGGTATGGTTCTTGATATTTTTAAAAGATATGGCCCTGATTCATATCTTGGTATAGTTACTTCATTAATGATGAGTTGTACGGAAACTATATTTTATACAATGTCTGTATATTACATAACTGCAAAAGTAACGAAAACAAGATGGACTTTGCCTGGTGCAATTTTGGCAACAATTGCAGGAACAATTGCCAGTGTAATACTTGCAAATTTAATGTAAATACTATATATTTTGATTAGATATTTGTCAGAAAAATAAAATATACAGGAGGCAAAAAATGATTTATACAGTTACATTTAACCCATCTATTGACTACATTGTTTCAGTAGATGATTTAAAGTTAGGCTTGGTAAATAGAACATCGGAAGAGCTTATGTTCCCAGGTGGAAAGGGAATTAATGTATCAATGGTTTTAAGTAATCTTGGATTTGAAAATACAGCTCTTGGATTTTTAGCCGGATTTACAGGTGAAGCTATTGAAAGCATGTTAAAGAGCAATGGAGTAAATGCTGATTTTATACAGGTTGCAGAAGGAATTACAAGAATTAACGTTAAGATTCGTGCTCAGCAGGAAAGCGAAATTAACGGTATGGGACCTGCAATTAAGAAAGAAAACATTGACGAATTATATAAGAAATTAGATCAGTTGCAGGATGGTGATATTTTAGTTTTAGCGGGAAGTATCCCAAGTGTTATGCCGGAAACAATGTACAGTGACATTATGGAATATTTACAGAACAAGGATGTTAATATAGTTGTTGATGCAACTAAGGATTTATTACTTAACGTTCTTAAATATAAACCATTCTTTGTTAAGCCAAACAATCATGAATTAGGTGAAATTTATGGTGTTGAATTAAAGACAAGAGAAGATGTTGTTCCGTATGCAAAGAAGATGCAGGAAGAAGGCGCAAGAAACGTTCTTGTATCAATGGCTGGCGAAGGTGCTGTATTAGTTGCTGAAGATGGACAGGTTTACAAGAGTCCATGTCCAAAGGGCAAGGTTAAAAATTCTGTAGGTGCAGGAGACTCAATGGTAGCCGGATTTATTGCAGGTTATTTAGAAACAGGCGACTATAAGGAAGCACTTAGAAAAGGTTTATTAACAGGAAGTGCAAGTGCATTTAGTGATAATTTAGCAACTAAGGAAGAAGTTGAAGAATTAGGCAAGACTTTCCAGTTAGACTAAGTATTAAACAGAATTAGAGAGTCTGATTAATAAAATAATTAATAAATTTTACTTTCTTATCTAGTATCTTATATCATATTATAACGGATAATTGGGGAAAAGTAAAAGAAAGACCAAAATGGAATTGTTTTGACTTTTAGACTTTTACCTATAGACTTTTGTTTTAACGGGTGTATAATAGAACCATACAAAGAAATAGAAACAGCGCCGTTTCAATTGTTTGATTTTTTAGGAGATGACTTGGTAATGAGTAAGTTAGCCCATCGTATCGAAAAAAGGGCTGTCTCTATCCTCGTCGACCGCATCATGGCCGAACGGAACCCGGCAGACCGCAAAAAAACATTGAAACGTTTATCCTATGTCATGCAGCACCTCTTCGGGGACCTCTTTGAAAAAGAATCCTTCGACGAAGCCCGCCGGCTGATCGATGAAGGCGGCAAATGGTTCCGCTTCCTCAATAACGGGCTGGATACGCTCAACCCGAACGTCGTCAAGACGGCCGTCATGGACCTCGGCTTCGAATCGGCCTTCTACGGCCTGCGCGCCCGCAATGCAGCCAAAGAAAAGTATCACTGCAACATCCCCTGGGCCATCCTTTTCGACCCGACGAGTGCCTGCAACCTGCACTGCATCGGCTGCTGGGCCGCCGAATACGGTCACACCCTGAACCTTTCCTTTGACGTCATGGATAAAATCGTCACAGAAGGCAAAGAACTGGGCTGCCATTTCTACCTGCTCACGGGCGGCGAACCGCTGATGCGCAAATGGGATATCATCCGCCTCTGCAAGAAGCACAATGACTGCGAATTCCACGCCTTTACGAACGGCACCCTCATCGACGACGACTTCTGCAAAGCCGTGACCGACGTGGGCAACCTGAGCTTTTCCATCAGTATCGAAGGCTTCCGCGACGTCAACGACAGCCGCCGCGGCAAAGGGGACTTCGACAGAGTCATGCATGCCATGGACCTCTTACGCAAGTACGGCATCCTCTTCGGCACGTCCATCTGCTATACCCGCAAGAATATCGATACGGTCACGTCCGACGAATTCCTGGACCTCCTCATCAAGAAGGGCGTCTGGTTCACGTGGTATTTCCATTACATGCCTGTCGGCAACGATGCTTCCCTGGACCTCCTGCCGACACCCAAGCAGCGCGCCTACATGGTCCGCCGCGTCCGTGAAATCCGCGGCACCAAAGGCGGCAAGCCGATTTTTGCCATCGACTTCCAGAACGATGGCCAGTACATCGACGGCTGCGTCGCCGGCGGCCGCAACTACTGCCATATCAACCCGAACGGCGACGTCGAACCGTGCGTCTTTATCCATTATTCCAGCGCCAACATCAACAAGCAGAGCCTGCTCGAATGCCTGCAGCAGCCGCTCTTCAAGGAATATGCCAAAGGCCAGCCTTTCAACCACAACCATCTGCGCCCGTGCCCGATGCTGGAAAATCCGCAGTACTTAGCGGCGATGGTCAAACGGAGCGGTGCCAAATCGACGGATCTCCAGTCGCCGGAAACGGCAGAACACCTCTGCGCGAAATGTAAAGCCTATGCGGAAAAATGGCATCCTGCAGCAGATAAGCTCTGGCATGAAATCGAAGAAAAGAAAGCCCAAGAAGTACCTACTTCTCCCAAAACGGCAGCACACTGACCAGGGCTGTTTGCCGATATAGGCCAGGATGCCGCCGTCGACATAGAGAATATGGCCATTGACGAAATCCGATGCTGCCGAGGCCAGAAAATTGTCTGGATTTTCGGCAAACGAACCACAAAAAAGAGGCCGCAAGGCCTCTTTTTTATTTACTCCTCGCTGCGGACGGTACGATGCCGATGGCGCAGAGGATGGTGAAGACGATGAAGGCTTCCTGGATATGGTCGGCCAACCAGTCCGCATTGACTGCGGTTCCGCTCTGGGAAAGGATGAGGGTGATGATGGCTACGCTCAAGACCTGGCCGATAAGGCGGACCGTGCTGACAACGGAAGACGCCGCCCCATAGTATTTCGGCGTCACAGAGCCCATGATGGCGTTATTGTTCGGCGCCGTGAAGAGGGCAAAGCCGATGCCGATGATGATTAGGGCCAGGGCGATAAGCCAGAACGACGGGAAGGAAACGTTGACGGACAGTAAGGCCAGGCCGATGGTAATCAGGACCATGCCGGACGAAGCGAGGATCGCCGGATTGATCCGGTCCGAGAGGGAACCCGTAAAAGGCGAGAGGAGGGCCATCAGGACCGGCTGCAGCAGGAGAATCAGCCCCGTATCGCGGGCATTGAGGCCTGTAATGCGCTGCAGATAAATGGAAAGCAGGAAACTGATGCCGAAGGTCGCGCAGTAATTGAGCATGGCCGCTAAACTGGAGAAGGAGAAGACCCGGTTGCCCGCAAAAATCCGGACGGGCAGGACCGGGCTTTTTTTATGCCATTCGCCGTAGAGAAAGACGAGGAAAACGACGAGGCCGACGGCAATCATATATTTTGCATACCAGAGGGAAATAATTTCCGACAAGCCCACCATGACGGCAATCATGGCCACGGCATAGAGAAAACTGCCCGGCATGTCCAGACCACCGTTCGCATTAACAATCCATTCTTCCTTGGTCATGGATACGGCTGCGATGACCCAGGCCGCTACACAGACGGCGGCGATGAAGTAGAAAATCGTTTTCCAGCCCAGATAATAGGAAAAGAAGCCGCCCAGAGCCGGTCCCACCGAAAGGCCGCAGTAGACCGCCGCAATGGTGAAGCCCATGGCCCGGCCACGCCGTTCAGGCTGCGTAACCAGCGAGACGATAGCCATACTCGTCGCAAAAATACTGGCACTGCCGATGCCCTGCAAGAGGCGCAGTACATAGAGACCTTCCAGGGACGAGACGAAATATACGGCCAGGGAAGAAATACAGAAAACAGAAATCCCGAAAAAGAAGACATGCCGCTTGCCAATGCGGTCGGCAATCTTGCCGATGGGCATGATCGTCACCGTCGAAGAAATCAGGAACAATTCGATGACCCAGCTCAGCTGAGCGTCCGTAGCACCATAATCCGTGCCGATACCCGGCAGGGCCGTCGTCAAGGCGCTGCTCGTAAAAGGGTTGATAAAAGACACCATCATGACCACGGCCAAAATGGTATTCTCATAAGAAAGAAAACGCTGCATGGCGAAAAAAATCCTCCTAAAATGATAATTGGAATACCTAATTATAACGCCGGACCCCAAAAAAGGCCAAGCGATTTATTTTTAACTATCAAGTTGACTTAATCAACTATTAGTAAAGCTGTATTCAGCGAAAAGCAGCTAAGTGCAGCGTATTTCAGCTAAAGGCAGATAAAATCAGCGATATGCAGCTTATTGAGTAAAATGCAGTTACAAGCAGATCCATTCAGTAATATGCAGTTGCCAGTCCATATCATCATAATAGTCGTTGTACAGTATTTTCTGTGTTGTACAGTATTTTCTGTACAGTATTATTGGCTGTCGACAAGTCACTTAGCATCCGAATTATAGACAGCTGCAGCAGAAATCTATGATATGTGCTGAGGGGATGTAAAGAATTTTTTAAAAAATTTTTCGAGGTATGAAATTAAAAAACATCGAAAAAAATAGCACATATGATGAAATAAAGAAAATTCCAGGCGTCAGGCCATGGGGAGGGATTTTTACACGCCATTACTTCCGATAACGTTAAATTACCGGAAGTAATTTTTTGGCGATATTTGCAAGCCTTTGCAAGACTTTATGAATGGCTTATTTATGCCAGTTATTGCGTCAGTTTGTATTTTGTGAATCTTTGCTGGTATTTGCAAAACTTCCTATTTTACGCGCTGAAAGTGGGAAGTTTTGTGGGAAGTTTTGGACACATAGTGGGAAGTTTTTGTGGGAAGAAAAAATGCCGCCACAGGTGCTATTGTGGCGGCATTTCCGTTAGCTGTATAAAATTACCACTGTTTGATGGTATATGTAACGGCTGCGGCGTCTATGTTCCGGCCATCATGAGTGTATGCCATGCCCTCGAAACGCCCCGCCTGATACCCGATGCCGACATAGGCTTTTCCGTCGGCTGTCATGACTCCGGCCTTGATTTTGTGATTGTCTTTCAAGTTGATTTTGTACACATCGACAGTCTGCCTTTTCGGATCAGCCGTAACAGCAGTTCGGTCCGTCTTTTCTAGCGCCTGTTTTGGAAGTGTAGCATCGCCTTCTTCAATTTGCCTGGCTGTCTTTTCGGCGGCTGAATATACGTTCGGTGCATCAATGGCATATGTGACTGCGGGTAGAACTTCTCCGTCGTGAATATGCTCGATTTGCCGTGTAATTTCTCTTGATTCTCCCGGATTGACGCGCAACTGCTTCTCCACGGCCTTTGAATTGGTTGAATCTTCATATTTGATTGTCTTTGGCTCTGTAACGCTTTTTTCTTCTTTCCCTATGTAATTTATCATAAAAATAATGAAAAACGCCACAAAAAGGCATATAGAAAGGCAAAATTTCCAGTTGTCATGCAGAAAAATCTTGACGCGTTCATTCATCATACATCACGTCCGTATCTACCGGATAGATGCCGCCAACGCTCCCTTCGAACGAATTTTGCCAGATTTTGACCGTACGTTCGGGGTGTTCGTTTTTCCAGTACGGTTCTTCATCCGGTTCGCTCAACCAGATTTTGACATAATCGGCGAACTGCGACAGATCCAGATGATTGTCGAGCCAGTTACAATTCCCGTAGATACCGATATCGATGCCGGCCTGGTTGCATGCAAGGATGAATTCGAAGACGGCCGCCGTCAGTGTAACCTTGTCGACCTGGTCCAGCACCTGGCCTTCTTCGGCTTCCACGTCCAGCCAGACGCCAACGTCGTCTGTGACGCCAGGCGATACCAACGAACGATACAGCGAAATAAAGGCGTTCGCCTCGGCCCTTGCGTCATCCGGATTTGTTGCGCCAAAGAAGTGATATACGCCAACTGACAGACCGGCCGCGATGGCGTCGTTAATATGGCTTTGAAAATAATCGTCTTCATAAATCGTGCCATCGTGGCGGCCCTGGCTCATTTTAATGACACAAAATTCATAGCCTTCTTGCACGGCTGCGTCAAAATCAAATTCCGGCTGGCAGTAAGAAATATCGAATCCCTGCTTCATTTTTTCTCATCCTTTCCTTTTTCAAATTCGTCCGGGACACCGTCGTCGTCGTCATCGATTAAGGCTTTACCGAAAAATCCAACGGCCGCGATGAATGACACAGACGTCAACGTTTGAATGAAAATCGTCATGGCTTGCAGATTCCCCCGGCCGGTTTGTATCCAATCGTAGATCCACGCGCCAATAAATAAAACGATGCATAGCAGCACATGCACCAAAAACCAATAAATCATGATTTTGGGCGCACGTGCAATCTGCATTTTGCTGGTCTGGTTCAATGCTGTAAGTAATATTTTCTTTAGCTTATCCATAATGATGTCTCAATGTGTAGACCCTGGGTCAATCGGTGATTCGATGTATTCGGTGGCAATGTGATCGATGAACCCATTTTTCCCTTTCAACGTTTTATAGCACTCAATCATATTTTGGATACTATTATATTCTTCGTCGCTCACTGCATTGCCAGATAGGACGTGATACCGATGCCCCTGAATGATCCGGTCGCGTAATAAACATTTTACGCCCTCTTCCAATGCGTCATCGTGCTTCGCCCTTTTCTTTATTTCTTTGATCACCCACATAATGAGGGTCAACGTAATGGACGGTACGATATACGAAATGATGGCGTTTACCAATGTGCCCATCCGCCCTCCTAATTGTATTCTGCATCCATGTCTTGCAAGATTTTTACAACTGCATCGTGATATTTGGCCGGCACTTTATCAAGTGTGACACGGCCCATTATTACTTGTAGTGCCCAAAACTTAGCCATTACTTGTCACCTCCGCAATAGCACTTTCTAATACAGCCACGCGCTCTTCCAGCGTTGGGGACGGGAAATCAGCCGTCAAAAACAACTGGTCGAAATTAGCCTCAACGTCGTCTTTCGACAGTGTAGTTTGGATGTTTTTTTCGTCGGCCGTCCATACAGTCTGCTTTTCTTCTTTATCCTGGTTAAATGTGGACCGTTCCGCCTGCGCGATATTTTTTCTCAAATACACGTTGGCGGTTCCGTCTGGCAGCGGCTGATACAAAATTTTTTCTGGCTGTGAGTCATAGTAGACCTTCATTTTTCTTGCTCCTCTCTCTTTTGCTGATAATCCTTTGTGCTTGCTCAAATGCCACTTTTAGCCTCATCTCCTTTCGTAGCTTTCGGCAATCTGAGTATTTAAAATAACCTTTATAAGATGCCAGGCGTTTCGCCTGGCTATAAACCAATGGTGCCCGCTGCTGACGTAGCAGCATACGTCTGGCGTGGATGAAGTTCTTTGCCCGGATTGTGATTTTCCCGTTATGATGGATGACAAAACCCATCATATCAATTGGTTCGTTTGCCAGCTTTTTGATATGCCAATTGGGCTTTATCTGCAAGTGTAGTGTCGTTTCGGCATATCGTGATAGTGCCTCTGCTGCCCGTTTGAGCTTCCGGCGGTTGCTACCCATAAGCAGCATGTCGTCCATGAACATGACCATGTGATTTACGCCATCGAGGCGGATACCTTCGCGGTATAAAAAAGATAACATGAACTGCGCTGCCCACTGGCTGGGTAAGGCTCCAATCAAGAACCCCGTGCATCCGTCTGCTCGTGCATACGATGCTAACAGACTTTGCCATAGATAAAGAATATCACTGTTGCCGCAATCGTGAGCGAACAGCTCCATAAACAGTGCCCTATCAATAGACTGATAGCAATGGCGGACGTCAAGCTTGACGAAATACTTACATTTCAGTGTGTAATGTCGCTTGTGGCCACGGGCATACTTTGCGGCGCGAATGTCAGCTAATACATACTTTTGAATCATCTTCACACCATATATCTGCCCACGCTTCTTGATTGACGAACACTGTTGTAAGACATATCGTCTTTTCCATATTTCAGCGCATGAACGTACAGCGATGTAGTCAAATACCTGCTGCAAGGCGCACTCGCACCCGATGAGCCGGCGCTTTTCTGACGTACTGTCATAACGTTCACGCGTGCTGGGTGTAAATTTAGGGATGTTATGTACCTTTATTGCTTTGACGGCGTATCTTGCCAGCTTGTCCGTCGCATCGTTTAAATCAGTGGCGCCTATTTTGCGTAACATCCGGGCGAATTTATAACGCCGATGGTGCCGTTTCAAACATTCATAGATAAAGGGCCTGATGGTTTCTTTATCGGTAATATCTATATTTTTACAACTTTTCTTCATTGGAATTTTCTTTCTGAATAATAACGGACGTTCAGTTTTTACTAGCCCGTGGCATTAGATTATTGATTTTTGCCGCAGCACGGAATGCATGACGTTGTTTTTTGTTTGATATTCAGATAGGCGCGACGCGTTGTTCCACCACCTGTTACCCAGGTCCCTGTTCAGGTTCAGGTAAGACAGGCCATAGGGGGCAACGTCCCTGTTCAGGTTGCCAAAACAAATCATCATGCATCCCTCTTTGTGGTGGGCTATGCCCCCCACGCCCCCCTATTACCATTCGGAGAAAGGCGCGACGCGCTGTCCCACCACCCGGAACCCAGGCCCCAGTTCAGGAACAGGTAAGACAGGCCACAGGGGGCAACGTCCCCGGACAGGTAGCCAAAACAAAGAAATTCGCGCGTTTGGCCATCAACATCATGGTTTAGTGCTACTTGGTCGCATGTATACGTTGACGATGATCCGTCTACCTGTGTTGGGAAATACATGCCATTTCTGTACTCGTTGTATTTAATGTAGCTCCACTTGTCGCTGCCAGTCGGCTGCTGAATAGAGCTACCCCTAATATAGTCGCTGGTTATATTAGTAGACTGCTTAGATACCGTATTTACGGTATAACACGTATAATAGTACTTCCCGTCTGCGTCTTTCCAAAGCTTATTTATTGCGTCTGATAAAACTTCCCATTGGCCGTTGGCGAATTCAATGCCCTGTAATTTAATGGGATGCTTCCCATCTGTATAATTAAGTGACCCCGTGTTGCCTAGTACATCATCCGTACTGCCCGATGTCCACGGAACCGTAAAAATGATGGTCGGTGTTACTGTGCTATCAGTGCTTTCTGCCACGGTATCGAATGGTGTTTTAGCATCTACGTAAATAGCAGCGTATTTCGTTGTGCCAATCGTAACGTCTTCAATGCCCAAAATTTTGTAGCGATTTGCCTGGTTGTCCTGGCAAGTTTGTCTTTTATCATCATCACTTGCGAATTTCTGCGTGATAATAATGACGTTAGAACCCACGACGTACGCGCCTTTTGCGCTGGCGTCTACGATAATGCGGTTGACGCTGGTTTCTGAAACTTTAGCAGTGTGATTCAGATAGTAGCTATAGCATCCGTTTAGGATGCCGTCTAATGTCAGCGACCCAAACAAAATATGGCACATTAAAATCAAGAAAGAGCGGTCGCACGAACATGTACCGCTATAATCAACGCCATTAGCTTTAGCCATGTCGTGAGAACTATTGTGACTAACGTTCCCTTTTGGAATCTGGCCGCTACAGCATGTCATCTTGCCGTTATTGACGCCAGCGATATAAGCTGCATGGATAACCCATGGCCGGACTGTTTTATCCGGCCTAACAGCTTCTGGCAGCGGTTCGATGTGCGATTTTGTCTGTAACCACGTTGCGCTGTACCCCTCATCATAGTACTGATTCGATTCGGCCAGTGTAGTGTACCAGTGATACCCGGTCATTTGCACTACGCCAACGAGCTTCTCCGGATTGTCAATCTCGAAATCCGGAGAAATCCCCTCGATGGCAGTAATCATCGGCTGACTGTTCGACATAGTCCAGTTAACTCTTGTGACGGCAAAAAGCGGGTTTCCTGCAAAATCGTCCTGCCCGGCCACGGTATCCGTAGACGGTACTAAAGTCATCCCCTTCAAGTCGCCCATTTTTTCGCCCGCCGACGCAGAAGATACGTCGGGGTGGTAAAACCGCGTCCAGCCGTTCCATGGTTTTCGTGTGATAGTGTACCAGCGGTCCATCAGCGCCGTCAGTGCCGTGCTGTCCGCTGTTTCTGCACCATTTGCAAGGAACCACGCTTTTTGTACAGCTTCATATTTCTCTTTTGTCCCGTCTAACAGCGTCGCGATATAATTATCAAGATTACCGTTATCTTTCCATGTCGACTTTGCGATTTTATCGAGTGAGTCGGCCATCATTTGCATATACTCTGTCTGCTTTTTCTGTTCAGACAATACGGGTACTCTTTGCGAGTCGGTTAATGTCATTGTTGCCATTATTCAGTCACCTCTACAAATATTTTTTCGCACAAACACCCGTCGCTATCGAGATAGTAAACAGGGCGGTTTATTTCGTCCAGATGGGCCGACGCCGATGCCGCCGACGTTTGCGCCGCTAGGGCCCACAATTTAGCAGATTGCGTGTATCCCGTCGGGCTGTCAGTATCCGCGACGCCATCCGGGCTGTCTTTGTCTTCAGCCCAAGACTTTGCAGACGTTGCGCTGGCGCTGGCACTTGTTTCAGATGCTTTTGCATTCGTTTCAGACGTTTTCGCGGCATCGGCGCTGTTTGCGGCGGCTTTTTGCGATGACGCTGCCGATGCCTGTGATGTGGCCGCTGCCGATGCCGATGCTGCCGATGACTTTTGCGACGCCGCGGCCGATGTAGCCGCTGATTCCGCTTTATTATCTGCCGTTTGTGCCGTGGCCGCCGCGGTCGCGGCACTGTTAGCCGACGCCTTTGCATTCGTTTCAGACGCTTTCGCGGCATCGGCGCTGCTTGCGGCGGCTTTTTGCGATGACGCTGCCGATGCCTGTGATGTGGCCGCTGCCGATGCCGATGTTTTGGCATTGTTGGCCGCTGTTTCGGCTGCCGCTTTAGCGGCTTTAGCGGCCTCTTCGTGTAGCTTCGCGTTATATACGTCATCTGGTTCGTCAACAAAAGTAGTTGATAGAATCCCTTTAATCGACATTAGAAAGTCACCTCGTTTTCTACGCTTATTTTTGCGTTCTTTATTGCCGCCACACCGTTTAATGTCAAGTCATACGTATAATCTCCATACGGCAGGCCAGATGTGTCAGACGGCATTAAATATAGTGTGTTGCTATTTATTTTCCGTTTTAATAGCGTTTCATTGCCATTTTTCATGATAAATTCCATATCGTCCGCGTCGGTGATAGCCGTTACGCTGCCATCATCCGATTCAATGATGACGGAAAATACAGCGCTATCGCCGCGGGTGATGGAAATTGTATTGTCTTCTACGTCATACATAGTTGCCTACGCTTTCCGGACCCAAACAAAAAACGCCCGATACCGTGGAACAATGCTAACAGCTTCGCCTTCACCGATTGTATTGGTTTTAAAACTGTGGGTATGGCTCCCTGCCGAATTGGTTTGGAAATTATGAGAGTGCCCGTTTGACGTCCCGATTGAAATCGAATGTCCATGTCTTCCGCCGTTATCCGTTGTAAAATTATGTGCATGGTTGCCGTCGAAATGACAAATATATTCCGTTCGGTTGTCATCCGCATTCCCTTCTGAGCGCAACCCACTTTGCCGTACTGAAAATTTGCCAGTCGTCGTTTTAGTGCCAATGCAGCTTTCCACCCCTTTGCCATAAAACGTATTCGAGCGGCACCGGAAATCGCCCGATAAGTCAGCAGTGCCAGTAGTCCCGCTGTGTGTATGTTCACCGCCTGATGTGGTGCTGGCCGTATGAGAATGCGCACCATTAACAGCAGTCGTGCCGCTGTGGTTATGCCCCCCGCCCTCCTGTGTAGTCCCCGAAAACGCATGGGCTGGTAAATTTTTCACCCCTATAGTTATGTTGTCTGCGCCGCCAGTGCTGCCAGCAGCAATTGAATGGCCGGATGAGCGGATAAAAGCCCCTTCTTCCAGCAGTTCCCAAGCGGTGCCAGGGTAGCGATTTGCCGGGTTGCTCCCATCGAGTGTGACGATTGCATCTCCAATATGAGGTATGAACATGTCGCGAATAGCGGCAATGAGGCCGTCGATGGTCTCGAAATTTTTATTGAACACATCAACATCATATGTCTCATCTTGGAGTGGCATAATCAGGTTATAATTTTTTGTCATATTAGCCATTTATAGTGGGTCCTCCCTTAGCGAATGGTGGCTGTATTTTTTCATGTCTCCATGCGTAAATTTAGCCTTTAAATCTCGGTGACGGTTATAATTTAGTGTAACTGTTAGCCCAATGTTCATAGGAACGACAGTTTCCAACATAGCTCTTGTCTGTTCTAATTGTTTTTTTATACCCAAATTGACCTTGACTGTCAAAGCGTAATTTTTATAGTCTCGTTCGATAACGTAGCCGTCGGCGCCGCAAATGGACGTTAACATCTCTTCCAGCTTGCGGTCCGTGAAAGGCCTTGACCCGCGCAATAGCAGCAATATACGAAAGCGGCGATCCGCCCATTTTTCTGCTGCTTCGGGGATAACGCCAAAAATTTTTTCCCATGGTGTTAGGCCCTCTTCTATGGCTGTTGATATGAATTGATTGTATAGTACTTCTACCATACTATCCCACAGTGTAGACAGTTCGGAGTTTTCAGACCGGCATACCGCAATGATGGCATTGCATTTGTTCGTAACCGCTGGCAAGTATCTGGTGATGTCAATATTGCGTGATAGATTTTCTCCCTCGATGACAATGAAAAATGTTGGCGGAACAATGGTATCTGTATATCCGTTGACAGCCACTAATTCCAGATCGTACGTGTAATAGCCAGGGGAAATATTGGTATCTCCAACGTCCAGCGAAATGGCACCATCGACAACTTCTTTTTGGATGACATAGTTACGGTTGTTGACGGATTCTTTTACCGTAAAGATGATTTTGCAATTATCCGGTGGCGTGTATGCCTTGCCGTTGCTCATATATACTTCAACAGGTAAGACACACGCTTCTTTTGCTTTTATTGTAATGATATTTTGAGATAGCGTAGCCATACTACGACGCCTCCGTTACAGTCAGCGTGCCCAAAATAGGCACGCATTCGCTATCTAATACTACCTTCTCAGCGCTATCATTTGCTTTGATAGAACTGACATCTGAAATGCCGCTTGCTTTTAGCATGGTAACGAGTAGCATGGATGTCCGAACTGTTAAATGTTCTTTTTCGGTTTCCTCACACCACCCTTGCCGAAGCTCTTTAAAGTACGTGGTCAGTACCGTTTGGGCATGCTGTTTGGCAGTGTCTAGCGATACACCGCTTGTCAGGACGACCGACGCCGACACATTTATAACTGTGCTTCCCGCTGCCTTAACAGTAACAGTGTGCCCGATAGGAGCGATGCCATACCCCTGGCCGCTGGCGTCTGTCGGGTCAATGGTCTGCTGAAGCTCTGCGACAAAATCGGTATTAGGCGGGTCATAGTTACTGTCCAGGACCACACATTTCACTGTTCCGCCACCGTTCCAGCAGCGGTATACTTTGACGCCTCCAACGCCGTCCAGCGAGCAAACCTTTTCCCGGTAGTCGTCCCCGTTGCCACCATATGCCTGAGACTTTACAGCGGCAAAATACCGCTGCCGGAACGTTTCTGTGTCTTCTTCGTCTTCTCCAGGTACGATAACGTCCGTAATGGTTGCGGATGTAAGCCCAGATATAGTGCTGATAGGAGTAATTGGACCTTCACACAAATTCCCAGCCGTACCAGGCGTGTCACATAGCATTTTATAGGTATGGTCTTTATTACTAATAAGGCTTGTGACTGTAAAATTAATTTTCCCGGAATTAAAGCGTGTGCCAATATCAATAGACTGGCTGAATTTAGCTTTTACCTCTGCGTATGTAGCTTCTTTAGGCGAAACGTTGAATTCTGCTGCCCTCAAAATCAAATACGGTCGGCTCGCCGTGGTGGCGAACGTCTCGGTCATGATAGCGTCGGCCATAATATAAGCTTCAGCGATTTCTACCGCTGCCGGCGCCAGGGCGTCATAAATGATGCTCCCTTCGCGCTTGTCGTATTCATCGGGCACATTTTTTAACAGTCGCTTCAAAATGACGGGGAACGTTTGTGATTCAAACAATATTTTCCACCACCTTTTCAATGTCGTTAACATCACCGTATATCGTGGACACATCAAAATGGACGGCGACGTCCCCATGAGTGTGAGAAAATGAAAAGTTCTTCACTCCTGTAATACGGTCGTCTGCCAGCAGTGCATCTTCAATGCGACGCTTGATTTCCGCGTATACCCATGGTATAGGCTTGCCAAATAAATCTTGAAGCTCGATGCCGTAATCCCAGGAGTAAATGATGTATCGGTATCGCTCGGTATTGATGATCTTATAGATGGCCTGCTTCATGGCCTCTATGCCGTCGCAAAATCCACGGATTTGCCTGTCTGATTCATAGCGTACGCGATATGTGTACGACGGCTGCGTGGTTTCTTTTTGAATTTCCGTTCCGGCCGTCGAAAACGTTGGCCCATCTGGCAATGTAGTTACTGCCATCTGCGCTCACCTCCTTATCTATCGCTGCATCCGGTATCCGGATTGTAATCGCGGTCTATCACTATATAGTGCTGGCCGCCCTCGCATCGGCCCAGAATGACTTTATCCCCGACTTTCAGCTCATTATGCACGCGGTAATGCTTTGTGCCCTTATAGCCGTGACGGTGGCTTTCATATGCCGCGTCGCCGCTGCCGCCGGACGCGTCTTCTGTAATGTGGTCCACATCCATAGTAGCCGTCCAGCAGGTCGTATTTTTTGTAAGTGATAGATTCTCCGCAGGTATCGGCAATTTGTTTTCCAGCTCGATGATGAGCGGATTAACAGACGTCACAGTGCCCCTCAAAAAATTAGCCGTGCCGCCGGCCTGGACGGCTTCCATAGCTGCTTCCTTGATGAGCCGTAACAATTTGACGCCATCATTTGGCATACTATCACCTACCCTAAATTCGTATGAATGACCGTAACAGGTGCATCCCCATTGGTCCATGCATAATTTACATTGCCGTAATGGTGCAGCGTGTCACCTCTGTCCGATGAATTGCCCCAACAGCCACCGGCCCCGTCAGCCACGACGGTATGTTCATTGTTGGCATATAAAAGCAAATCGCCCTTTGCGGCGTTATATCCGTTATAGGCTTCTACAGTGCATCCGCTACCGGATTGTTCCGCCCATGTTACCAGGTCATCGCCATTGTTCATGTCATTATTGTATAAATCTACGAATCGTTGGTCTGCCCCGGCCAGGACGGCCATGGACGCCCGGACACATCCGTTGTATCCAAAATAGCTACCAGATAAGCTATTGGCGCTTGCGTCTACCAGGGAGCTGCCACCACCGTTGTTGAATGTTCCGGCATATGTAGGTGATTCGATGCCCAGTTCCCCACTATTGATTTCATCCATAATGGCCGTCGCGCTTTCGGCCCGGCCTCCAGATGCATAGCTATCTTCGCCGCTGATTTCGATGTTATTGTTGAACCAGTCCGCCGCTGCTTCTGGTGATGTATCGGGGATCTGACCACGAAGGTCGCCGTTTTCTACCATCGTTACATAGTAGATTTGATTCTGGTTATTTTCGTATTCCATGCCATTTTTATCGCACCATGCCGTATACCCGGACCAGCGGTCATCGTCTAACTGAAACAGCCCTGTATGGTCACCATTCGATGCGCTCGGAGAGTAGTCTGCGTCTTCATGGCGGATATTAGCCAGAATGCCGGCCGACTGATTGTCTGTGAACCCTAACGAACGCAAGTAGCTATATGCTCCCTGTTCGTCAGCGCTGTACTGGCCAGAACCGCTATACGCATTTCCGCCACGGGATTTGGCCGCCGCTTCCGCTGCTTGGATTTTCTTGAGTACCGCCGCGTCATTATCATAGGTGACGGCATAGTTTCCGGCCCGTTCGGCATATATCATGTCCAAATCCATGAGGTGGCAGTTTTCCGTGAAATGGTGTGTCACGGCCGATACCATCAAGTAGTTATTGACGGCGATGTCGCCAAAATTGAACTGGCAGAACAGCCGGGTACCACCACGGACGCGGACGTCGCCAACGACGCCCTTCAGCTTGATTTCCCGCGTTTTGGCGTCATGGAGTGATAAGTAGTGTTTGGCCTGCTCGATGGGTGTAGCGTTCTTGTCGTCTGGCCGGATGACGTATTGCAGCCGGCCCCACTGCCTCATGGTTTCATCATCCCGGACTTCGCCGGTCCGTACCCATGTCTTGCGGTTTGCTTCCGGCACGTCACGGACGATTTTGACCATGTTGCAGGTATCCTTGTCGATGCTGGTTGTATACGTGTAATTGGATGTCACATCTGCATCAATCAGACAGTCCAGCGTCATTTCGGGCCCCATGACGTTTTGCAACTTTATTTTTCCGCCGTCGTCATACAGCTCATAAATGGGATGTCCCGGGCCGTAGATGGTCGTAAATGCCAGGGCGTATGAGATAATGTCAGCCAGGGTCTTGTTATCATCGATGTGGGAACAGCGTACCTGCGTATGTGCCAGGCCATCGCCGTCAGCAACTGACAGGTTGTAATCGTCGCAAATCATCTTGATCAGCTCGCTGGCCGACTTTGAATTATAGACGTAGCAGTCCTTATTCTTGAGGTACCGCAATTGGTCATACGCTGTGACGGAAATAATAGTTTCCCGGTCCCGGCTCTTTTCGAATATGAACCCATAGAAGACAATAGCGTTATTGACTTTGAATTGGACCCGGTCGCCTTCCTGGAAGTTCAGCGTGTCATCTTTTGGGACTTTGAACTTGAGTGTAGCCGGCACCATATCCCGGCCGCGCGTTAGTTCTACGCCATCAACCGGCGATACGAGGTATGCCGTATCCGTGTTCTTTTGTTCCGGCTTCTGCTGGCTCATTACGCTGACCGTGACCCCGTCTTGTGTGGTTGTCGTGCTTGCCTGTGATTTGGCCGCATCATTATACTTCTTTTGCGGGATGATGAGCAGTTCATAGGTAATCGTCGGATGGGTCTGTTGTGCGGCAGTCGCCCCGATTCCCTGTTGGGATGCACCGGTCGAACTGCCTAAATTGACAAAATTGTTCAATACAATACGCCCCCTGGGATGCCGCCCTTCTTGAATTTTGCGTCATACATCTGTACTTTCTGGTGTGCTGCCAGAACGGCCGGTACGGCAATCTTGTTGAGTTTCTTGACTATCGGCAAATTAGAGTATGCCAACTTCATGCCGAAATTCTTGAGGCAGATAGTTTGAAGTGTGTCGCCCTCTTTTGCGGCCACAATGCCAGGACAACCGGCGTGGCCAATGGCGCTGCGCGTACTTTCGGTTTTGGCCACGGTGTTGCCGTTGCCGTCCTTATCGATCGTGATTTTCTTCGCGCCCCACTCCCGATACTGCTTCAGCTCGATATTGGCATAGAAGTCGTAGCCCTCCCGGGCGTCTTCGTCCAGACTGTAGTCTTCCAGTGTACATTGGATATTATCCATATTAAGCAGCTGGCCGCCGTCTGTCATGCGTACCATGATGAAGCGGAACGGGTCCTGGCTCTGTTTGAGCTGTTCCAGCTGGTCGATGTAGGATGCCGCCCGGTCGGACTGGTTCAGCATACTTTGGTTGAATGGGTACGCCTGGTTAGGCAGTAAGATTTTGAATTGAATCTCCGTCAGCCCAGGGTCTTTGATGATGTTGATGTCTCCATCAATCAAGGAAATTTCCTTGTTCCGGTTGCGGATTTTGGTACGCATGGTTTCCGGTGGAATCGGAATCTGCATCGTACCTAAATACATGTAATACATCTAATACACCTCCCAACACACTCTAACGCACTTTAACGCACTCTAACGCACGCCTTCCCGGTCCATTTCCATAGCCTGGCGTAAGGCTGTGACGATGTCTGACGTCATCCCGTCGATGTCCGTCCCGTTGTTGATGGTATTGTCATTATTGACATGGACGTTGAACGTCTGCTGCTGCCACGATACCATGACGTCCCGTTCGGCCATTTCACGCAGTTGCTTGATTTCTTCGTCCGTCATACTGATAGAGTCGGCAATCATTTTCGTGTTTTCGGCTGTTTTGCCCGTGTTGTCCTTGATGGACCGGCCCGTGCTGTCGTCGCCGCCACCTGACCCGCCAACGCCCGGAATGTCTGCGCCTCCTACCGATGGGGCGGCCGGGATTTCCGGCATTTGTGGTGTCAGGTCCGGCATGGTAAAGCCATGTTTGATGACGTTGATGCCGGCGGCCTTGATGCCTTCGCCACTTACGTGGGATACTTCGGCAATGGTCGAAAAATGCGTATGGAACACGGAGTTACTCAGCGACGCCACTTTGTTGATGCCACTGATGAGCACGTTGATGGCGTCGATGATGAGGTTAATGGCCCCTGTAATCGTGTCGACGATGGCGCTCCATGCGTCCGCGGCCACGTCTGACAGGTCACCCATGGATGACGCGCATGCCACGATGACGGCGATGACAGCCGCGATACCGGCAACAATCCAGACGATCGGGCAAGCGGCGATAGCAGCGTTTAACCCAAGCTGTGCAATAGTCGCCACGCGCGTTACGCCAGAACCAGCTAATGTGTAGACGGTATAAGCCTTTACTAAGGTGTTGCGGATAGCTCTAATAGCGTTCCCGACAGCGATAGCAATGGTATGTGCTGAGGTAACAGCCGTTGCGCCTTTAGTGACCACTGTGTATATCGCAATCATAAACGCTACCGCTCGAAAAATGCTGTAAGCCGTGCCTAGGATAGCAATGAGCGGTGACAAAATTTCAATTGTTTGAATTACCGTGCTGCCAAACCACGCTAATGCCTGAACAGCATAGCTTACACCGTACGCAACAACAGTAAAGGCCATGGCCAGGCCATCCGCCCATTGGTTGATGGTATCGGCCTGCATGTTGGCAAACTGTGCCTCAATGGCCGCCTTGACGCCGCTGATTTTACTGCCCAGGTTCGCCCAGGCACCGGCCAGGCGGTTCGTGGCCTGAATCTTCTGCCCTTCCGGTGTCTGCCCAAATACTTTGTTCATCTCGCCGACGTTGTTGGTGATGACTTTGGCCAGGGTAGCCGCCCGCTCTTCTTCTGTGCCGTATTTCATGGCCTGTTCTTCTGCGTCGCTGAAGGTGATGCCGACGCGGCGTAAAGCCGCCGTCTGCCCCTGCATGACCTTGCCCATGAGGTTGCCCAGGCCAACCATGGATTCTGCCGACGTGTTATAGCCGTGCTGTTGTACTGCCAAGTTGTTCATGGCCGGGATGAGCGTTTTCAAGGCGCTTTCTGACGACAGGAATGTAGCCAGCTGCTGTGCGCCGGCCCGCTGTGCCCCGCCGCCGACAACGCCCAGTTTCGTTTCCGCTCCAATGAGGCTGTTGACGGAAGCAATCATTTCCTGGTTTGCTCCCATCCGCTGCTTCATGATTGTTGTTAATTTCATCTGCTGCTGTTGGGCGCCCTGATAAACAGAGATAGCCTTATTGACCGTCCCTATGAGCGCCTGGCCAGCCGCGGCCACGCTGGTGATGCCGATGCCTAGGCCGACCAGGTTGCCGACTTTGTTCAGCGTGCCCATTACGCCGTTGACGCGCTCAATACTGCTGCCAATGGCCTTGATGACCGGTGTCACGCCATCGGTTGCCACGAACCTTGTTTCTACCGTTTCTGCCGGCATAATCTCACCTCTCTACGGGTTCAGCGCTTTAGCTTCTGCGTTGATGCGCAATTTAATGGATGCAATGACCAGGGCTTTTTCGGCCCTGGTCATTGCGGCATAAGTTGAAGGCAGGATGTGAAGCTTTTGCAGTGCATAATGCATGTATACAAAATCCCCGTCACCCTGCTCTATGCGTTTTTTGCGTCGTCAATCAATTCGTCAATCGGTTTAGACAGGCCATTGATTTCCAGTGCTTTCAGTGTCAGCGCATTGAATTCGCCGGCTGTCAGCATGGTTTCCAACAGTTGACGCTTGCCGTATGCATGGTAGCTGTCCTGCAAATCAGCGTTGGCCAAATTCGGCTCTACGACCGACGCCACTGTCAGCTCAACCGTATACGACAGGTTATCAAAGTTCTTGCCGTGTGTGCACTTCTGCTTGATATTATTATCTACGGTGCACGATACCGGGGCCAGCACCCATGGCACTGGCTTGCCGTGCTTATCTTTGAAGCGGTCCGAGACGACGAACGACTCTTTTTCTACTTTTTTCGCATTTTCTGCCAAAAATACACTAACATCCATAACTTGTATTTCCCCTTTCTCTTACTGCTGCATGCCGTCCAGAAGGCTGTATTCTTCCGGCATTTCAAAGTGACCGACGGAAAAAGAAATATCGTCCGTTGCTTCATCGCCGCCGGCTTCCATCTTGACTAATGTGGCCTGGTTGATCAGGCAGTCTTTCAAGATGATAGTCTGCTTGCCGACGCTGGCCGTCGGATCCTCGCTGGTGCACGTAATGTCAAAATACGTCGCTTCCCCTGTGTCCTGGTATTTCTTCAGTACCTTGCGGAACAGGGACGTGTTGGCGTAAATCGTCGCTTTCCCTTCATAGGACTGCGTGCCCGGTTTATTGCCGGAAACTGTCGTGCCCATAATCGGCACTTTTTTGTTATCGACTTTGGCCGTGGCTTCAATATTTTTAAGCTGCATCAACAGATACCGGATGCCGTCGATTTTGACATACGCACTGCCCAGGGCGGCATATACGGCGTCTTTGGCGTTCATTAATTTGGTGGCGTCTGCCATTTAGTATCCTTCCTTTCCCTACGCTACGTAGACGTACATATACAGTTTTTCCATAGCCGCTACCGGATTGACGTTGAAATTGACCAGGACGTCTTCTTTGCCTTCCCCTTTTGCGACGGTGATATCGCTGGTCTTGAAATCCGTGATGGCGTGTAAGGACAGCAACTTCTTTGCATAATCGCAAAGGTCGTTCCATAGGGCGGTCCGGTCTTCCGGATCGTTCTGGCTCTTATCCATATAATTTTTCGCAAACATGGCGGCCACGTCGTTGCCAATCTGGTCCAGTACACGCATGTCCTGGTTTAATGCAAAATCTTTAGTCTTGTGTTTGGTAAACGATACAAAAGAATTGATGTCTTTCAAGACGCGGTATTCGCCGTCGGCCACTTGGTGGAAGGTAAAATGGCCCTGCTCGATGTGCTTCTTCAGCGCGCTTTGCTTCGTATCGACTTTCATGGAGAATTCGCCATCGTACACTTTATTGCCGACTGTTTCGTTGATTTGACAGGAAGCTTCTGCCCCGGCCACCCAGTACACGAGGGCCGATTCTCCGAAATTGCTATCAGCAGCCGGCGTATTGACGTTGATAATCCCTTCGTAATCGCCTTCATAGTTATAGATGACGCATTGGAATTTACTTCCTTCGTCATCACGCATGCGTTTCGTATACGACGCATAGAGCTTCTTGACGGTTTCATCTACCGATGTGCATGCCAGGATGTTGATAGGATACGATTCCAACAAATCCAAAAACTGGCTGTGGTCGGTCCCGCTTGCCGCGGTGCCGTTCGTGCCGCCTTCCATATTAGTTCCGGCCGTTTCAGTCAGTGATGCAGCGTCATTCCAAACGATAAAATCGTTATCTGCCAGTGATGCAACGTCCGTAACGGTTTGCGTGTCCATAAGTTCATTGTTGTAGTACGTGGCCACGTCAAACGCTTGCGTATTATCTACGTTCTTAGAAATGACCACCGTAATGTTATTACCACAAATGCCGCTGTATCGGGCCGTACCATATGCGCATGTTGCCTTGTTGCCGCCGCCGTTCAGCCGATAGAAATACCCTGTCTTGAGATTCGTAAATAAATCACGGAGTCCCTTTAATTTTTTAGATGTGTAGTCATAACCAAAGTACTGTTCCGGGTGTTCTTGAAAATCTTCCTGTTCTACCGTGAAAATCTGTTTTTCCGGTCCCCAATCCAGTTCCAGGCCCATAGCACCATATCCACGGTCACTTAATTCAGACGCCGCTTTGACGACGCTGGCGAAATTGATATAGGCCCCTGGCAATACTTTGTTCTGCGTCAGAAAAATGCCTCCACCGTAGCTCATGTGTTAGTGCACCTCCTTATTTAAAAAATCGCGGATGATTTGTCTGGCCTCGTCGGCCGTATATTTCTTGTCATCATCTAATAGCGCATCGAGAATATCGGCATACTTGCCGAAACGGCCGCTCTTGATGAGCTGTGATTTATAGAATCTGGCGTTACTGTCCATTTCCATATGTGCTCTCCTCCAACGTTAAGTGTTTCATCAACGGGCTCGGCGCTACCGGCTCCTTCAGCCGGACAACATACGTCACTAAGAGATGTAGGGCATCATCGACATATCGGTATGACATGTTCTGCCCGCGTATCTTGCCGTCGTCCGTATCAATTAAACGCAGTATGGCCATGAGGTCATACCCCATGGCGTACGCGCTTTCTTTTGACGGGTCGAAATAGACGACGTCGAAACTGAATGTACCGCGGTATAAGTGAGTCAGCATTTGGTCCATGGCCACATTGACCAGGTTGATCAGAATGTCGCCATCATTTAGCCCTTGCTTGACTTCGTCTTCGTAGACGCCGCCATTGTGAAGATTATTCACAATGGCCGTGGCCATCCCTTCGATAATATCTTGTGTCGTCATTACTTGAACCCCATTTCGGCCAGCATGGCCATAACGTGCTTCTGCACGATATGGCTCATGTCGGCTTTGACTTCGTCGCATGAAATTTTCATCATGAATTGGCCTTCTACCCAGTGCCGTTCCCCGGTCTTGCGGTTCAGCCGGGTGCGGTGGCCATATTCGACATACGGGGCGTACTTGGTGTCGTTGTATAGTGTGACTACCCAGTTATCGCCCTCTTTGGCGATGTCCGTTACTTTCCATTCACGCCTCAATGTACCGGTAATATGTGGCGTGCGCTGTTTGGTTTTGCGTAAGGCCAGGGCAACAGCTTCAGATAGCGCCGCTTTCGTGTGCGCTTCTACGGCTGCATTGCCCAGTGCCATCCGGTACTTCTTGAATCCGCTTGTATCCATTTCGATTTTCATGGTTTATCACGTACCCTTTTCAGTGTCACTTCTGCGTGATGAGAGTAGACGGCGGGGACCGACGCGTTTTCAAACGTATCGGCCCGGCCGTCATCCCATACCACATCAATTACGGCGCCAGTGGGAATGGCTACGGCGGACCCGTCATAAAACATTTTGATGACGGTCACCTGTGTGTCCGCCGTATCTTTGCTTGTCGCTTCCGGCAAAGACTGGTAGCCGATACGGCACCGTATGCCCCTAGCCAGCTCTGTCAGCGTCTGGCGCTTGATTCCCTTCGTCACGGCTGTCTGATACGTGCGTACGGTTGCCGTCGCGTCGTACAGGCTTTCAATAGCCGATTTCACCAGCGGAATTTTCGGAAACATGAATAATCACGCTCCTTCGTCAACAGGTGCGTCAATGCGTCAAGCCGTTGTTCGGCTGTCGTTCCGCCTAATGACACGGATACGCCGCCTTCGCTGATGCTCTTGACGACGTTCAGGGAATCGTCGCCAATGATCGCCGCTTTCCTGGCCATGATGAACTTGCCGGCAACAACGTCACGGACGTCCATGTTCAGGGCGCCCGGCAACGTGTCCTGGTTTATGTCATTCAATACGTGCTGCACTTCTGCCGCCATGATGTACTCAATCAGCGCTTGGTCGTCGGCAGTCGTCGTGTAGCCCGTCAATGTTTTGATGTAAGCGGCACAATCTGCCGCCGTCAGGTCCGCCATGGGTTACACCACCTTACTATGCCGTTGCATCCGTATGTGCATAAATGGCATCCATGCGATTTTCCGGAATCCAGATATCGTGGAATTTACGGTAATCGATATGCCAGGAATTTGCTTTCTGGTATGTCATGGGGTCAAAGATACGTACTGTATCCGTCTTGGAAACGGCAATCGGGGCAAACTGCGGGAAAATCAGCCAATGAATGTCCTTACCGCCACCGGTGATTGCCTTAGTGCTGTCGTCCTTAGTAACCGTCGTTTTCATTCTTGCAGACGATACTTTGATGATGGGAATGTCATTGTACGCCTGTACATTAGTGTGGAGCTGGCCGGCTGTGAACTCTACCGGATTCAGCTGTTTCGGGATGGCCTGGTCAAGCAGTGCGTTGGTCAGCGTGTTCATGACAATAACAAGGCCGGTATGCGTGCCAGCTTCGTCTTCAACAGCGGTGATGTCTGCTTCCAATGCTTCCAGAATATTGTTTTTTGTAAGCGCCGCTGCTGTGACATGCTTCTTGGCATTCGCCCGGGTATAGATGGCATTCCAACGGTACAGGTCGATTTCCGGAATGACCTTGGTGCGCTGAAATTCGCCCATGACGTTGCCGGCTGTAACCAGAAAATTGGATTCGTCTACGTCCATAGCGTCGATGTCAAAACCGCGGCCGCGGTCCTGAGTCATCTTGAACGTTTCATACGACAGGGTCACGCCACCAGACGTATAACCGTTGGTACGGTCGTAGTCCGTCAGGCCATCCATGTCGATTTTAGGGATTTTGACCGTATCGCCGCCATGATAAATGACTTGGCCGGCGTTAGCTTCCAGGAAGTTAGATGTAGCATCCTGCATAATCTGGCGGTCTAACATAGTCTGAAATAAGGTTGCCATTTCAATATTGTTTGGCATGTGTTTGTCCTCCTGTAATCAACAATTAAATTAGAAACGGCCATGCATGGCGTTCCACAACGTTTCCGCGGCGGCTTCTTTCTCAGTTTTCTTCGCGTTGCCGTCGGCAGATTCGCCGGGATGGAACCCGGTAAATTTGAAAGACGGCGTCTTCTTTTCTTCCTCGAACGCCCACGGGTTATCTTTCTTAACTTTGGCCAGGGCATCGTCAAGGCCCTTAATGGTGCCATCATCCGCCAATTCATACTTATCCATGCCCAGCATGGCTTTGACAGCGGCGGCATTTTTGGCGTGTGCTGCTGTCAAAGAAGCTTTCAAGGCGCTGTCTACTTTCATCTGATAAATCTGGCCTTCATAATCCGCTTTCTGCTTCGTATTGGCTGCCTGAAGTTCTTCAATCTTGGTCTGCAAGTCTTCATTACCCTTAGCCTGGTCCTTGAGCGTCGATAACTGCTTATCGCGTTCCGCTACCTGGCCTTCAGCAGCCTTTTTAGCGGCTTCCGTTTCGTCGAACTTGGCTTTAGTCACATAGTTTGCCGCAAGATCATTTTTCAGGGTGGTCAGGCTTTCGTCTGTCAGCCCTAACCCCTTCAATTCATCATCTGTCATTTTTCTATTCCTCCTCATCCTCTTCGTCATCATCGGTAACGAATTGTTCTTTCCATTGGTTGTACGTCAGACTGCCATCTACCAGGACCGTCTTGCCTGTATCCGGGTCCCTGGCGGCCCTTTCTTCGCCGGCCGTCAGTACCGGGTCATCGATATACGGGACCGTCGTTGTCCGGCAATTCGGATGGAATGGCGGGGCCGTAAGCCCGACTTCGTAGTCAGACATATTGAATATTTGCCCGTCCAGATCGGCACAAATATCGCATGTCCGGTCGTCCAGTGTAGCCAGTATCTGATACTTGGTAACGCCCAACGCCTGGTAGCTTTGCCGGCTCCCTTCCGATGCGAAATAGGCAGCTTCTGTATTGACCAGTCTGGCCGCCGCGTATTCCGCGACGCCGAACCGGTCCTTGACGGCTTTCGTCATTTCTTTCGAGTCAATCCCCGAAATGAAGCCGCGTGTGAATGTCTGTGACAGCGTGTGGATCAGCTGTTCTTTGTTGGTCCACGCCCGATACTTAAACGTTTTATTGTCGGGTGTCCACGGCTTCTGCAAAATGCGTTCGATGCTCTTCTTGTCGATTTGCTGAAATGCTTCATACTTTCCCACTCCATTCTGAATCTCGTACGCAGTCCGTAAATAATTCGATGTCAGCGCATCTTTACATGCGCCCTGTAACTCTTTGCTTTCTTTGCCGTACGCGTCATTGATATACATGGCCGCTTTTGCTCTAAGCGCTTCTAAGCGCGTGATGCGTACCCGTGTGGATAAACTATCAAGCAGGTCAGAAAAATGGCCGTCGTCGTTGCTGGTGGCCATTTTGATGTATTCCCTGACGTCGGCCTGGAACTCTTTGCGCTCATTGGAGCGTAAATAGGTTTGCGCGTCCGCAAGTGTAATGCCGTGCTCGTCGGCGTACTGGCTGTAAAATTGTTCGATTTCCTTATCGATTTGCCGGCAGGCGTATTCGAATGAATCACGGATGTCGTCGATGTGCTTGCCGGCATCCCGGAACGTAGCATCGTCCAGGGCCTCGAAACGGCTTTTCCAATACCTATGGTTTTTCTCTATCAGGTCCTGCATCGTTGCCATTGTCCGTAGTGCCTCCCATGCCGCCGTAGTTTGCCATCATGTCTCGCATCTGCTCGGCCCGTTCTGCCTTAACCTTTTCCAGCTCGGCTTTGCTGTCCTTGACCCAGGGGTGATTTGCAATAATGGTTTCTTCCGAAATAATCCCCATGCTGGCCCGACAGTTGTTAATAGTATCCCCTTCGTTGACCATCGTGTCGCGATTGAAGATGAACTTTACGTCCGCCGCCGGCTTTCCTGTTGCCGCGTTGAACGTGTTCACAAACCACATGAGTTGTTGTAAGGACGCTTGAAATTCCATCTCCATATCGTCGGCATCTAAATCGAGGTCAGTATACATGGACCGGATGTTCATCATGTTCGGTGTCCCGCTGGTCAATCTTTCATCCTTTGTATCGACGCCGCGGCCATTCTCGATGATGGCCCGCCGCAGCAGGTTTATGATGGAGATGTAGTTTTCACTGTTGACGCTGATAGTGAGCGTATCAATGCCGCCCTGGTCGCGGACCTTTACTGCCCCCAATTGTGCCAAGTTGCGCCGGAATTCTCCCAGGTCCTGGCCATCGTAGTTGCGGATGACCAGAATAGTGTTTCGCGCATCTTCCTGCATGGCATCTGCATAATTGCTATAGAGCGTATTCAAGGCATCCTGCAAAGATTTTACGCGCTGTATTAGTGGCAATTCGTCTTCATTCGCTTTGAAAGGGATAAGAGGGATGCGGTCCCAATTCATTATCTGAAGAGGCTGCCCGTTTTCGGCTTGTTCGGCCGGCTCCCCGGACCCGTCATTGATTACCAGGTACGGGAAAATCTCATCGCTTTCTGCTTTCAGTCCGCCACTTTCCCAAATGAATTTCTGCACGCCTTCCAGGGTGTACCATTCGACGCGCCAAACGATTTTACGCGTCTGCCCCTCGTAGACTTCTTGCGGATACATTCGGAGGAAGGCGTCAAGTTCCGTATGATCCCGGTCTTTCCAAAAAGGCAGCACTTCATAGCCGTAGAACCGTTTGAATTTCAATACGCCATCATCCACATAAGGGAAGAGATATGAAATGCCACAGTTTAGGGCGTCTTTGCCGACTTCCCGGAGTGTCCGGCGGAACATTGGTCCTAATTCGTCGTTAATGAGTTCCTGCGCGGCGTCATTATCCGTTTTCGTGTCTATCGGTTTGGCCAGCAGGTAGTTTGTCTTCTGGTCTACCAAAAAAGCATACCGGTTGTCTTTCAGCTTGTTGTTTGGCAAGTTGTGGACCGTCGTCAGCTGCCCGCCTTCCCCGATTACCTGGCGTTCTTTGAGGTCGATAAGCTGGTTGTATAAGTAATACTCGTGGCCCGTCATCTGCCAGCGCCGGCAATCGCTGTTTATCCAGTGCGTTATTTCATGTTCGAGAAATTGTTTCTCTGTCATGTTCTGGTAAGCACCGTATTTTAAAATGGTGTTGAAAATGTCGTTTAAAAACATGTGCCCTCCCATCAATCAAACGAGAACGTTTTCCCGTCCATGTCTTCTTTGAGTGCATAGCGAACGCTATCAATGGTGTGGTCGTTGGCTTTCGGGTATTGGCTGATAAAGTTGCCGTCTTTGTCCTGTGCGAACTCATAACTAATGAATTCCCGATAGGTGTTCGGTGCCCGCCGCTTATCAATATAGATGTGGGCCAGGTCCGACAGCCACTTGATACCATAATCCCGGCTATCCGGGCCTTTGCGGACTGGCAGGCATCGCATAAACTCTGTTTCTTTTGCAAACGGATCAAACGTAGCAACGCAACCATACACACT
>OGYV01000451.1_pt1 | contig 35553 bp, 51 predicted proteins | sample 1576651 | NCBI WGS metagenome assembly OGYV01 (sample SAMEA3541570, study PRJEB24748) | human gut metagenome | biome: human gut; feature: human-associated habitat; material: faeces | place: China | collected 2012
GGCATCGCTCTCGGCGCGAACGTCGTCATCGCCAACGCCATCGGACGAGGCAGCCGCGAAGCGGTGCGCAACGCCGTGCACACGTCCATCGTCACCGCCCTGATCGGCGGCGTGATCGTCGCCATCATCGGAGAATTGCTCGCCGGACCGCTTCTCGGCATGCTCAACGTGACCGCCGACGTGTTCCCCCTGGCGCTCGCATACCTGCGCATCTACCTCATCGGCATGCCCGTCATCCTGCTATACAATTTCGAAACAGCCATCTTCCGCAGCATCGGCGACACCCAGGCTCCGCTCGCCGTACTCGCCATTTCCGGCGTGCTCAACGTGACCGTGGGACTGATTTTCGTCGTACTGTTCCATTGGGGTGTTTCGGGCGTCGCGACGGCCACCGTCATCGCGAACGTCGTCAGCTCCATGATTCTGCTGTATCGACTGGTTCATACTGACGCAGCCATCCATGTTGATTTGCGTGAGCTCGGCATCGACTGGTTCACCCTGCGTCAGATCCTGCGCATCGGACTGCCCGCCGGCGTGCAAAGCGCGGTGTTCGCCGTGGCCAACATCATCATCCAAGCCGCCATCAACAGTCTCGGCACCGTTGTCATGGCCGCCTCCAGCGCCGCGTTCAACATCGAAATCATCGCCTACTACGTGCTCAACTCGTTCAGCCAGGCCTGCGCCACCTTCACCGGGCAAAACTATGGAGCCAAACGGATCGGACGCTGCAAGCGCGTGCTTGGCATCTGCATTCTGGAGGATTTCATCGCCACCGCGGCCACCATCGCCGTCGTGCTGTTCTTCGGCCATAGTCTGCTGGCGTTGTTCGATGCGACACCGGAGGTCATTTCCGTCGGCTACACCAGACTCGTCATGGTGTTCTCCGCCTACACGTTCAGCATGCTGTACGAGGTCATGTCCGGATATCTGCGCGGCTTCGGCATCTCACTGGTGCCGGCGCTGCTCACCGTAATCGGCGTGGTCGGCGTGCGCATCACCTGGATCGCGTTCGTGTTCCCCGCGCATCGCACGTTCGAGGCCATCATGATCGTCTACCCGATCAGCCTCGCCGCAACCGCCGTACTCATCGGCATCGCTCTGCTCTGCTACCGTCCGTCCAAGCGATTTGCCGTTAAACCTTAAGCGTGTGCGGCTTGCCGCCGTTCATGAACGCGGCGATTCGCCGGGTCAGAGCGCGGGGAAGAACCCGTTCCGCGAGCGCGCCCGCCTTGGTGAGCGGACCATGGTAGGCGAGGGTTGAGCCGCGCATCATCCTGCGGTAGGCGTACGTGGCAAGCTGACGTGCGGTGGCCGGTTTGGTCATGGTGAAGAAGTTGCGGCCACTCATATTCGCAGCCTTCTGAAAGCCGGTCGTGGTCGGACCGGGACATACGCAGGTCACCGTCACGCCCGTGCCGCGCAATTCGTGGGCCACGGCCTCGGATAGCGAGCGCACGAATGCCTTCGACGCGAAATACATCGCCATGTATGGGCCTGCCATCATCGAGGCGACGGACGAAATATTCAAAATCCTGCCATGCCCGTTGGCGCGCATGTCTCGGCCATACCGATACGTCAACTCAGCGAGCGCATGCATGTTGAGCTGCATCATCTCGTTTTGCCGGTTCCAGTCGGCGTCGAGAAAATCCGTCCAGTCAGCGAAGCCTGCGTTATTAACGAGATGGTCGACCGCAATACCTTGTGATGTGGTGAAATCATGGAGTTTCTTCGGTGCGTTGGCTTCGCTCAGATCTATGACGAACGTCACCACATGCACGCCAAAACGCTGCTCGAGCTTGGTTTTTATCATGTCAAGCCGTTCCTGGCTGCGGGCGGTGATCACCAGGTCATGTCCGTCCGCTGCGAACAGCGCCGCCAGTTCGCGTCCGATGCCGCCGGACGCTCCCGTGATGAGTGCGTATCCCATGCCAACTCCTTCGTTTTGGTCCTATCTCGCCTATGAATGGCGGATTTGCGGGTCTGCCTGATGCTATCTCCACTATAGATGGCGGATGTTTTTCGACTTATACCCCCTGAGATAGCGTATGGGGGTAAAAAGCGCGGCTTTTCACTTTGCCGTCCGCCATCTATAAGCGAGATAACATGTGTCGAAAGACGAAATCCGCCATCCATAGGCGAGATAGGTGTTTTGTGGAGGGATGGAGGACAGTGGTGAAAACAAAGTCGCATTACGATTCGCCGCTTGGCGGCATCACGCTGATCACCGACGAAACGGCATTGCTCGGCCTGTGGTTCGATTGGCAGCCAGGCTATGCGGACGATGATTCCGCGGTTTTGGGTGATTCGCCGACGATTGGCGCCGCGAAACGATGGCTGGACGAATACTTTGCAGGTTGCATACCTCGGACCGAAGTGCCGTTGCGGCTGGAAGGCACGCCGTTTCGCAAGGAAGCATGGGCATTGCTGCGGAAAGTGCCATACGGCGAAACGGTTTCATACGGCGGACTCGCACGTCGATTGGAGTTGAAACGTGCGGACGGGCGTAGGGTATCCGCACGCGCCATCGGGGGAGCGGTGCACCGCAATCCGATCGCGCTTATCGTGCCCTGCCATCGGGTCGTCGGCGCTGACGGCAGTCTCACCGGTTATGCGGGAGGCATTGAAACCAAAATCCGTCTGCTCCAACTCGAAGGCGTGCTGAAGCAGACGGAACGGATGGATGTGGATTGCGAATCTATAGACCGGATTTGGCGATCCACCCGCTGACGGCTTCGGCGGCTTTACTTGCGTTGTTCTGTGCGTCGGTCCCCATGACCGCAAGCCCCGGCTTCACCGTCGTCTTGGTGATTGCGGTGATACGTTCCGGAGTCCGTCCAAGCCCGCTGCCGCCGTGCGTGCAGAACGGATAAATGGTTTTGCCGGACCAGTCGCGGCTTTCCAGAAAAGCGTACACGGGCATCGGCATATCGCCGCACCAAATCGGATAGCCAAGGAACACGGTATCGGACGAATCGAGCGCATCGACATCGCCGCTGAGCGTGAACGGCGGACGCGCGTTGACACGCTGCTCCTCCTGCACCATTTCTGAGGTCGCGGCGTACCGTTCCGGATAAGGCTCGGTACGTGTGATTTCAATCATCGGCGAATCGGTCCGCCGGGCCACCTCTTGGGCAAGCTTCGCGGTATTGCCGACCGTCACCTCGCCCACTTCGTAGTTTTCGCCGGCGCGGGAGAAAAACACCACCACCATGTTGCGTCCTTTCATAGTCCTTGAAGAGGCCGTTGCCGCATCCGTCATGCGTCAGTCCAAGGGTTTATCAGTCCATCTTTGGAAACGATTGTGCTCGATACGCGAGCAGACCGTCGATGAACCGTGCAAGACCCTCGATCATGCGTGCACGCGGACAGGCCACGTTGATACGCACGAAATCATGACCGTTGCCACCATATTCGGAACCCTCGGAGAACATCACCTTATGCTCGCGCTTGAGATAATCGCACAACGCATCCGTGTCATGCGTGATGGCCGAACAGTCGACCCACAACAGGTAGGTGGCATGTCCTTCGACCATGATGATGCGCCGGTCGGCCGGCACCGAAGCGTTGTATTTGTCGAACATCGCACGCGCGGTCGCCTTGTTGCCGGCCAGATAGGCTCGTAATTCGTTCAGCCACGGTTCGCCCTCATTGAACGCGGCCAGGGTGGCGTCCATGGCGAAGGCGTTCGGCTCCGCCACCTCATCGGTGTTCAAAGCTCGCCACACCTTATGACGCAACACCGGATTCGGAATCATCACGGCCGCGGAATTCAGTCCTGCGATGTTGAACGTTTTGGTCGGAGCCATGCAGGTCACCGAATTCATCGCGCAATGCTCACCCACCGAGGCGAACGGCACGTAATCGAAACCCGGATCGGTCAGATCGCAGTGAATCTCATCGCTGACCACCGTCACATGATGCTTCCAGCACAGTTCGCCGATACGTTCCAAAGTCTCACAATCCCAAATACGGTCGATCGGATTATGCGGGTTGCACAGAATCATCAGCGTGGTCTGCGGGTCGGCGAGTTTCGTTTCGAAATCAGCCCAATCGATCTCGTAATGTCCTTCGCCGTCATAGGCGAGCGGCGATTCAAGCACACGGCAGCCATTGTTGAGAATCGAATTGAAGAAGATGTTGTAGACCGGCGTCATGATCACGACGTTCTCGTTCGGCGTGGTGAGTTTCCTGACCATGCTGGAGATCGCCGGCACCACACCGGTGCAGAACACCAGCGAATCCGGGTCGATGGCAAGCCCATGACGGCGTCCCCACCAATCCACGTACGCCTGATTCCATTCTGGCGGCACGATCGAATAGCCGAAAACGCCATGCTCGACGCGCCGACGCAACGCCTCGCGGATTACGGGCGCGGTCTGGAAATCCATATCCGCCACCCACATGGGCAGCGCGTCGCCAGCCTCCTCCCATTTGAGCGAGTACGTGCCGGAACGGTCGATCGGAGTATCGAAATCGTAAGTCATACCGCCAATCCTACCTACTGTTATGCGGCGTCGGCTGTCACGATCGTCGTGGCCGTCGGATCGATTTTCGCCGGATCGAGCGTCATCTCGTTGATATGGTCGGCGCGAATCGTGCCGGACGAAGGATTGAACACGCTGTCGATCGTGCCGCGCACGTCGGCATCGACGGAGGAATATTCGAACGCGAGCGTCGTATTGACGAGCCGGCAGTCACGCAACACCAGATGGTCCACGTAGCACAGGCCCTGCAGGCTTTCGATCGTGCAATGCTCGAACGTCACGTTACGCGAGTTCCACGCCAGATACTCGCCGGAAATGAACGAATCGCGCACCGTCACGTTCTCGCAGTTCCAGAAACAATCCTTCGAAATCAGACGGGAATTGGAAATCTCCACGTTCCTTGCGCCATCGAACGGATAATTGCCCACCAAACGTAGGTTGTCGGCTTTCACATCCGCGCAATTCATCGCCAGATAGTCGCCATGCGCGCTCACATTGTCCAACGTCACGCCGGAACAGGCCCACAACGTCTCCTCGGCGTTGACGAAATCCACGTTGCGTAACGTCACGTCATGGCAGCGGCGGAAATTCTTCGGCGCCTCGATCGTTGAATCCTCCACCGTGATATGGTCCGTGTACCATACGCCCGCACGTGCCATCTCAAACCACGTGCAGTCCTTCGCATCGATATCCGAGCAATACCACAGCGGATACTTCCATTTGAACGAGCTCGACCTCAGTTCGATGTCATGGGCATGCTTCAACGGCGATTCGCCATCGTCGAAAATCGTATCGACGTACCGGCGGTCATGCGCGAAGAACTCCGCGCGCTCGCCGGTGAGGAACGCCTGGCGGGTTTCGGACATGTCCTGCTCCGCAGCGGATGTAAATGTATCTGGAGTGTTATTCACCGTATGCTCCTTCATGCTCTGTTGGAAGAGAATAGGAACTTCAAGTACTTGAAGTCAAACAGGGAGCCACGTTCGTCTGGAACGAACACGGCTCCCTGCGGAAAATCGGGAAATGCGCGCCGAAACAGGCAGAGGAATCAGCCGATCAGCGCTGCCGGATACTTCGCCACGGCGGCGTCGATCTGCTCATCGGTGGACGTGGCGACGCCTTGGATGAGGAACGGCTTCAGATATGTGGCATGCGTATGACGGAACGTGGTCTCGAACGGGGAAAGCAGCTCCTCCATGGTGCGCACATGGCTGCCTTCACGCGTGTAGGAGTCCGCCGGAGAGCCGGTGGACACGGCCAACATGAACTCCTTGCCTTCGAGCGCCCGCCCGCCGCCGTAGGCCCAGCCGGCCTTGATCACGTCATCCTCCCACTGCTTGAGCAGCGCGGGGGAGCTGTACCAGTAGAACGGGAACTGCAGCACGATGCGGTCATGCGTTTCGATGAGCTCCTGCTCATGTTCGACGTTGATTTTGAAGTCGGGATATGCGGCGTACTCGTCCACCACGGTCACGTCGCCGGTCTCGTTGGCCGCGTCCATGAGCTTGCGGTTGACCTGCGATTTTTCCAGATGCGGGTGGAACACCAGTACCAGTGTCTTCATTCATGCTCCTTGTCCAAAGGTTTTTCGTTACGTTCCAGTATGCAGCATGATAATCTCGTCGCGCATGCTTTGTACGTAATCCGTCGATGTCCACGCGCCGATACGGTTGCGCATGGTTTGTCGGGGTCGGCGATAGTATGTTGGCCGTCGTTGTGGCGCGTCGGGGTATATCAGGGCGCGGCAAGAGAAGGCATGAGAAGAGAAGCATGGGAACGGACGGAAGAAGGGCTGATATTTAATGGTGCGGACGCAGAACAGGAACGCCGTCATGGGCAAGGCGTTCAGAACGGCATTGCCGCGGACGTCGCCGGTCTGCATCAGCTTTTTCCTTCTGGCGTTGTCGTACGGCGTGCTGATGGGCACGCGCGGCTTTTCGTTCCTGTGGCCCATGTGCATGAGCGCGTTCATCTTCACCGGTTCCATGGAATTCGTCACCGTGAATCTGCTGGTGTCCGCGTTCAACCCGTTCGTCACGTTCATGCTGGCCGTCATGCTCGGTACCCGTCATCTGTTCTACGGCATCTCCATGCTCGGCCGGTTCAAGAACATGGGCGCCAAGAAGCCGTATCTCATTTTCTCGTTGTGCGACGAGACCTTCGCCATCGACAACGGCACCATCATTGCGGCCGACGTCGATCGCGGATGGTTCTACTTCTTCGTCGGCCTGCTCAACCAGTCATCATGGGTGGCCGGCGCCACGCTTGGCGGCCTTCTCGGAGAACGCATCACCTTCAACACCTCCGGTCTCGACTTCATCATGACCGCCATGTTCGCCGTCATTTTCGTGGATCAATGGCTGACCACGAAACGCAAAAGCCACATGGCCGCGCTTACCGGCATAGCGGTGCCCGCGATCTGTCTGGGGGTGTTCGGCGCCGACAATTTCATGATCCCATCCCTGGTCGCCATGCTCGTCATGTTCATTCTGCTGCGGCCATACCTGGACGACCTGAAGATCGACAAGACGGACGGGGAGAACGAAACGAACAACGCGGACAAGGAGACGAACGCATGATGATCATGACCACGTGGCAAGGCGTCATCACCATCATCATGGCGATGCTCGGCACCATGCTGACACGTTTCCTGCCGTTCCTGCTGTTCCCCGAATCGAAGGAACCGCCGCGTTTCATCACCTACCTGGGCACCGTCCTGCCGTATGCCATGACAGGCCTGCTTGTCGTGTACTCGCTCAAAGGAGTGCGCCTGACGTCAGGCAGCCACGGCATTCCCGAATTGTTGGCGATTATCGCAATCGCCCTGCTGCACATATGGAAAAGGAACATGCTGCTGTCGATCGCCGGCGGCACCGCCGTCTATATGCTGCTGGTACAGCTGGTTTTCTCGTAAGACGGCTTCCGCCTGTGCTTGGCATTGCGATTACCTGGCGAGCCCCATCTCGTATTTGAGCGTCATCACACGAATGGCGGATTGCTGCACCTTCCGCGCGAACGTCGCATCGCCGGCCGCTTTGGCGTTCAATCCGTCCAACACCGGCTGCACGTAGGAAGAGGCGCCGATACATGCCAAATCGCCGCCGGCTTCGACCAGCCGCACACCCAAATCACTCGGCTGCACGCCACTCAAAGCCGTTGCGGACAGGGAATCGGAAGTGACGACGCCTTGGAAGCCGATTTTCCCGCGCAGATAGCCGGTGACCAGCGTTGATGAGAACACGGCCGGATTATTCGGATCGATCGCCTGATATGTGGCCAAAGACATCATCACCATCGAAGGGCTTGCCTCCAACGTGCCGTTGAACGCGCTGATTTCCGGACCATCCAACGTGGTGGTGGTGTCGAGGATGCCGTTCGCGGTGAAATCGGTATTGCCGGTCACCGATCCCAAACCCGGATAATGTTTGATGGCGCTGCCTACCCCCGAATCGGACATGCCCTGTATGAACGCCTTCGCATGGTCCGCATTGCCGGCCGGATCAAGACCGAAATCACGGTACAGCGCGCCAATCGGGGCGTTCGACGAACGGTCCACGGTCACCGTGCCGACGACGGGCGCCAGATCGACATTGATGCCCGCAGCCTTGAGCTGCGTGCCCCATGCGGATGCTGATTGCCTCAACTGGCTGACATCCATTGCGCCCTGCTGGATGGCCGAAGGCATGGTATCGAACCCGGCCCCCTTGAGATGCTGGACCAGACCACCCTCCTGATCGGTGGACATCAACAGCTGGTTGTCGCCCGGAGCATACGATTGCAGCGTGGATGTGGCGGCCGCGACCCCGGCGATCCCCGAAGTCCAGTTGCCGATGATCAAAACCGAACCAACATGCCTGTTCGCAATGAGGTCATACAACGATGACGGATCGGAGCCAACGAACAATGGTGCCATAACCAGCTGCCCGACCCGTTCCTCGACACTCATGGACTCCACGGCCCGCACCGCCTTGGCATGCGGCGAATCGTCGCGGACGGACGGCACTTGCGCCTTGTCGAGGGAATCATGCGTGACCGTCGGCCGGCGAGTGGAAAAAGCTGCGGTGGCGGCGTCCGATGGGGAAGCGTCGCCGGAACATGCGGCCAACGTGACCGGCAGCATCGCCACGCAGCAGGCAGCCACCAATCGTGTGAAAAACCCATGAGCCTTCTTCATACCGCCATTATGGCATGCCGGCATTCCCCATATGTTCTCTTCATACGGACATGCCACGGAACAGCCGATTCAGCCCACGGCCAGATCCGTTCGGCTGGCGGCTTAACGGCGTTCCTCGCCTGTCGCTAGGCTATTAGCATGTCTTTCTTTGATATGTTTGGTCCCATGTTCGATCCCGAAGGCGGCTCGAACCGTGCCGGCAGGCAGAATCCGCGCAAACCCAGCAACGACGATCCGATCATCCTCAACGTCGAAACCGACGGAGGGGACGGTCCGCAACCATCGTCGAACGTTCCCCCGAAACGACCTTCGGGCCCCCGCATCACCAGCAAGCCGAACCGTCCGCGCAAACCGTCGAACGGCAGCAAGATCTTCATCGGCGTGGTGCTGGCGCTCGCCATCGTCATCGGACTGTTCTTCGCGCTCGCGCAGTTCGTCACCGATGTCATGTGGTACAGCCAGCTCGGCTTCCAAAGCGTGATTTGGACGCAGCTGGGCACCAGGGTCGGCCTCTGGCTGGCGTACGCGGTGCTCATCGCCGCAGTCGGCTTCATCTCCGCCACGCTGGCGATATGGGCGCGTCCCGACGCTGCGGACGGCTCCACCATCCGCGTGAACGGCGACACCATCGAAATCGGCAAGAGCGTGAGCTCCAAGAGCGCTCGACGCATCGCCGTGGTCATCTCCCTGATTGTCGGACTGGTGTTCGGCTCCCAGTTCAATGCGAACTGGTCCGAAATCCTGCTCATGTTCAACTCGCAAAGCTTCGGCACCAAGGATCCGCAGTTCGGCATCGACAACGGCTTCTACGTGTTCGTGCTGCCCGGACTGAAACTCATCATGTCCGCTGTCTCGCTGTTGCTGCTCGCTGGCATCATCTTCTCCATCGTCACCCACGTGCTTATGGGCGGCATCCGCATCACCATGCCGGTGAACGGCCATGGCCTGTTCCGCATCACCAAACGCGCCCGCCGCCAGATCGGCATCTGGCTGATGCTCAACATGTTCGCCTGGGCCGCCAATCAGGTTCTGGGAGTGTTCTCGCACCTGACCGAGGAAGGCAGCAGAATCACCGGTGCCACCTACACCACGGTGAACGCCACCATCCCCGTCACGTTCATCATGGCCGCCATCACCGCCATCCTTGGCGTGATACTGGGCCTGTGGATTATGAAATCCCATACGTTGGAAGGTTCCGCACCCATCGCGGCACGTGCTTCCGAAGCGCTCAAGGCGTGGAAGGTGCCGACCGTGGCCATCGCCTCCGCCATCGTGGTGAGCCTGGTGCTTACCGTGGCCTGGCCGGTGCTGCTGCAGCGCTTCCGCGTCAATCCGAACGCGCAGGAAATGGAATCCACCTATATCCAGCGCAACATCGACGCCACCCGCGCCGCGTACGGCTTGGACAAGGTGAAGGCCGAACAGTACAAGGCCACCACCGAAGGCGAGGAAGGCGCATTGGCCGATTCCGCGGAATCCACCGCTCAGATCCGCCTGCTCGACCCGCAGATCATCTCCCCGACGTTCAAACAGCTGCAGCAGTCCAAGCAGTACTACACGTTCGCCGACACCGTCGCGGTCGACAAATACGACGTCGACGGCGTCAGCCAGGACACGGTGATCGCCGCGCGCGAACTCGATCTGGACGGTCTCGACAACCGCAACTGGGTCAACGACCACACCGTGTACACGCACGGCTATGGCGTTGTGGCCGCCTACGGCAACAAGGTGACCGCCGACGGCCAGCCGAAGTTCTTCGAAGCGGGCATCCCCACCCAAGGCAAGCTCACCGATTCCGAAAAGTACGAGCCGCGCATCTACTTCTCTCCGAACGCCACCGAATATTCGATCGTAGGCGCTCCGGAAGGCACCAAATCCTGGGAATTCGACTATCCGACCGGTTCGGAAGGCGCCACCAACACCTTCAAGGGCGATGGCGGTCCGAAGATCGGCAACATCTTCTCCAGACTGCTGTACGCCATCCGCTTCGGCTCCGACCAGATCCTGTTCTCCAACCGTGTGAACTCCAATTCGCAGATTCTCTACGACCGTTCCCCGAAGGAACGTGTGGCCAAAGTCGCGCCGTATCTGACGCTTGACGGCCGCGTATACCCGGCCGTGGTGGACGGACGGGTCAAGTGGATCGTGGACGGCTACACCACTTCGGACGCCTACCCATACTCTCAGATGACCGACTTGGGCGAGGCCACCAAGGACTCCACCACGGAATCCTCCGACACGGTAAGCAGCCTGAACTCGAAGAACGCCAACTACATCCGCAATTCCGTGAAAGCCACCGTGGACGCATACGACGGTTCCGTGGACCTGTATGTATGGGACCAGTCCGACCCGGTCATCAAAGCCTGGGAGAAGATCTTCCCCGGCCAGTACCACCAGCTGTCGGAAATCTCCGGCGACCTGATGAGCCACATGCGTTATCCGGAAAGCCTGTTCAAGGTGCAGCGCGAACTGCTGGCCAAATACCACGTGTCCAGCGCCAACCAGTTCTTCTCCGGAGAGGATTTCTGGCAGACCCCCGTCGACCCGACCGAATCGCAGCAGGCGCAACAGCGAGACATCCTGCAGCCGCCGTACTATCTGACGCTGCAGACCGGCGGCTCCAGCGAACCGGTGTTCTCGCTGACCTCGTCGTACATTCCCGCAGGCTCGTCCACCAGGGAAATCCTGACCGGCTTCCTGTCGGTCGATTCCGACGCGGGCCACGAGAAAGGCAAAATCGGCTCGAGCTACGGCACCATACGATTGCAGGAACTGCCGAAGGATTCCAACGTGCCGGGCCCCGGCCAGGCGCAGAACAACTTCAACGCGTCCGCCGACGTGTCGAAGGAACTCAACCTGCTCGAATCCGGCTCGACCAATGTGCAGCGCGGCAACCTGCTCACCCTGCCTCTCGGCGGAGGCCTGGTCTACGTGCAGCCGGTGTACGTCAAATCGTCCGGCTCCACCAGCTTCCCGCTGCTGAAGAAGGTGCTCGTCGCATTCGGCGACCAGGTCGGCTTCGCCGACACGCTGGACGAGGCTCTCGACCAGGTGTTCGGCGGCGATTCCGGCGCGTCCGCAGGCGACGCCGAAAACGTGGGCGACACCACCGATGACAAGCAGGATGCTAAGAACGACGATTCCGCCGATGGCAAGACCAACACTGACGGCAAGCAGGACACGCCATCCAATACCGACGGTAAGACCGGCGGCAATAATGGCGATTCGTCCGGCACGATGAGCGCCGACCTGAAGAAGGCACTCGACGATGCCGCACAGGCCATGAAGGATTCCGATGCCGCCATGAAGAAGGGCGATTGGTCCGCCTACGGCGACGCTCAGAAGCAGCTTCAGGAAGCACTGAACAAGGCCATTGAACTCGAACAGTGATTCCCGTCCGATTCCCTTCATGAAATACGCAGGGGCCGGCTCCTTCCAAAGGAACCGGCCCCTGTTGTCGTTCGCCGCCGGGTATGCTGGGCGCATGGCCGACTATTCTTTCCGCATCGCGACGCAAGACGATATCCAAGCGATCACCGACATCTACAACGCGGCAGTCATCCGCGGCGGCTCGTCCGCCGACACCACGCCACGTACCTACGCGCAACGCAAGGCATGGGTGGAATCGCACCACGATCCATATGCGGTGTTCGTCACCACCGTGCCTGCCACGGATGCAGCCACGGAAGGCGGCGAACGGATCATCGGCTTCTCCGCGCTGTCCGTGTTCTACGACCGCGCCGGCTACGACGGCGTCACCGACCTCGCCTACTACATCGCCCCCGAATGGCAGGGCAGGGGAGCGGGCACCTTCACACTGGCCAAACTGCTTGACGAATGCCGAAACCGCCACATGCGCAAAGCCTGCGGCATCATCTTCGCCGACAACCGCGGATCCATCGCACTGATGAAACATTTCGGATTCACCCAATTCGGACTCATGCCCCAAGCCGCCACCGACTCCACCGGAACCATGCGCGACATGAGCTACTGGCATCTCGACCTGTAAGCACCTGACAGTAGAATCTGTGCGGTTAAACAAGACGAGAGCACGCAAGAACACAGAGGAATGGACGATTATTATGGCATCTGATTTCTGGCTGATCGCAGGACTGGGCAACCCCGGCTCCAAATATGAGGGCACCCGCCACAACATGGGCTTCATGACCGCCGACGTGCTGGCCGAACGCTGGTCCGTCAACTTCTCCGACCACAAGGGACTCGCCATGCTCGGCAAAGGCGTGATGAACCTATCCGGCCGCAACGTCAAATTCTTCCTCGCCAAGCCACTCACCTACATGAACGAATCCGGCAACGCGGTCGCCTCCATCAGCGCCTACTACCAGATCGAACCGGACCATATCGTGGTTATCCACGACGACATGGACCTCGACTTCGGCAGAATCAAAGTCAAAGCCGGCGGCTCCGCAGGCGGGCACAACGGCATCAAATCCATCGACCGTTCGCTCGGCACCTCGAAATACGCGCGCGTGCGCATGGGCGTCGGCCACGCCCAACGCGGAGCCCACGCGCACGACAACACCGTGAACTGGGTGCTGGGCGGCTTCGGACCGGACCAACGCAAGCAGCTCCCCGAATTCCTCGCCGACGGTGCCGACGCGGCCGAAACCATCATCTTCGACGGTCTCGCCAAAGCCCAGGAGCGATTCAATGGCCGCTGAACCGACGTCTCCGGCGCAACCACCGCAACTGCCGACCGCAGGCTCGCTTGCCGGCATCCTCGACGTGCTGGAAACCGATGACGATTTCCGCGCGCTCATCGCCGGGGAAATCGAAGAACCGGAATCAGACATCGACCCCAGCATCACCGTCGGTGTGCCGGACGGCCTACGCCCGGCGCTCGCAGCCGGCGCTGCGGGCAAACAGCCGGTCGTGCTCGTCGTCGCCTCCAGCCGCGAAGCGGAGGAAGCCGTGGAGTCCATCCGTTCCTGGTATGACGGAGACCCAAACGATGTGGCGCAGCTTGAAGCATGGGAGACCCTTCCCCATGAACGGCTTTCACCACGCGCGGACACTGTGGCAAGCCGCATGGCGGTGTTCCGCAGGCTGAAGCATCCCGAAGAGGGCAGCACGCTGTTCGGCCCCATCCGCATTCTGGTCATGCCGGTGCGCTCCCTCATCCAACCGGTGGTCGCAGGCTTGGGGGACGTCGAACCACTCGTGTTCTCCCAAGGCGAGGAACTGCCTCTTGACGAAGCATCCCGCAAACTGGTGGAAAACGCGTACACGCGCGTCGACTTGGTGATGGACCGTGGCGAATTCGCCGTCCGCGGTGGCATCATCGACGTTTTTCCGCCCACTCTGCCGCATCCGGTGCGTATCGAATTCTTCGGCGACGAGATCGACACCATACGTGAATTCCACGCATCCGACCAGCGCACCTACGGTAAGGATATTTCCACCGTATGGGCCACGCCATGCCGTGAACTGCAGTTGACCGACCAGATTCGCCAACGTGCGAAATCGCTGATCGGCTCCATTCCCAACGCCGAGGACATGCTCGAATCCATCGCCAACGCCATCCCGGTGGAAGGCATGGAATCGCTGCTGCCCGCGCTGGTCGACGATATGGAACCGGTGCAGGGCATGCTGCCCAAGCATGCGCTGGTCATGCTGTCCGACCCGGAAAAACTTCGTCGCGCCGCCGACGATCTGGCGAAAACCGCCAACGAATTCCTTGCCGCAAGCTGGCATGTCGCCGCATCCGGACATGGCGCCGGAGCGCCGATCACCTTCGACCAGGCGAATTTCTACGATTTCGAGGAAACCATCTCCGCACTCGTCTTCTCCAAACATGACGTGTGGAAACTCACCAGCTTCGGCGTCGACGCCACCCGGGAAGGCCACATCCAACTTGATGCCACCAAACCCGGTGAATACCGCGGTGACGAAAACAAAGCGGCCTCCGGCATCGAAGGACTGCTCGACGCCGGCTATGCGGTGACGATCACGGCCGCGGCCCAAGGCACACTCACCCGACTGAAGCGTGCGATCAACGAAACCGGCATCGCGAATTTCGATTGCGTCCGATCGCGCGCCATCGACGGTTTCGTGGACGACGCCGCGAAAATCGCCCTGCTCGCCGAACGCGACCTGACCGGCCGCACATCCGCCGCAGGACAGGCGAAAACGCCGAAACGCCGCCGCAAGGCCATCGACCTGATGGAACTCAAAACGGGCGATTACGTCGTGCACGAACAGCATGGCATCGGCCGGTTCGTCGAGATGCGCCAACGTACCATCGGCAAAGGCGAGAACCAGACCACCCGCGAATACCTGGTCATCGAATACGCTCCCAGCAAACGAGGCGCGCCGGCGGACAAACTGTTCATCCCCACCGACCAGCTCGACCAGGTCAGCAAATACATCGGCGCCGAAACGCCGAAACTCAACAAGCTGGGCGGTTCCGACTGGGCCGCCACCAAAGCCAAGGCGCGCAAGCATGTGCATGAGATCGCCGAGGATCTGGTCAAGCTCTACTCGGCACGCCAGCGTACGAAAGGCTATGCCTTCAGCAAGGACACGCCGTGGCAGAAGGAGCTGGAGGACGCTTTCCCCTATCAGGAGACGGCCGACCAGCTCACCACCATCGACGAGGTCAAGTCGGATATGGAGAAACCCATTCCGATGGACCGTCTGATCTGCGGCGATGTGGGCTTCGGCAAAACCGAAATCGCGGTGCGCGCCGCGTTCAAGGCGGTGCAGGATTCCAAGCAGGTGGCCGTGCTCGTGCCGACCACACTGCTCGTGCAACAGCATTTCGAGACTTTCACCGAACGTTTCGAAGGCTTCCCCGTGAACGTGGCTGCCATGAGCCGATTCCAGACCACCAAGGAGATTAACGAGACCATCAAGGGGCTTGAAGACGGTTCCGTGGATGTGGTCATCGGCACGCACAAGCTGCTCAATCCGAAGATCAAGTTCAAGGATCTGGGACTCGTCATCATCGACGAGGAACAGCGTTTCGGCGTCGAGCACAAGGAGACGCTCAAGGCGTTGCGCACCAATGTGGACGTGCTGAGCCTGTCGGCAACGCCTATCCCGCGCACGTTGGAAATGGCTGTCACCGGTATCCGCGAAATGTCCACGCTGGCCACGCCGCCGGAGGATCGCCTGCCGGTGCTCACCTACGTCGGCGCTTACGAGGACGCGCAGGTCACCGCCGCCATCCGGCGCGAGCTGTTGCGTGGTGGGCAGGTGTTCTACGTGCACAATCGTGTGCAGGACATCTCCTCCGTCGCGGCGAAAATCCACGAGCTCGTGCCCGAATCGCATGTCGGCATAGCCCACGGCAAGATGGGGGAGAAACAGCTTGACGGTGTGATCCGCGACTTCTGGCATCGCGACATCGACGTGCTGGTATGCACCACCATCATCGAAACCGGCCTTGATATCTCCAACGCCAACACGCTGATCGTCGACCATGCCGACCGCTTCGGCTTGAGCCAATTGCATCAGCTGCGTGGCCGCGTCGGTCGTGGACGTGAGCGCGCGTATGCGTACTTCCTGTACGATCCGACCAAGCCGATGACCCAGCAATCGCATGACAGGCTCGCCACCATCGCGCAGAACACCGCGCTCGGCTCTGGCTTCGACGTAGCTATGAAGGATCTCGAATTGCGCGGCACCGGCAATTTGCTGGGCGATGAGCAGAGCGGCCATATCGAAGGCGTCGGCTTCGACCTGTACGTGCGTATGGTGTCCGAAGCGGTCGAACAGTACAAGGAGCCGGAACGCAAGGAATCGGTTGCCGTCACCATCGACCTGCCGATCGAGGCGTCCATTCCCGTCGACTACATCGATTCGGACAAACTGCGATTGGAAGCGTACCAGAAACTCGCCTCCGCACGCACCGAAGACGATCTCGACGAGCTGCGCGACGAACTCACCGACCGTTACGGCAAGCCGCCCGTCGATTTCGAGGCGCTGTTCGACGTGGCGCGGTTGCGGTTCAAGGCGCGTAAGCTCGGCATTTCCGAGATCATCGCGCAAGGACGCAACGTGCGCGTGTCGAAGTTCGAGCCGCGTGAATCCGTGCAGATGCGCATGGCCAGAATCTACAAAGGCATCCAGTACCGGCCGTTGACCAAGACGTATCTGGTACCGGCTCCATTCGCAGGCTCGCTTGGTTCCAAGCCGATGAGCTCGGACGAAGTGGTCGGATGGACCAGTCAATTGCTTGACGATCTGGACTGGAAACCGACACCGCGTCAATGACAATGGGATGCAAAAAAGAGTGTGAGCGTTCACATGGAACATGCGGGCAAAGTTTGGCATACGTCCATAAATCGCACTATTCTTGGCATTGTCATCACAACCTAACGTTTATAAGGAGTAGTTGTGGCAGTAATTGAAAGCGTTTACGCGCGTCAGATTCTCGATTCCCGCGGCAACCCGACCGTCGAGGTCGTTCTTGACACCGATGACGGTGCTCAGGGCCTGGGCCTCGTTCCGTCCGGTGCTTCCACCGGTGAAGCCGAGGCTTGGGAGCGTCGCGATGGCGACAAGTCCGTTTACCAGGGCAAGGGTGTGCTCAACGCCGTCAAGGCCGTGAACGAGGAGATCGCTCCGAAGGTCATCGGCATGGACGCTTCCGATCAGCGCGCTCTCGATGAGACCATGATCGAGCTCGACGGCACCCCGAACAAGGGCCGTCTGGGCGCCAACGCCATCCTCGGCGTGTCCCTGGCCGCTCTGTACGCTTCCGCCGAGTCCGCGGATCAGCCGCTGTACCGCTACATCGGCGGCACCAACGGCCACATCCTGCCGGTCCCGAACATGAACATCATGAACGGTGGCGCCCACGCTGACTTCGCCACCGACATCCAGGAGTACATGATCTCCCCGTACGGCTTCAACACCTACAGCGAGGCTCTGCAGGCTGGCGTCGAGGTCTACCACACCCTGAAGAACGTCCTGAAGAAGCAGGGCCTGAACACCGGCCTCGGCGACGAGGGCGGCTTCGCTCCGAAGATGAAGTCCAACAAGGACTCCCTGAACTACATCATGGACGCCATCTCCGCCGCCGGCTACGAGCCGGGCAAGCAGATTGGCATCTCCCTCGACGTGGCTTCCTCCGAGTTCTACAACAAGGAGACCGGCAAGTACCACTTCGAAGGCGACGACCGTGAGGCCGGCTACATGCTCGACTTCTACGAGAACCTCATCAACGAGTACCCGATCGTCTCCATCGAGGATCCGTTCCAGGAAGAAGGCTGGGACGACTGGGCGGCCATCACCGCCAAGCTCGGCGATCGCCTGCAGTTCGTCGGCGACGACCTGCTGGTCACCAACCCGGCACGTCTGGCCAAGGGCATCAAGCTCGGCGCCGCCAACTCCCTGCTGGTCAAGCTCAACCAGATCGGCACCGTCACCGAGACCCTCGACGCCATCGAGCTGGCCACCAAGAATGGCTTCACCTCCATGGTTTCCCACCGTTCCGGCGAGACCCCGGACACCACCATCTCCGACCTGGCTGTGGCAAAGAACACCGGCCAGATCAAGACCGGTGCCCCGGCTCGTGGCGAGCGTATCGCCAAGTACAACCGCCTGCTCGAGATTGAGGAGGAGCTCGGCTCCACCGCTCAGTACGCCGGCTACAGCGCTTTCAAGGCCTGCAAGAAGTACATCGCTGAGTGAGCGTAGCCAGCGCATCATGAATGCGTTGACATAGAAATACCCGTCGTGTTCCAAGTCGAACGCGACGGGTATTTTCGTTGCTATGAGTTCGAAGGCACGAAAAAAACCATCACAACGCGGCGGCGCCGGCCCGGTCGCGTTCTTCGTGGCATTGTTCATCGTGGCTTTGGGAACCATCCAGTTGGCATCGACATTCCATACCTATGCGTTGAATCTGGCAGAGCTTAACGGACTGAAAAAACAGGAAGCGGCGTTGGTCGCGCAGAAACGCGAGCTGGAGAACGATATCGCAAGATGGGATGACAAGGCGTATGTCACCGCCCAGGCCAGGGATCGTTTGGGATTCGTCTTCCCCGGCGAACAGGCGATTCGTGTCGAGCATCCCGAAGCGGTGACCGGCAAGAGCGAGCCGAAAAAAGGGACGACATACGACGAATCACCGAAAACCGCCCTGCCGTGGTATAAGGAACTTGCATATTCCTTCAAGCAGGCGGATCGGTCGGATCCCGTGAAGGCCGACTCGACGAAACAGTCGCAGCATGCCGGCGAAGAAGACAAACAGGACAGTCAACAACAGACTGGCCAATCGCAACAGGACGGTCAGCAGCCGTCGGAAGACGGACAGGAGTGACATGGACATGACGATTATCGAACAGGCCAAGGGTTTGGCGGACAAAGTGCTTGCCCAACCCGCCACCGAACATGATATCGCCGTGGTGGAGCGTCAGCTTGGACGTTACCCGCGCGGCATGGTCGCCGTCGGAGCCCGTTGCGTATGCGGCCGGCCTTTGGCTGTGGTCACCCGGCCGTTGCTTCCAGGCGGTGTCCCGTTCCCGACGACCTGCTATCTGACCGGGCCCGAAGCGGTGAAGGCCATCTCCCACATCGAAGCCGAAGGCAAGATGAAGGAATACAACGATATGCTGGCCGAAAACGAGGATCTGCGTGCCGGATACGAACGTGCCCACGAACTGTACCTCGCGTTCCGCCATGAAATCGCTTTGGCCTTGGAAGACAGCGAGGAACACATCGAAGGCACCAGTGCCGGCGGCATGCCGGTGCGTGTCAAATGCCTGCACGCGTTGTTGGCCCAGACGCTGGTGATGGGTGAGGGCGCCAACCCCATCGGTGATATGGCCCTGTCCGCCATCAAACATGAGTTCGATCCGGCCGTATGCCGTTGCGCAGTGGAAAACGAAGAGTAGAAGGTGGGAGTAATGAAGTCGGTAACCGTTGCCGGTATTGATTGCGGCACGAATTCGATTCGTCTGAAAGTCTCGCGTGTGAGCGAGGACGGTGTGGAAGACATCGTTCCGCGCATCCTGCGGGTGATTCGTCTCGGTCAGGACGTGGACAAAACCCATCGCTTCGCCGACGAGGCGTTGGCGCGCGCCTATGAGGCCGCCCGAGAATTCGCCGGCGTGCTTGCCGAACATCCCGTGGACGGCATCCGCTTCGTGGCCACATCGGCCACCCGTGATGCCGAGAACCGTGAGGAATTCGAAGACAACATCGAGAAGATCTTGGGCGTGCGTCCCGAAGTCATTCCAGGCACGGAGGAAGCGGATTTAAGCTTCCTTGGTGCCACCAGCATCGTCCATCGCGAGGTCGAGGCCCCCTATCTGGTGGTCGATTTGGGCGGAGGTTCCACCGAACTGGTGCTGGGAGGCGACGGCGTCACCCATCCGAGCACGCAGGTGCAGGCCGCGTTCTCCATGAATATCGGGTCTGTCCGTATGACGGAGCGTCATCTGAAAAACGACCCGCCGACCGAGGGGCAGATCGCCGAGGCGGTCGCGGATATCGACGCGCATATCGACGAGGCGTTCAAGATCGTTCCCGCCGGCAAGACCCACACCATCATCGGCGTGTCCGGAACGGTCACCACCATGACCGCATTGGCTATGGGATTGACGGAATACGACCACACCGCCGTGGACGGCGCACGCTGCACGCTGGAAGATGCCTATGCCGTTGACAACCGGTTCCTGCACATGCCTCGTGAGGAGCGTCTGACCTACAAGACTATTCATCCCGGACGCGTCGATGTGGTCGGCGGCGGCGCATTGGTGTGGAACCGTGTGCTTGCCAAGGTGTCTGAAGCCGCATATGAGGATCATGGCCAGCGCATCGACTCCTTCATGACCAGCGAGCATGGTCTGTTGGACGGCATCGTGCTGGATTACGGCAAGAGATTGCTTGCTGCGCGCTGACGTGGCATAATAGCTTGGCGTCGGCTTTTTCTTCTGGCCGGCGCAAAGCCTCCATGGCGAAATCGGTATACGCAGTCGACTTAAAATCGACCTCTTCGGATTGCGGGTTCGAGTCCCGCTGGAGGCACTTTTGGAAACCGCCAGAGATGGCGGTTTTCCTTTATTCTCCAACGGTTTTCAGACTTTCCTAATTCACTCCAATTCACTCCAAATCACGTCATTTCTCTATAAAACGTGGGCAAAATGTGGGCACGGAATCACCAGACCATCGGCAGGTTGAGGCATTGGCGCGCCCACCGTTCCACCGCCAGATTCTCCTCGTCGTCGCCAAGCAGGAGCAGGAAGCCGGCGTTCTTGCCGAGCGAAGCGGGTTCCAGCTTCTTTATCACGCCACGCTCCTGAAGGAACAGCCAAGCGTTGCTGATGTTCGTCTTGACTGTGTTCTCGCGCTTCTTCATCTCCTTATCGGCATTCTCGCCCATTGACTGCTCCGGCGTGAGCAGAATCATCCCGTATGCGTCTGCGATGGCGCGCCAGCCGAGCGTGTAGTAGCGGCATGGCGCGTTGACCTTGCGCAGCTTCTCGGGCGGCTGGTTGCGTTCGCGGTCCCAGTCGTAGGTCATGGAGCACATGAAGGAGATTGCGAGTTGCGCAGTGGTGTAGCAGGTCAGGTTGTCTCCGCGCTTCTTGGCGAGGCGTCCGGTGCGGTTTAGGGCGTAAAGGGCTTGCGTGTTCTGGTATCCCATGTCTTCCATGTCTTTCCCTCCATGCTTTGCCTTAGAATGGTGCATGGAGAATCTAGCTGGTTTTCCGTCGCCCCGATTTGCTCTGGTCAGCGTCGGGGCTTTTTCGTTTATGACTGCATTGTAATTGCACTCGAAAGTAAAAGTCAAATTGCACAGCGAGTAAAATTGCAAAAGAGAAAGTAGAGACGTTTGGTGCAATTGTGATTGCACATATATAAGCTATACATGCTTTAACATTCTTTTTATAAGGGGAATGTGCTGGAAAATCAACGCTTACCCACATTCCATACTAACCGGCTTAATATAAGCTCTATATCCGTTTATAAGCCTTTATAAGCCTTTATAAGGCAATATAAGAAAAGCCCCGCGAAAAGCGGGGCTAAATGGCATGTACGCTAGGCGATGATTCGATTCTGCACGTCACCACGCGCACGACTCGCCTCGTCCACCATCACACGCAATTCCTCGGCAACACGACGCGCGTGTTTCACATACTTGAATTCGACCACATGGCCGTTGTTCTCAAGAATCGTCAGCTTGCCACCGGAGAACGGCGAGTCCGAAGCGTCGATACGCTTCACTCTGCGCAGATCGACGTTCTCCTCTTTCTTCGCGATAAGACCGTGACTGTAGGTCAGCGTGTCCTTGCCGTCGAATCGGTACGACGTGGTGGCGATGATGATGGCCAGTGGAATCAGCGGTATCCACGCCAATATCCAGCTCCAGCACGCATTGCCGATAAGCGCCTTCCAGTCCTTCTCGATTACCATATGACTTCCCTTCTCGGATAGGATGAATGCCACCCCTGATTCTACCCCTCACACGATGCAGACATGCTCGGCCATGATTTGCCGGAAGTCACCCAGCACCTGCTGGGTAACCTCCAATTCCTGGGCGATATTCCACGAATTGCCATCGTACATCTGTTCGAGCAGTCCGTATCTCATCGGTTCGACGAGGAAGAGCGCCGATTCGCGGCGCGCCCTGCGCTCCTCACGGCCGCGGCCCAGCCGGTCACACGCCGCGTCTCCATGACGCCAATGCATCAGCTCATGCACCAAAGTGCAGCGCTTGGCGGCATATGTGAGCCGTCTATCGATGAGGATTACGTCTGTGGTGGCGTCGTAGCAGCCCCATAGTCCGTCCGGCAGGATGGCGCTGGACACGGTGACGGGCAGGCCGACAATCGCGCGGCGCATGGCCCCGTAGGTCATGCGCCGGTCGATCGGCAGGTCAGGCAGGCTCGTCGTAATCCGGCCCAGCCTCTCCATTGATGGCCTCCTGCTTGCCAGCGGCGTCATAGGCGGCAAGACCATAACCGCCTGCCTGCGCTTTCCCTGCCTGCGCTTTCCTCTCGGCAGCTTCAACGGCATGGCGTTTGGAGTCCATCACGATGTCTCCGATGGATACGCCGGTCACTTCGCTGATGCGTTCCAGGTCACTCAGGTTGAGCGGGAGGCTGTAGTTTGCCCTCGTGTACCAGTAGACCTCGCCGAAGCCGCAGGCCTTGGCGAATTCCTTGATGGTCATGCCGCTTTGCTTTTGAAGCCTGACGCATTCGTCCATGACCTGCTTGGCGAAATGCGTGACCTCCTGTGCTTTTCTTCCCATGCTTCAAATTATAGCTAATTGCGTAGTCATATGTGCATAAATCGTGAAGACTACGTAATTACGAATACAAGAAACTTCGTAATTACGTATATTTAAAACCGTCGAAAGGAATAACGAGATGTTGAGCACCAAAAGAACCAAGACCCCCGACCACTACCCATGCGGCCACATGCGCGGCCCCGGCTGGCACGACTGGCGCGCCTGCCTCACCAAACAGGGAATCGAGGAGAATGAATGGCCGGTCTGACGGAAACAGCCACCAGAAACCTCAAAGCGGAACTCGCCAGACACGACAAGACACCGAAAGACCTAGCAAAAGCATGGGGCCTCGAAATCAGAGCCGTAAACAACAGGCTCAAAGGCCACACGCCACTCTCGACAGACGAAATCGAAAAAGCGGCATCCATGCTCGACATGGAACCTGAAAACCTCGTCATGCTCCTCATCCAGCCGATTGACAGCATCAAACAATTCAAAGCCTAAGGAAACCGAAATGAGCCAGTTGCTTAACCCGCCGAAGCCACCGGAATCGAGGAAAACCATGAAACCAAGAATCGAACTCATCGGCACCACCGGCTACGCCATCCGCATCCAGGAAGACAAGAGCGGCCAACTCATCGAACTCCACGCGGACCGTGAAGAAGTCCTCGCGGACATCCCCGAAAGCACCCTCGACAACTTCGCCTACACGCTCAACGACGACCTAGGGAACATGCGATGAGCCAATCATTCGAACTGCGAATCATCGAGGACGGCACGCACAGCAGTGACCACAGCTGCCTCATCGGACTCAGATTCGACATGGCAGGCGGATACCAGGAACACATGCTCAACAAAACCGACCTCATGAACCTCCGCCGCGAAATCGGACTAACACTCAAAGAACTCAACCAGAAGAAGGACAAGAAATGAACATCTTCCAACAGCGAGAAAAAATCATCGAAGACCTCATCACGGCATGCAAGGACCTCGACGAAGAGAAAACCAACCACCTGCTCAGCCAACTCACGGAACTCGACAAGTCAGCCGAACAGAAGCCACTGCCCGAAGAACCGAAGAAGCAGGGCTTCTATGTCACCGCGAATGATGGTCGGCTCCTGCTTAAGGACATCGATGATGACTGGTCGGCACGCACATATGATAACTCGTCTGATCCCATCTGGAATGGCAATAGACAGTATGCAAAGTGGCCGGAAGTCTGCGAAACGCTCCCGCCTGAAGCCTTCCCACTCAAGCGAGTGAACACTGGGAGCAACGATGACTGACCATGATTACCGGATTGAAGACATGCAAGCAATGAAGAAGCGGAAGAAGCCGAACTACCTGCTGCGCCGCATCCTCTTCACACTCGTCAGCATCGGACTCATCGCCAGCCTGACCATCATGCTCACATGGCATGGCGGCAGCACCACCGCCGCGCTCATGGTGGAAGGCGTGTACATCGCCACCGCATTGTGGCTGATCGTCAGATTCGCCCCACGCGACTAAAAGACTTCCCACCAGCCGACAGTCCAACAAAACAAACCAAATCTGGGATATTTTGCGCGGACATCCACGTTCACTCATGTCGGCTGGCGGGAACCATAACTGAATATCGACAAACAACAAATCCGCCACGGCGTTTACATACACCATTCTGTCGTGGCTTCGGCTGGGCGACGGTTCGCCCGTCCACGGATTCCAATCTCTTCTCTCTCTATCAAAAACGCAGGCACTCCGGTGCTTGCAAACCCTTTCAAAGTCTGCCTGACGGCCAGTCGCCGTCGGCCACGCCACCGGCCGTGAACACGTTCAGGTCGCGTTCCAACAGTCAAAGGGGCGTTCGGAATCCACGGACGGCATCGGTTCGACTCCAATGCCAGCCACTCAGCCCCATCCACTCGTCAGGACGGGGCACACAACGTCAACAAGCAAAGGAAAAACAATGAGCACTGAAATCCAGCCTTTCGAGTTCGAGGGCAACAAGGTCAGGACACTGGCCGATGGCGACGAGGTGATGTTCGTCGCATCCGACATCGCCAAGATTCTCGGATACCGCGACGCCGCGAACCTCGCCCGCAATCTCGATAACGACGAGAGGGGTATACACGAAGTGAGTACCCCCAGTGGAACGCAGAATATGACGGTTCTCACCGAGTCAGGTCTTTACCGCGCAATTCTTAACCGCGAAACGGCATACGTTAAGAATGAAGAGGCGCAGGCGTTCGTCAAGCGCTTCCAGCGTTGGGTGACTCACGAGGTGCTGCCGCAGATCCGCAGGACCGGCGGCTACATTCCCACCACGGACGTGGATGATGACATGACCATCCTGGCGAAGGCTGTGATGATCGGCCAACGCACCATGGAGGAGCAGAAGCGTCGCATTGCCGAGCAGCAGTCGCGCATCGTGGAACTCGAACCGAAAGCCCTGTTCGCCGACGCGGTGGCCGCGTCCGACGGCACGTGCCTGGTGGGCGAATTGGCGAAGATGCTGCGCCAGAATGGTCTGAACATCGGCCAGAATCGGCTTTTTCAGCTTCTTCGCGATGATGGGTTCTTCGGCAAGTCCGGCTCGAACCGCAACGTGCCGACCCAGAAGGCGATGGACTTGGGCTTGTTCCGCATCAAGGAGACGGCGGTGACGCATTCGGACGGGCACGTGACCATCAGCCGCACACCAAAGGTCACAGGCAAGGGGCAGCGCTATTTCATCGCCCGCTACTGCCCGAAGAAGCCGAATGACTGACCTGCTTCGGCCGGAGGAGTTCGCGGCCATGATCGGCTTGAGTCCACGAACCATCGCCAACTGGCGGAGTACCGGCAAGGGCCCGCCATACGTGAAAATCGGCGTGGAACCACCGGAAGGCCATCAGGACAGGCGCAAAGTCAGATACCAACGTCAAATCGCGGAACGGTGGGCTCTGGCACACGAATACCGAAGAACGGTGGCGAGATGAAAAACGGAACGTTCATTCCAGTGACACGGGTCCAAAGCCGCCCAGATGTCAAAAGCGATGGGAAAGCACGCTTCGGCGACAACAAACCGACCCTCACACAGCAGGGAATGGACGTGGACGAGTTCATCCGCGAAAACCACGCGCTCATCGAAAACTTAAGGAAAGGAACACGTTGAAACACGAATACACAGCCGACGAGCTCGCCGAGCTGAAAAGCATTTACGACGAGTCAGGCGAAGCGGGATTGAGCCGTGACGAAATGCGGGCCTTGCGCAAGGCCGGACTTGTCAAGCAAGACCTACCGCCAGAGCCGGAGAAGCCGCATGAGGATACTCTGGCCGACTATCAGGCCGTCGGCAAGCCCACGGCGGAACAGGCGGAACCGTCGAAACGAGCCCTCATCCTCGCGCACTGCAGAAACCGCATCGACCAAGGCCAACCATTCGACGGCAAGGAAACCGCCGAAGCGCTAGGCATGAGCCAGAAAACAGTCGGCAACATTCTCAGCCAACTCCGCAAGGAAGGACTGCTACCGGCCTTTGATAAGCATTCGCCGCGCAAAACACGAGAAACAACCACAACCGGAAAGAAGGAAGAAATCATGCCCGCCGTCACAGTCCAGGAGCAGAAGCCACAGTCCGAAACGGAGAACCCACGCGCCGTCATCGTGAACGCGCTGGTTAATATTTACGACTCCATTTCAGCATTGCAGCGTGCCGCATACCATGCCAACGACAAAGTCGTCTACGGATTCGCCACCAAGCTGCTGAACGGCGAATTGATGGACATCAAAGCCAACTACTCGAAGGACGCAAAATGAAGCTCAATTTCGATAGCAAGGACGGCGTTTTCACCGTCAAGGCCGAGAACAAGGAAGAAATCACCCGACTCAAAATGTCCGCGATGGACATCGCAAATCTGATTGTCAATTACTTCGATGCCGAAATTCAGGAAGTGAAAGTGGAGAAGAAATGAAGCGTATTCCCCTCAAGGACACGGGACGCTATCAGATCGAGCGTTTCAAGCAGTGCAAGAAGACGGAACGTCATCTCGCGTGGTTGAAGAGCCGTAAGGCTGGTGTGGGCGGCTCGGACATGAGCACGATTCTCGGCCTGAACGCTTTCAAAACGCCTTACGAATTGTGGCTGGAGAAGACGGGTCGCGTGGAGCCGGAGGACATTTCGGACAAATGGGCGATCGTCAAGGGCAATGCCCTGGAAAACGAGCTCCGTAAGCGTTTCCGCGCGCAGCATCCGGAAATGCTCGTCACGGACGGCACCGACAAGCAGTTCATCAGCCGCGAAAAGCCCTATCTGAGGGCTTCCCTTGACGGCATCCTGCAAAGGGAGGACGGAAGTTTCGGAATCCTTGAGATCAAGACGGCGGGTAATCGTCGAGCGGGGGACTGGCGTGACGAGGACGGCAACCTCCGAATTCCACCTTACTATCTCGCTCAAGTCGAGTTCTACGCGCTCGTCACGGGATGGACATGGGGAGTCGTGTACGCGGCCATCGGAGACGACGAGCCGGTGGAAATACCGTTCGAGGCCGACGTGGAGGATATGGCCGCGATAGACGAAGCCGCAGCCGACTTCTGGCGTTTCGTCACCACCGACACGCCACCGCAATTGACCGGAGTGGACGTGCAGAAGGCGTTCCCCGAGCCGACGCCGGACATCGTGGACGAAAGCGCCGACGATCACCTCTACACCCTGCTCGCAAGATACGAGAGCGCCATCAGAATGCTGAATGACCTGAAGGCCACTCAGAAGGAATTGCAGGAGCAGATCATCCTGCGCATCGGCTCGCATTCGGGCGTCCGCTGCGGCAACCTCCAAGCCACCTATAAGCAGGCGACGCGCAAGGAATACACCGTCAAAGCCACCACATACCGCAAATTCGCATTCAAAACCATCGAAGAAAAGGAGCAATAATCATGGGAGCAATCGCACAGCAGGCGCAAGGCCGTCAGATGGTCGAAATGACGCCGAAGAAGAACCTCCAGATGCTGATGAAGAAGAGCTGGCCGCGCATCGCCAGCGTGGTCGGCAACAACATCAGCCCCGACCGCCTCTACCAGATGTGCGTCAGCGCCATCAACAAAACGCCGAAACTCGCGGAATGCTCACCGCAAAGCGTGCTCTCCTGCTTCATGACCTGCTCCGCGCTCGGATTGGAACCATCCAACGTGGACGGATTGGGACGCGCCTACGTGCTTCCCTTCTACAACAAAAAATCCGGCGGCATGGAAGCGACGTTCATCATGGGCTATCGCGGCATGATCGATTTGGCGCGACGCAGCGGCCAGCTCGTGGACATCAGCGCCCGAGCCGTACACCAGGGAGACGAATTCTCCTACAGCTATGGTCTCAACGAGGATCTGCACCACGTGCCATGCGCCAACCCCGGCGAACTGACCCACGTGTACATGGTCGCGCATTTCAAGGACGGCGGCCACTACTTCCTCGTGTTGAACCGTCAGGAGATCGAGCAGGCGAGGGCACGCAGCAAGAGCGGCAATTTCGGCCCGTGGAAGACAGATTACGAGGCCATGGCCAAGAAGACCGCCATCCGTCGCGCGGCCCCATACCTGCCGTTGACCGTGCAGGCGCAGACCGCAGCCGCCAGCGATGACACCACACCGGATTACGGCGACGTGTTCCAGCCGGTGCTTGATGACGATGGCGATGATGGAGCTGATGACGTGACCGCCGAGGTCATGGAGCCGGACGTTGAAGCCGGGCAGCAGACTGAAGTGAAGGAGGCCGAGTGATGGCCGGAGAGACTGTTATCACGATCGTCGGCAATCTGACCGCCGACCCGGAATTGCGCACGACCCGTAATGGTTCCACGGTGGCGAATTTCAGCATCGCGGCCACGCCACGCGTATACAACAGCCAGGCCAACCAGTGGGAGGACGGTCAGGCGCTGTTCCTCCGCTGTTCGGCCTGGCGTGACCTCGCCTCGCATTGCGTCCAGACGCTCCGCAAGGGCATGCGCGTCATCGCGCAGGGCCGTTTGCAGCAGCGCTCCTATCAGGCGCAGGACGGTTCCAACCGTACCGTCATCGAAATGACCGTGGACGAGATAGGACCGTCGCTCCGTTATGCGACGGCGCAGGTGCAGAAGATGCAGTCAGGCGGATACCAGGGCAACGCCAATGGTGGCGGCTATCAGCAGCCGCAGCAGGCACAGCAGCAGTCGCAGGCTCCGGCAGATGACCCGTGGGGCGCTCCGGCTGGAGAGCCTGATTTCTGATGCGTGAGTGGATTGAGCCGCCGGACGTGCTGCCCACATGTCCGATTCATGGGTGCGCGATGTATCCGGCGCGCCCCATCCCATGCCCCGAATGTGAGGCCGAAAGCGAAGACCATTACGCGGACATTGGCGATGCCGACATTTGGATTTTGGAGGACGAATGACGCAGGAAACCACCATCGACGTGCCGAAGGCCTACTGGTGGACCCAGAACAAGCGTGGAGACTGGCGGGCGAAATACCGGCGCACCAGCGTCGTGAAAAGACGTGCCTACCTCACCTACCGCAGTCTCATCAACAGCGGCAAACTCAAGCCGCCAACCAAATGGCCAGTGCACGTCACCGCGATCATCCACCCATTGACCCACGGGCGCTTCGACCCGGAGAACGCGGCGCCCATGGTCAAAGCCATCCTTGACGCGCTCACCGATACCGGCTTCTGGCCCGACGATGACTCAAAACACATCATCGGCCCCGACTACCGAGGTGGAGAACCAAGCATCCGAAAAGGCTGGTACCGAATCACCATCCGAATCGAAGAGGAAGAACACTAACCATGGCTACAAACGTGACCGAAAAAGACAAGGTGCTGAACGAAATAATCGAATGGTGCGAGCAGCTTGAGGCGGAAGGTCTGCGGCTTGCAAACGCTCTTCTGATGCAGCATGACATGGACGCATACGGTGTCGTGAAGGGACAAATCAACGCATATGGAAAGGCAGCCGACCATTGCCGTTCCCTGCTCGGCTATTCCGGCTCCATGCCGTCCGATGTGCCGAATCAAAGCGAGGAATGATGTCAAAAGATCGTGACGAAGCTCTGTACGAGTTCGCTCATTGGCTTAGCGAGAAGGGTCGTGAGGCTCGTGAGGAGCTGGTGTACAAGCGGTACACGCCATGGATTGATGACGTGGCTCTTGGCCGTCTCGAAGCATACGACGAGGCATACAAGCATTGCAGGGAGATGCTAGGCAATGCCGACTCGATATTCTCCCCGAAATTCGACAAGAAGCCCGACCAAAGCGAGGACGCGAAATGAGCGTGCTATACCACGGTGGAGTTCCAGACCTGAAACCCGGCGACATCATCGAACCGGGGCACAGTCGAGACAATTACGACGATTGCCCCATCTGCCGCGCCAGACGCGAAAAAGGGGCCGACGCGATCGAAGGCACCGGCCACCCGGAACAGGTGTACTGCACCATATACCGCGGCTGCGCCGCATTCTACGCGTCAATGTACGGCAAAGGCGACGTGTATCAGGTGCGTCCGGTCGGAGAACTCGAAGACTCCATCGACGAGGATTTCGACGGCTGCTACCGATGCGACAGGCTGCAAATCGTCAGAACAGTGGAGAAACACGTCGTGCTGACCCCTAAACGACGCCGGAAGATCATCAGGCTCATGCAGCGTCTTGGTGTCCCATGCCTGAACCCGCTGCCACGAAACGCCGCACCGGAAATGATCGAACGTTGGGCGGCACGAGAATACGCCGACATGCGGCACATCATGCGCGAAGCCGAAAGGAGCATCAAATGAGCATGAGAGTGAGAACAACCTACTTGGCGATATGCGACTATCCGGGCTGTTGCCTGGGGCACGAATTCTGGGAATTAACCGAGGAACACGCAATCGAAACCGTTATCGACGATGACGAATGGCTGTGCCTGTTCACCGGTGATAATGAGCCGAGATTCTTCTGCCCCCTGCACTTGCGATACAGGCCAGACTCCTCGCCGGATGACTCGCCGACAGTCTTTTTCGATTCAGACAGTCCAGCAACACAACCAACCTTGCACGCCTTGAACAGGTTCTACGAGGATATGAGCACACCGCAACCACTGCTAAAACTGGAATGCGAGGACACCATACTAGCGGTTCTCACAAGCGAGGATGCGAAAAAATGAAATGGGAACCGGATTGGATAGACATCGCCGAAAGCCTGCTGATCGGATTTATGGTGGTGCCCGTGGCCGCAATATTCATTGTCTTCTGCGTTTGCACATCAACCGAAAGAACCATCATCATGCGCGACGGAAATCAATCATACGCCTGCACGATCAGCGACATAAGCCCGACACCATCCGACTGCAAGCCAATCGAGGACACGGAGGAATAATCATGTGGTTCAAACGCAAACACAACGAATACGGATGCCCCATGTGCGGCAGACTACCCGTCCTCGCGGAAGGACAGACGGAGAAATACTACGAAACCCTCAAAGCCGTGAAAACAACAACCATATACCGTCTACAATGCCCCCGAAAACACATCTCTACATGCTGGTACAGCTACCCTGATGACGCAAGCAGACAGTGGAAACAACTAGTAGACGAATACAAGAAGAAGGATACGAAATGAGCAGTCAATACAAGGTGTGCTCACTGTTTTGGGATTACGACGACAACTGCTATCGCTTAAGAAACCAGAATGTGATTGAAGAGCTACTGAACGATGGTTGGAAGATTTCACGGGTGGATACCATGTCGCCAACGGAATTTCAATCTGGCACCACAGTCAGCGCCACGAACGTCTACGTTCTCGAAAAGCAAAACGAGGAAAAGCAAAGCGAGGACACGAAAAAGAGCAGTGTGTCAGAATTCCTCCCGCATGGTATGGGTCTACACGTGGAACTCGACACGAACGAAACATGCTACCTGAAAAGCGGATGGAAAGAACACTGTGGCTATATCTACGGGCTTGCTGTGAGTTATACGGATGATTCCGGCATCGTAGTTTCGCGGCCTGACAATCCTGTTCCCATCGCAATCATGAATAGCCACGTGAGGCTGGCAGTTTCATTCGAGGAACCTGGAACCGAAACCACCAAGTAAAACGAGGACACGAACATGAAGGAGACAAACCGATGAACGACGATAAGCAGCATGCGGTGTGGCGTGAAAGCATCGAAAAATACGGCAAGGAGATGCAAAGCATCGTCTGCATGGAGGAATGCTCCGAACTCATTCAAGCCGTCAGCAAGTGTCTTCGTGGCAAGCCTGACGCCACCGACAATCTCGCGGAGGAAATGGCCGATGTGACGATCTGCCTGTACCTGCTCAAGGAAATGTACGGCATCACCGACGCGCAGTTGGATGAATGGATCACACGCAAGACGGCAAGGCAATCCAAGCGAATGCAAGCCGACGATCCATTCATAGAAGGCGAGGACGTGGAATGAGCAGGGCTGAAACCGCCGCCATGCTGTCCGAGCTAGTGGAGAAGCGTCTGAGGAATCAGACTGCGTTCTGGGCGAGCGAGGTCAACTTCGACCGCGGTACGCCTGACGAGCGGCGAGTGGACTACGTGGGCTTCAAGCCCTGGAACATCAACGGTGAGCCGGTGCCCGCAAGCGTCGAGAAAGGCTGCTTCGAGTTCTACGGCGATCAGAACTATCTGGTCTGCACGAAGGAACTGTGCGACGAGATCGTATGGCAGAAGATGGTGCCGCCGCGAGTGAACGCGATCCTGACACCGGATTCGACCGGCTCGAAACTGATTCTCAACTATGTGCAGTCCTACAACGACCTGTCATACAGGAGGCGTCCCGCAAGCGAAATCCTGTGGGCAATGGTCAAAGCAAACGGAAAGAGGACGAATTGAGCAATACGATCAGATACGTGGAATGCGCCCACTGCGGCGAGACCGTCGGCACATATTACGTCACCTGCCCGTACTGCGGATACCGCCTGGTGTCCGCTCAGCAGGCGGTCATGGATGGCTTGGCATGGTGACGCTTGACCCGCCGCCGGACTTGTTGGAAATCGCCGAAGCCCTGGATGCGATGGCGAAACCACATTGGGGGAGCGGCATCGTCTTCAGCTACGACGGGCTGCCGGTCACCACGCCACGGCAGGAGGCAATCTGGATGGAATTCAACGGCATCACAAGAGGAGATTGAATGAAATGGGCTATTTCCAGATTCCGGTCTCATGGTATCGAGACGAAACAATGTTGGAACTCATGAGAAAGAGTCCGGCATCAATTGGCCTCTACGTGATGATGATTTCCTGGTGTTCCGACAACAGGAGCTACGGTGATATTCCATACACTGTCATCCGGTACGTTCTCGATGGCGAAGACGATGAATTACAGGCGATTATCGACGCGGGTTTCCTGACGAAGACAGACAAGGTTCGTCTTCGAGAACCCGTCTACCACATCAAGAGCTTCAGACGCTTCGACCCACGGTCAAGGGAGCCGATAAGCAAGAAGCTACGCAAGGCGGTATACGAGCGTGACCATTACCGTTGCGTCGAATGTGGAGCAACTGACCACCTGAGCTTGGACCACATCATTCCGTGGAGTCTTGGCGGCGAGGACACCATGGAGAATCTTCAAACCATGTGCCGCTCCTGCAATTCAAGGAAAGGGAACAGGTTAGATGTGGTTCAAGGTGGATGATTCCTTCTACTCGAATCCGAAGACCGCCATGCTGTCGGACGGGGCCACCGCATTGTGGCTCCGTTCAGGCTCATGGTCGGCGCAACAGCTGACTGGCGGGTTCGTTCCGGCTCGCATGGTGCCGATGTTCCGTGGCTCCGACGATTCAGTGCGAGAGTTGTGCGACGCGGGATTATGGGCCTACGACGAGCAGAAGGACGGCTACCAGTTCCACGATTGGAGCGACTACCAGCCTGACGGTGAGGAAGTGGACGCTCTGCGCAAGAAGCGTAGCGAGGCAGGAAAACGTGGAGCCAACCGTCGATGGGGCAAGCCTGAGAATGGCAAAAATGGCAAAACCGATGGCAAATGCCATAGCAAACCTATGGCAAACGCATGGCAAACCGATGGCAAGTCGATGGCAAACTCATGCCCCGTTCCCGTACCCGTACCCGAAAAGAAAGAGAAAGAAGAATATTCTTCTTCTTTCTCCAAAGAAATCGGCGTAAGCGATTTCGAGCTAATGACGGAGAAGGCCCATGCCAATGCCGCCATAATCCGCGACTATCCGAATCTCGACTTGTCGGACGCGTGGAACGCGTTCTTAAGCCGACATTATGGCGAAAACCGCACGATAGCCGACTGGACGCGCCTGTGGAAGGGCTGGTGCCAACGTCGAGCCAGAATGAGCGGCATACCACCCTCGAAACGCCATGTGCACACGTGGCAGTGCGAACACGTCCTGCAAGCGCTCGGACGCGACAAGGAAACCGCCACACCAGACCAACAAGCCTGCCAACTCGCAGAACGACTCAACAAGGAGCAGAACACACAATGATAGAACCCAAACTCATCTACCATCTCACAGACGCCGAATACCACCGACGCATGGCCAAAGCATGGCGAGAAGGCTACGCCGCAGGATGGAAAGACCAGGAATGCGACTTCCCACCACACACAAGCGAAAACCCATACAAGGAGATCATCGAAATCGAAAAGGACGGTGAATGATGGGCGGATTGGACACGATTGAGAAAACTATGATTGGCGGACTGGTGGTATTCGTCGCCTCAATGCTCTTGCTGGCGGGATTATGCATCTACGCGTCCTGGTATGCGGGCACGCATCCCGATTACGGCATGACGACGGTCAAGACCGGCGACGTGACATGGGTCTGTCTGACCGACCGTGGCAAGACCATCGGCTGCGACACCGTGAAGGAATACCGGTGAACGACGTGGGCACGTTGGACACAAGCATCTGGGCCGGCTACATCGTCCGGCCGAAGGGTGATATGAGACGGTATACATGCCGAGTGTACGACACGCTCCAAGAGGCATCGGATGTGGCGCAGGAGCGCGCCGACTCCCACCACAGGCCTTACGAGGTGCTCGCAACCTGCGATACCTCGCAGCGAATCATTAAGACCATCGAACCAAGGAAAAGCAAATGAAGAAAATACTCGAAGACATGATCATCAAGTGGCATCAGGCCGGTTACGCGCTCGACGAGATCGCGCCGCTCGTGCCGCAGGTGCCGAAAGCCGAAATCGCCGCACTCATCCGCCAGCACGACAAGGAGACCAGACTTTGACCAACTGCCAGCACTGCCGGAAGCCAATGAAGCCGGTGGCCGCGAATCTGCTCTGCGCCAGCTGCCGAGAAAACTACTGGCAGCTGATCCGCCAACTCGGACACGTCCAGCTACCCGCCCTGCGAAGCATCATGCTCAAACAGGCCCACATCGGCACCCCAGCACACACGCCAAGCCGAGGCAACGCACCAATACCCATCGACACCCACGCTCAAGACCTCATCGCAGACAGCGAAGCATGGTTGGCGGAACAGGCGGGCAAAATACGCGCCGCATACGCTGGATACGACTGGCGGAAAGCGTGGTTCGCCATAATCAGCAACCGGCGCACCATCCTCGACATGAGCACTGCAGCAGACGATTACGCAGCCCTGGAACACATCAGCCGACGCAACGAGACGGCCTTGACACCAGAAGAGGCAATGGTCATCATCGGCACATGCCCACAATGCGGCCACCAAGCCACCAGCACGCCACAGGCCGACGAATGGACATGC
>OGYV01000461.1_pt1 | contig 35126 bp, 28 predicted proteins | sample 1576651 | NCBI WGS metagenome assembly OGYV01 (sample SAMEA3541570, study PRJEB24748) | human gut metagenome | biome: human gut; feature: human-associated habitat; material: faeces | place: China | collected 2012
TAAGTGCCGACCGCTCCCCAGTGTTTTCTCAAGCTTTTGTTAATTTTTCACAATTTGATTTACGTTATGAAGGAGTTTCACAATTACCTGCCCAATGTTCGTAGAATAAAACATAATTACGTTGTAAAAACAACAGAAAAATTTTCTTTATTATATTAGTATGCACATAGAAAGTCAAATGAAACAAATAATAGATATGCAGATAACAGGAGGAATGGAAGATGGTAAGAAGAATTATAGAGATCGACGAGGAAGCATGTGTAGGATGTGGTCTTTGCGCAGAGGCATGCCATGAAGGAGCGATCGCAATGGTGAATGGAAAAGCGAAGCTTATGCGCGATGATTATTGTGACGGTCTCGGCGACTGTCTGCCGGCCTGTCCGGTAGATGCGATCCATTTTGTGGAGCGTGAGGCAGCAGCTTATGATGAGAAGGCAGTGGAAGAGCATAAAAAGAGCAAAGAGGCGGCAAAGACACCATGCGGATGTCCGGGAAGTCAGGCGAGAGCCATCCGGAGAGAGGCAGATGCAGACAGAAGCGCAGAGCTGCAGGCGGCAGGAGAAATCCGTTCCGAACTGACTCAGTGGCCGGTACAGATCAAGCTTGCACCGGTCCGTGCGCCATACTTTGACGGCGCAAAGCTGTTGATCGCAGCAGACTGCAGTGCATACGCCTACGGAGATTTCCACCGTAAATTCATCCGCAGCCATGTGACACTGATCGGGTGTCCAAAGTTAGATGATGTGGACTATTCTGAGAAGTTGACAGAAATTATCAAAAACAATGACATCAAATCTGTTACAATAACACGTATGGAAGTGCCTTGCTGTGGCGGAATTGAGATGGCTGCGAAAAAAGCACTGCAGAACAGTGGAAAATTCATTCCATGGCAGGTAGTGACCATTTCTACGGACGGAAGAATCCTGGAATAACAGTAAAATTCTGCGGTTGTCTCCTCTTACAGGAGATATTTCGGAAAAAAGAAAGAGAGGACGAAAATATGAGTGAAACAAGCGTAAATCAGAGAAAAGTGGCAATGATCGGATGCGGTTTTGTAGGATCTGCAACAGCATTTGCATTAATGGAAAGCGGTCTGTTTTCCGAGATGGTTCTGATCGATGCTGATAAAAACAGGGCAGAGGGAGAGGCGCTGGACATCAGCCATGGACTTCCTTTTGCAAGACCAATGAAAATCTATGCCGGAGATTATGATGATATTGTGGATGCAGCGATCATCATCGTAACAGCAGGCGCCAATCAGAAACCGGATGAGACAAGATTAGACCTTGTCCAGAAAAATGTTGGTATTTTCAAATCCATCATTCCAGAAATTGCAAAAAGAAACTGCGGAGGAATCCTGTTGATCGTTTCCAATCCGGTGGATATCCTGACCTACACGGCATTGAAATTGTCCGGTTTCCCGGAAAACAGGGTGCTTGGCTCCGGAACGGTGTTAGATACTGCAAGATTAAAATACAACCTCGGAGAGCATCTGAATGTGGACAGCCGGAGTGTGCACGCATTCATCATCGGCGAACACGGCGACAGCGAGCTTGCAGCATGGAGCAGCGCCACTGTTTCGGGTGTGCCGATCAATACATTCTGCGAGATGCGTGGACACTTCAACCATGACGAAGCGACCGAGCGTATTGCAGAGAATGTAAAAAACAGTGCTTACGAGATCATTGCAAAGAAAAAGGCGACCTACTTTGGAGTTGCAATGGCAGTGCGCAGAATCTGCGAGGCGATTATCCGCGACGAAAAATCCATTTTACCGGTATCGAATCTGATGCACGGAGAATTCGGGATTTCCGATATTTCCTTAAGCATGCCGGCAATCGTGGGAGCGCACGGTGTGGAAAACCGGATCCCGATCACTCTCGATGAGGAGGAAACAGAAAAACTGCAAAGTTCTGCCGGCACTTTAAAGAAAATTATTGAAGAAGTGTTATAAAAAATGATAGAATGAAAGAAAAAGCCAGACATATTTTGTGTTTGGCTTTTCTTAAGTCTGGAGAGAAAAACATGGAAAAAATATTAATCTATCAGGTAAAAGAAAAAGAAGCGGTAAAACAGCTGCTTGCGCCAATGAAAATCCGCCTGGAGGAGATCAAAACCACAGATTTGCGGCAGAGTATCGGGGATCTCGCAGAGGGAAAAAAGAACGTGCTCATAGCACCATTTACCGGCAGCGCACCACAGGAGAGCCTTATGGTATTCTGCGGTGTGAATGAAAAGCATTTTGACAAAATACTGTTTGAACTGCGCCGGAAACAGATTCCGGTTGACTATAAAGCAGTCCTTACACCATCGAACCGGAAATGGAGTGTGCTTATGCTTATGCTGGAACTTACGAAGGAGAAAAACAGCTTCCGGCAGGGAAACTGAAACGGAACAGGGACAGATCCGAAACGGAAATGGACAAGCGTGCAGATTCTTGTATGAAATGTAAAAATATGGTAACATAATGATATATGTCTGCGTACAGAGACAGTATCTGACGGCAGACTGCGAATGGAAATACGATATTTCACACGAAGGAGAATGAAAAATGGAACATTTCATGAATCTGGTGTTGATCAAAAATATATATATTGGTATTCCAATGGCTGCACTCATATGCTATCTGTTTTTACTATTCTGTTTTCTGAATGTTGCAGAGAAATCATCAGAAGTAAGAGATCTCAAGGCAATACTGTCGGCATTATTGTCCTGGACAGGCGGCGCTGTGCTCATGAGACTGCAGATCAGCCCGGGGATACAGTTCTGGTATCATGTGTCATTGATGGGACTTTTTACGATCCCGATACTGATATATGATTTTTTGTTCCATTATCTTGATATCAGGGGAAAGGACAGATTTCTGTATGGCTGCATGGCTGTGACAGTATCAGCTGTCCTGCTGAATGTTTTTACCGGTTGTATTCTTCCACCGCCGGAAGTGCAGATCATGGCGAATGGCGGTATATCCTACCATTATCATGCAAAAACAGGCATCTGGTTGCTGGCAGCAGCAGAGATATTTCTGTTAGTGTATGTAACGCTGCTTGCCCACAAAAAAATCGGGGAACAATTAGAGTACCGGAAAAAACTCGGCCCATTATTAATAGGAACACTGCTCATCATGGGTGGAAATATTCTGTGCGTGATGCCATGGAGCGGTGATTTCCCATTCGATACCCTTGGCGGAGTGGGAATGGCGGTCTGTTTTGTATACATTATTTATAAACAGTATCTGTTCTCATTCTCCATGCGTGCGACAACAGGTGCCGTATATTTGATCGCAGTAGTTGTAGCGTTTCTTCCAATGATTATTTTGGAGCCAAACATTGACCATGTGATCGGCCAGACGGACAGCTTTACCAGACAGTTTATCACAGTGTTTGTCGTTCTGCAGTGCCTCTGGATGGTGTTGGTCATGAGCTATGCCAGAAAATGGCTGGAGCGTATCCTGTACCAGAAGAAAAAACACATTGTGGAGAGCCTTGTGGAATTTCAGGATATGGCGGCCTCGATCCTGAATAAAAAAGAACTGTACCAGAAAATCCGAAGCACCGTCAGTTCGGCAGTACCGGACTCGTATGCACGTATTTTTGAAAAAAGAGATGACCATTTTGTGGAGTGTACGGCAGACGGAGACCGGGTGCTGGACACAGAGGAGGAGGCAAGGCTGAGGTCATTCTGCGGCACCGGCGGCATTCATAAAAAACCGGAGATCGCAGTTTTTAAGTATGACGATAAAATTTATGGATTTTTATATGTGGAGCTTCACAGAAAAAACAGGCTGATCTATGATGAGGCGGACTGTATCCGGCAGATCGCAAACAGCGTATCCGGCGCATTAAAAAATATCAGTGCCTATGAAAAAGTATATCAGGTGTCCATTCATGATGAACTGACAGGTCTGTATAACCGCAGCTATTGCAATGAATTTATAAAAAATCTGGACATAAAGGAACATCCGACAGGAATGATATATCTGGATATGGATAACTTCAAGTTATACAATGACCTGTACGGCGAGGAGACCGGAGACCAGATCCTGAGGTGGAGCGCATCCCAGGTGCAGAACCTCTGCAGTGACAAAATGTCGGTATTCCGTGTCGGTTCCAATGAATTTCTTATTATTGCGGAAGAAAGCAGAAAAGAAATACTATTGTCGTTTGCGCGGCTGATACAGAATACGATATTAGAACAGAAAGAAGATAAGCCAAAAGTCATCCAGCCGATTACGTTCAGCATTGGAATCGCATGGGACAAAAACATGGCAGAAAGTGCAGGAAAATTATTCCGTCAGGCAAGACGGGCAGCCTTCTATGCAAAAGGAAATGGAAAAAACCATATCGAGGTTTACGAGAAGAGTTTTGAGGGACAGGAACAGAGCAGGGAGAAAGGTTATGAGCAGGTAACGCCGACGATTTTTGCGCTGATGGCAGCAGTTGATGCCAAGGATTCGTTCACCTTTGAACACTCTGAGAATGTTTCCGGGTATGCGATGAAGCTTGCAGCAAAAATGGGGCTTCCAAAGGATGATATCCAGACTGCAAAAGTGGCAGGTCTGCTCCATGATATCGGAAAAATCGGTATCCCGGAAAGCATCTTAAAGAAGAAGGGCAAACTGACAGATGAGGAATACGAGGTAATGAAAACTCATGTGGAGAATTCCATTGAGATGATCCATTTCCTCCCGAATATGAACTATGTCATTCCGGCGGTTTTATCCCATCATGAACGCTATGATGGAAAAGGCTATCCGGGCGGTGTCAAGGGAACGGACATCCCGCTTTTAGGCAGGATCCTTGCAGTGTGTGACAGCTTTGATGCAATGGTGTCCCGGAGGGCTTATAAGGATGCCTTAAGCGTGGAGTATGCGATCGGGGAATTAGAAAAAGGAAAAGGCACGCAGTTTGATCCGGATGTCGCAGAAGCATTTATTGAATTGATCGAGGAAGATCCTTCGTTTCAGGTGAAGGCTTCGTAATATCTTTTTATTATGATTTCAAGGAAGAGTGCGTTTACCGCCTTGATGTTGGAAAAGCATCCCAAAATGCAGAGAATGCCGGAAAAAAAGGGGGATTTTATGGCGGTATTCTCTGCATTTTTTTGTATTGGAATGTATTTATTTTGTGACATTGTTGAAAACGAGAAGTAAGATAGAATGAGTAAGTATGTATTACTATGTGATGATCATTGGATTAGGGGGAAAGCAGAGTGAAAGAGTTAAGGGTAGATAAAAAATTAAGAAATAAAATTATAGGAACAGGATATAAAAAGACTGTGGAATGGACACAGGCAAAAATAAAGAGAATTATTTTTATTGATATTTTTGCAGCAATACCGGAAGCAGCGGCATTGATAGCACTGATAGATGCGTTGTTAAAAAAAATGGAGACATGGGAACTTGTTGTGATTCCGGGAGGTGTGTGGTGTAGTACAGCATTGATACCATTGTGTGTAGCAATAATCTATTATAAGATAATTAGAAATAATTCAAGCGTATCATATGAGATGTATAAAGAAGAACAACTTTTTTATGATGATGAAGGCTTTACATTTTCTTTTACAGATTATGGTGGTGTGCCGGGTAATTGGACATATCAAATTAAGTATAAAGAAATAGAAGACCTTATTGACTATCCTAATATAAGTATGATCAGGATAATAGGACATTATCCATTTGAGTTATTTCAAAATGGAAGAGTATCAGTTTATAACAGGGAATGTTCAGATGAAATTAAGGTTTCAATAGGTTATTATTATGACGCTTTTGATGAGTTTAAACGAACTTTATCTGAAAAATCAGGATTAAAGTTTGAAACAAAAGATTATTGATAAGGGATTGTATATACAAATCATGCAATGTAGTCTGGAGGTGCGTATGGAAAACAAGATTGAATTTATTAATAAAGTATACATGGGGAAAGAAGCGAAAAGTGGGAAAAAAGTTTTTTCGGTTATTGCGGGGGTTTTGTTTGCAATCGTTTTAATTGGCTCTTTTCTTATTGCAGGAGGAGTCGGTGGCATATCAGTATCCGTTTTAGGCTTAGTGATATACAATTTGTCTAATACAGGTGGAAAGAAAACAAGTACCTATATTTTAACGGTAGCATTTTTTGAAGTGGATTCTGAGGGAGTTGTGTTAACACATTCGTTGATTGATTACAATGACAAATTGGGGATCAGGGATGAGATCAATTCAATGAAATGGGATGCAATAAAAGGAATTTCCTATAGTGAAGAACTAAATTCGATATGCATTGATGGAAAGGGAGAAAAAAAGACCATTTGGAAAAGTGAAAAAAGAAAAGAACGTTCACCTCGAAAAAAAGCGATAAATAGGATTATTCTCTATCTACCATATGATAGCAAAGATAAATTTATTCATTTGTTTATGACATATGGGAAAGAAATAGAAATGGTAAAATAGGTATGCGTTTTTAATGTGAAAAAGAGTAAGTAGAGCAAAAGAAAAATGAATATATTTGAAGCGTCCATACCGTTGTCTGCCGGTATCAAGGTGGCTGAATGTTTAGATTCAGCCGCCACATTTGTGGCGGCTTGTTTCCTCTTATGTGTCAGAAGAAATAGTTTCTACTTCCTGTTGGGATAAACCTGAAAATTTTGCAATCTCTTCTATCGTAAATTTGTTCGATTGCAGCATCCTTCTGGCAGTTTCAATTGCAGCATGGTTTTGTCCTTCGGAAAATCCGGTTTTATGTCCGGATTTTTCACCATCAGAAAAACCGGCTTCATACTCAGCCTTTCGCAATTTCTTCTCTTCCAATTCTTTATCATATTCAAAGATACTCATACTGATAACCTCCGCACGATTTTTGGAAAGAAATTCTGCAAGAATCCCTTCCTTTATGCATTCGTCAACAGCACATTCTACAGCCTGATTCAGAGACATGTTGGCAGCATAGTGCCGTACTCTGGCGACATATTGCGCGTATTCTTTCAAAGTGCTGCAATGTTGCATCAATTCAGCATTATGTCCTTCGTTTACATTTAATACAGTGACAGTCAATTCAAGCTTTGGTTCGCCTGACAGATTTTCAAATGCTGAAGAAAGCTTAAGTTCAGTGCAGTCAGACAATATCGTTGAACCATTATAAAACTCAATAAAATTCGGCGCAGGAATTTTTTGCAAAGTAGAAGAATAGAGAGATTTCTTATCCACGAGTTTCTGATATTCGTTACTAATATAGAATAAATCCCGAAGAGGGATATTTGGATTGTAGGTTGACTGGTGCTCGTACAGATATAAATTAGTATCAATGATAAATGCCAGGTCATTTTTCATACCCATGTAAATTGCATTTTCTAATGTGACGATTTCCAAGTCATCAGGATTTTTATAATCTCTCTGATTTACTGCGTTGTAGAGTGAAAGCAGGTTCTTACGGTTGGAAAATAACATCCGAAAAACGGTGTCCTTATAATTCCGGTTGGCTGCGGGAACTTTAACTGTGAAAGTTTTCTTTGTGTTTTGTAGTTTTCTTTTTCGTTTTGCCATAAATGATTCCTCCTGAGATCGGCGGGGCAGTTGGAAAACTGTCCAGGCAGGAGAAATCTATATTTCTGATATCCGTCTCCTGCTTTTAAATTAGTTAATGGGTAATTGAAAGCATAGATACGAATGAATTACGGAGATTATCAGAGATAATCAGCCGTTTCCAGAATATAGATGGCAAATGCACCATAAAGATTTTGTAAAATATGCTTTTTGTCATTGTAACATGAGAGATAATTGCAGACAAGTAGAATTTTACAACTTTTTGATGAAGGTTTTGATGATTTTAAACGAACTTTATCCGAAAAATCAGGAGTAAAGTTTGAAACAAAAGAGTATTAAGGAAAAAGAAAAATGCTGAGACAGGAGAGGTATGCGAGTGCAGTGGAAAGATTGGGAAGGATGGTTGCATAGATTCGCAGGACTACACATAGTTCACCTTGAAAAGAAAAACAGCAAATTGTATAATTGCAGAATAAACATTTGAAAGACACGGAAATAGACAATACAGAGGGAGCATGACACATGGGACGATTTCTTAATCCTGATTACAGTGCATTTGAGACAGCGTTAAATTCAGAAATTTATATTGATAAAACAGGTTTGCTTGCGTATACCAATAAAGTGATCAATACAAAGCAGGCGTTTATCTGCAACAGCAGACCGCGTCGTTTTGGAAAGTCTGTCACAGCGGATATGCTTACAGCTTATTACAGCAAAGGCTGCGATTCAGCAGATATATTTGCAGATTATGAAATTAGCCATGCAGGGGATTTTAGACAGCATCTGAACAAATATGATGTCATACATCTTGATATTCAGTGGTGCCTTGCTCCAGCGAAGGGAGCAGCAGGAGTTGTTTCTTATATTGAAAAAAGTGTCATAGCAGAATTAAAAGAAAAATATCCGGATATTATTTCGGAAGAAACGGTATCTTTGCCGGAAGCAATGTCAGAAATCTATACTGTGACCGGAAATAAATTCATTGTAATCATTGATGAATGGGATATTTTGATTCGTGACGAGGCAAATAACAGGGACGAGCAGGAAAATTACATTAATTTTCTGCGTGGAATGTTCAAGGGAACAGAACCTACCAGATTTATCAGTCTGGCGTATCTGACAGGAATTTTGCCAATCAAGAAAATGAAAACGCAATCTGCACTCAACAATTTTGATGAATTTACAATGTTAGATGCCGGGGCACTGGTTTCTTATATTGGGTTTACGGAGCTGGAAGTTGAAAAACTCTGTGATAAATATCATAAAGATTTTGCAGAGGTAAAAAGGTGGTATGATGGATACGTGCTGGAAAATCAGCAGGTTTATAATCCGAAGGCAGTTGTCAGTGTCATGCTGCGCGGAAATTTCCAAAGCTACTGGTCGCAGACCGGAACATATGAGGTTGTGGTTCCACTGATCAACATGGATTTTGATGGGTTAAAACAGGCAATCATAGAGATGGTTTCAGGTTCGACAGTAGAAGTAGATACCGGAACATTTCAAAACGATACGGTAAGCTTTTCTAGCAGGGATGATGTGATAACTTACCTGATCCACCTTGGATATCTGGCATATGACCAGAGAAAACAGTGCGCATTTATTCCAAATGAGGAGATACGGCAGGAACTTTTAGCGGCAGCAAAGAAAACGAAATGGAATGAACTGCAGGAGTTTGAATATCAATCCGAGCAGTTGTTAGAGGCTACTCTTGATAGAGAGGAAACTCTGGTTGCAGATTATATCGAACAGATTCATATGGAGTATGCGTCAGCAATTCGATATCATAATGAAAATTCATTGAGCAGTGTTTTGACAATTGCGTATTTAAGCGCCATGAAATATTATTTTAAACCAATTCGGGAATTGCCGACAGGGAGAGGGTTTTCAGATTTTGTATTTATACCGAAAGAGGAATACAGAGTAGATTATCCTGCACTCGTAGTCGAATTAAAATGGAATAAAAGTGCACATACAGCATTGCAACAGATAAAGGACAAAAAGTATCCTGAATCATTGTTGCAATACACTGGAAATATACTTTTAGTGGGCATTAATTATGATAAGAAAAGTAAAGCACATGAATGTGTGATAGAAGAATATAAGAGATAAAAGAGGAGCTTAGTTATAGCTCCTTTTTTGTACCCTTTTTTAAGTCCTGGTAACTTGTAATCATTTGAAAAAAATATTGTTTTTCATCTGTAGATAGTTTTTTTAATTCTGATTCAATATTGAACATGATATAGTCGTCTGACGAGGAACGACTGTCTGAGAGAATGTAATCTAAACTTGTGTGTAGTACTTCACATAAAGAAACCAGCGTTTCTAAGCTTGGTTTACGATCACCACGTTCAATTTGTCCGATATAGTTTGTGGACACATCTATGGATTCTGCAAGATCAGCTTGTGATAAATGATTCGTTAAGCGTAAACTTCTTATTTTTTTCCCTAATTGATAAAAATCCATTATATATATCAACCCCAATTTTTTATATTTAATCATATGTTATTCGAAAAAATGTATATTTACACAAACAATAAGCTTGATAAAAGTTGACAATCGGCTTGAAAAGTAGCAATATATAGTTAGTAAAATATGGAAAAGGGATGGAGTATGAAGAATTTTAATGTGTCTTATGATACGGATGTAGGGATAAAGAAAAAAACGAATCAGGATAGTATACTTTTAAAAGGGGGGGCAGCAGAAAAAGAGGAACTACTTTTGGCTGTAATCTGTGATGGTATGGGCGGTATGGAAAAGGGCGAACTTGCAAGTGCTACAGTTGTAAGAGCATTTTCTGACTGGTTTGAGAATGATTATATGAATAGCAGTATGACTGTTAGTGATGAAATGATAAAAAAACAGTGGCAGGACATTCTTGAAGATGTCAATAGCCGATTGATTACGTATGGGAAAGAGAATCAGCTTCAGTTAGGAACTACAGTTAGTGCAATTTTGTTAAAAGATAATGGTCAGTATGTATTTGGACATGTTGGAGACACCAGAATTTATACATTATCGGATACGTTGCAGCAGCTGACCGAGGATCATACATTTATTGCGCGAGAAATAAAACGTGGGAATATGACAATAGAGGAAGCTAAAAAGGATAATCGCAGAAACGTGCTTCTTCAGTGTATCGGTGTGAATGAATTTTTTGAACCACAATATGAGAATGGAAGGCTGGCGCATGGCACAGCCCTTTTGTTATGCTCAGATGGATTCCGTCATATGTTATCAGAAGACGAAATTTCTGAGTCACTGAATCCGCATAAAAATCTTGATGAAGCGCAGATAAAAGAAAAATTGAGAGAAATGATCGAATGGAATAAACAACGGATGGAAACGGATAACATTTCTGCAATTTATATCAAACTCAAATAAGGCAAAAGAGGAAATGAAAGTTGGCTGAGAGAGGAACAATTATTGAGGGAAAATACGAGGTTTTAAAGCTGATCGGAAAAGGTGGAATGTCAAAAGTTTACCTGGCGATGGACAAAAACCTGAATAAGCAGTGGGCAATCAAAGAAATCGAGAGAAAAGCTTATGATAAGAACAATGAAGTTGTAGTTGCAAGTGCAATGGCGGAAGCAAACATGATGAAAAAACTGGATTATCCGTCACTGCCAAGAATTGTAGACATTATCGAAAAAGAAAATGTAATCTATGTTGTCATGGATTACATTGAGGGAGAAACCTTAAGCAGTGTATTGAGTAAAGAAGGTGCACAGCCACAGGAAGTTGTAATTGAGTGGGCAAAGGAACTATGCAGGGTATTGGATTATCTGCATACGCAGAATCCGCCAATTATCTACCGGGATATGAAACCGGCAAACATTATGCTGCAGCCGAATGGAAATATCAAGTTAATTGATTTTGGTATTGCGAGGGAATACAAAGAACAGAATCTGGCAGATACAGTCAGTCTTGGAACAAAAGGATATGCTGCGCCTGAGCAGTTTGGAGGAAAAGGTCAGACGGATGCCAGAACAGACGTATATTGTCTTGGCGTGACGCTATACCATTTACTCACAGGACAGAATCCATGTGAACCTCCTTATGAGATATATCCAATCCGATATTGGAATCCGCAGTTGTCCAGTGGATTAGAAGCGATCATTCAAAAATGTACCCAGTTAAACCCGGAAGATCGTTATCAGTCATGTGCAGAAATGTTATATGCGTTGGATCATTATGATGAGATGGACGAGGGCTACCGAAGAAAGCAGAAAAGAAAGCTGAATGTTTTCTTTGCAACATCCGGGGCAGCGGTTCTTTTCCTTATTATAGGATGTCTGTGTACTGGAATGAGAGTCCATGTGAACAACAGCGATTATGATAATAACATCAAGCAGGCAGAATTATCTGCGACAGATGAGGAAAAAATCGATTATTATGCCAAAGCAATAGATATTCTGCCGGGCAATTCGGAAGCGTATTTTGGAATAATCGAGGCATTTAAGGATGACGCGGTCTTTTCATTGGAAGAAGAGGAATTATTCAAAAAGAAAATAAACAGTAATTTGACTGTTTTACAGCAGAATAGCGATTATGGGGATCTTGCTTTTGAGATAGGAAAATTATACTGGTATTACTACGATTATGGAAAAACAGAAAATTCAGACAATCAGATAACCAGAATGAAAAGTGCGATTCAGTGGTTTGAGGCGGCATGTACTTATGGCGGTGAGGACAGCAGTTATTATACGATGGCTGAAATGTACCGTGATATAGGACAGTTTAACCGCGATATCACACTGAATGTGCAGGAAGCATCTGATAAAGGAACCTATCTTCCATATTGGGAGAATATAACAAAACTCGTAGCAACCGTATCTGAGAGTCAGGATGAGAATGAAATTGTAAATCTGGAAGTATACAAACTGGCAATGAATGCTGTGGAAACTTATGCAAGAAAATTTAAGGCAGATGACGTAGCACAGGAAGATATGAAAGCGTTGCTGGAACAGGTAAAAGCTGGTACGGAGCAGGTTGATACGACAACAGACAAAACAGAAGAAATGAAAAATGATATTCTAAAGCGTTTACAGGATGCAGAGGCAGCAGTGGAAAATGCATATGCAAAAGATACGGAGGTGAAAGCATCATGAATGCAGGTACTTTACAACTCATATCCATCATTGCATTTTCATTAGCAGGAGTTTTAACACTGATATCCATTTATCTTTTTTTAAAAATGGATGTACGGGGAATCATAGATGATCTTAGTGGTAAATCGGCAGAACGTCAGATTATGGCAATGCGGGAGGAGAATAACAGACAGAAAAATCCATTGTCTAAAAGAAGCACCAAATCATCTGAAACAAGGAAAAGCAGTCTGACAGAACGCACAACAGTGAAATTGAAAAATGATGAAAAAACGGAGGTTCTTCCGAAGATAGATGAAGATAAGACTACATTATTGCAGGAAGAAGCCACTATACCGCTTCAGATGGTTGAGGAGGAAACAACTGTTTTAGAGGAAACTACAACTGTATTACAGGAAGAAGAAACAGTTGTGCTGGCTGAAAATGTAAAAAACACAGATAAAAGGTATGAACTGGTTTTGAATGAAATCATCATACATACGCAGGAGATAATTTAGAAAATGGAAATGTTTTGGAGAACAAAAGGAAAAAGAATTGCAGCATGGTTAATGATCGCATTAATTATGGCAACAACGATACCATTTGGAAGTATCAGAGCATCAGCAGATAACACTGCAACAGGTGAAAGTGGTACAGTCACAATCACAGGACAGGTGATGGTTCCGGATGATACTAATGAAAACACGGGTACAAGTAATGGAAGAGCATATGCAGGTGCAAAGGTGACGGTAACATACCCACAAAGCGGTTCGACTCCTGTAACGAATGAAGCGACTACAACAGACGATGGAAAATTTAATATTTCTATTGGTGATTGGACATTAAATACGGATAATAAGTATACGGTTAAAGTTGAGCCAGCAGATGTGGATAAAGGTACATATGACAGTTATTCCAGTGAAGAGAAAACTGTCACAGAAGATCAGGTAAAAACAAAAAAGATTGAGTTAGGTGCAATTACACTTAAAGAAAAGTCTGTTTCATATTCAGTTACTGCAAATGCAGAAACTTCTGATCATTCAGAAAAAGATGATGCTGGAGAAGTAAAGGTAGAAAATAATGTTGTAACAGCAATACCAAAGGAAGGTTATGAAATCACTGCTGTAACAGTAAAAAAAGAAACTGCAGATTGGAAACCGGATGGAGAAACCAACGATAATTGGTGGAACAAGAAGATAAATGCGAGCGGTGCATTTGTATATGAAGAATTTAAGGATAAAACATTAGATGCAAATTATACGTTTACAATCACATTCGCAAAGAAACAGTTCACAATCACCTATAAAATTAGTCAGAATGGAAAGCTAATTTTAAATAGTGATGCACAAAATGATAAAGTTGAAATCACAACCGAGAGTGGAGAAGACGGTAGCCGGAATGTTCCATATACAGATTCTGAGTACAAAATAAAAGCAGCTGTTACAGACAACAAGTATCATCTTACAAGTTTTAGAGTGGACAATGATGAAAAGCTTAATGAAAACGAAATAAATAACAGCTTAAAAGAGAAAGAATATATATTTTCAGAAGGAATAAAACAGGCACATAGTATAGAAGTGACAGCAGAAATTGATACGTACACAGTTTCTGTTACAACTGATGATGGAGGAATTGTTGAGGTTAATGGTTCCAGTGAAAAAAATATTATTGTAGATTCTGGAGCAGAAGTTGCAATCATTGTAAAACCAAATGAAGGTAAAACAGTAAAAATATTTTCGGTCAATGGTACGCCGATACAGGAAAATAATTTAACAGAGGATGAAGATGGAACAGCAGTCTATAAGATTGAAAACGTAAATGGTGACCAGAATGTAACTGCTGAATTTGAAGATATTCAAAATGAAAATAAAGATTCGTTGGCTCTTGCAGGTCTGAATCTGTTAGATAGTGGAAATAATCAAATAACAGCGGATGAGGATGGAAACTATTATTCATCATCAGCCATTTTAAAATTTGATGGTAAAACTAAAATCAGTCTTTCGCAATGGGGAGTGGGCAAAACGCAACTCAACTTAACAGAAACAACTATCATTTCATCAGTGTATAAAGGTGGAATTATTGGCAGAAAACAAATAAGTCTCAATCCGTCTGTGAAAATTGTGATTGATACAACAAAACCCAAAATTGAACTGAGTGACGATGAGAAAACAATTTGGAAAACTGAAGCAGACACAACAGTGGATATCACAGGTACAGCCGTGGATGAAAATTTGAAAAAGGTTGTCTGGTCAGAAACAGAACTTACACCGGATGATGTGTTGAATGGGGCACAGGAAGCAGCATTAAATGAAAATGGAAAGTTTGAAATAAGCGGCATTCAATTAGCAAAAAATCAGAACATTGATAAAATCTATATTTATGCCATTGACAAAGCAAAACAGTGTTCAGAAGCCGGAGTTATTACTGTATATCGGGACAGTGCAGCACCTGAAATTACGGAAGTGTCTCTGATTCCTGCTGATACAATAAAAAAATACGATTTTGGAAATTATTGCAATGCAAATATTACAGTAAAAGTTACTGCGAAAGATGTGAATGAAAAAGACGGCAAATCGGATTATCCGGCAGTTGGTGTGAAAGAAGTCCGCGTGTACAGTGATGATGATACAAAAGTGTATACGGGAACTGTAAGTACACAAGTAAGTGGAACAAGTGATGCAACGATAGAAGTTACGGTTCCATTGGAAGAAGCTGGTATATTTGCAAGCCTGAAAGAGGTTCATATCAAAGCAGTGGATGCATTGGGCAATGAGAGTAAGGCATATAAATTAAAAGAAATTAAGAATCATAATGGTATTTCATCGGATGTTTTAATGCTGGAAAAAGATGCACCTGTAGTAAAGGTGACGCCACAGGTAGATGGTAAATATGAAAATACAAAAGATGGAAAGACAGAGTATTGGTACAAAGAGATCCCAGCGATTGTATGCGAGGTTACAGATCAAAAAGATCAGACTAACGGAAGTGGTCTTGCGGCGAGAACTGTGACCGTAAACGGAGTTGAACTTACTTCGAAGGCAAAGAACTTTGTGGAAAGTATTACAGATAGTGATCAGATTGTGCAGGAGGATTCACTTACACTTTCAGCAAGCGATTTGCAGAAGGTGCAGGAAGGCGAAAATACAGTTGTCACCACCTATACGGACATCGCAGGAAATAAAACAATTGACACAAAAACAATCTGTCTTGATACACATAAGCCAGATGTTACAAGATTTAACATTGAAAAGAAAGATGCATTAAAAATTTTAAATATTTTTACCTTTGGTAATTATGGAAATGGTGTGATCAAGGTTACTGTAACAGCAGATGATTTACACAGTGACGATGGTTCAGAAGTACCGTCAGCCGGACTGAACGAAATTACATTATATGTAGGTGAAGAAGCTTATCAGACAAAGGAAGTCGGAAGCGATAATACAGCGGTATTTGAACTCCCGGCAGAGACTGTTTTAAATGAACAGAAAGTATATTTAGATAAAAAAATCAGTGCAATAGTTACGGATAACGTTGGCAACCAGTCTGAAAAGACACTTGTGACGACAGCAAATTCCAATGTGAAAAACAGCAATTTAATGATTGAAACAGTGAAACCGACCATTACATCTGTTTTATCGGCAGAAGGATATGTTGGAAAAAATGGAATCATCTATAACAATAGTGATACTGGAGTCAGCATTAAAGTAGAAGATAAAGATTCTGGAATTTATAGTGTGAAAGCCTCCGTTAATAACAAGGAGTTAGTGAACGTTTCTTATCCGGATCAGAAAACGGTTACGGAAAGCTATGAGATCAACACGAAGGATGCTGTCATTAATGCAGACACCAACAGCTATGATATGGTAATTACAGCCATTGACAATGCTGGAAATGAATATTCCAAAACACAGCGTGTCTACAAGGATATTATAGCTCCGGAAATTTTAAGCATTGATATGGAAGCAGCAGGAAATAAAGAAGCAGATGGAAGTGTTTCTTATACAGAGACGGATTATGGTTATTATTTTGTGGAAAATACAAAGGTGACTGTAACGGCTACGGACGGCTCCAAAGAAGGGGATTCCGGTGTAAAGGAAATCCACTATTATACGGTAGATGCCAATGGAACAAAAGGCAGTGAACAGATTGTACAGGCAGATGCAGAAGGAAAAGTGACATTTGTGGTTCAGGCAGGATTTAAAGGACAGATTTATGCCTGCGCTTACGATATGTTAAATAATCACGAAGAAAGATATGTGACACCGAGCAGTCTGATCATTGAAACAGCCGAGCAGCATGCCCGTGAGAAACATATTGATTTTAACAAGGCGGCAGCTGCAAGCAAGGATGCAAAGGGAAATGAACTGTATGAAAAAGATGTAACGGTAGATGTTACAGTGACAGATACATTTTCGGGAATCCGTTCTGTGGAATGGACAGTGGAATCGCCTTATGATAAAGAAAACAATCAGTCAGGAAATGTGGAGATCAGTAATCAGGGTGCATTTTCCAGTGGAAATGCGGATGGCTGGAGTCAGACAAAGAAAGACAAAAACCTTGTTACAGAACTGAAAAAGTCATTCACTGTAAAAAATAACAGCAATGAGATAAAAATGCATATCAAAATGACAGACCGTGCAGGAAATACATCAGAAGACGAACTGATATTCAGTATTGATAAGACAAAACCGGAAATCAAAATTGCATTTGATAATGAGACACCGGATGCTGAAAATACAACCATGTTCAAAGAGAACAGAGTTGCTACCATTACAGTTACAGAACGTAACTTTGAGGCGGCAGATTTTAAAGCAGATATTACCAATACAGATGGTGTGATCCCTGAATTGTCAGCATGGCAGACAACCGAAAATACGGAAAACCCGGATCAGAGTGTAAGTACGGCAACCATTACATTTGCAGAGGATGGTGACTATACGCTTTCGGTCAGTGGACAGGATAAGGCAGCAAATCAGGCAGAGACAGTAAAAGCAGATGATTTTACCATTGATAAAACCCGTCCGGTGATTACGGTTACTTATGACAACAATAATGCAGTAAATGGCAATTATTATGCAGCAGCGCGTACAGCAACGATTCAGATTGAAGAACATAATTTCTCTGAAAACAGAGTAAGGATAACAGGAACAGCAACTGATAACGGAGCAGGAATCTCATTCCCGCAGTCTGGCGGATTTACCGGAAATGGAGATGTTCATACTGCGACCATTACATGTGGTACAGATGGTTTATACAATTTTAATGTGGAATACACGGACATGGCAGGAAACATAGCTGAAACCTATACAGGGGAAGAATACTATGTGGATCTCACTGAGCCGGAAATTGAAATTGTTGGTGTCGAAGATTATTCGGCAAATAATGGAGATGTTATTCCACAGATCGTAATGTCAGATACAAACTTTGATACCAATGGTGTGAACATTGAACTGGTTGGTGCAAATCAGGGAAGTGTGGCACCGGAAGGCTCTTATACGAATCAGGGAAATGGAGAGACATTTACATTCCAGAACTTCCCGAAAGAGCAAAGCTATGACGACATCTATACGATAAATGCCACATTGACCGATATGGCTGGAAATGAGAGCAATGCAACAGTTACGTTCTCCGTAAATCGCTTTGGATCAGTTTACGTGTTTGATCAGACTTTAAAGGATATTGAAGGAACTTATATTCAGAACGAGATTGATGTCAAGTTAAAAGAAGTGAACGTAGACAGTCTGGAACATGACAAAATCAAAGTAGTAGTAGATACAAACGGAACACCGAGAACATTAGAAGAAGGTATTGATTATCAGGTACAGGAATCTGGTGGAAACGGACAATGGTATCAGTATGATTACACCATCAACAAGTCTCTTTTTGCCGGGGATGGACGCTACATTGTAACGCTGTATTCAGAGGATATTGCAGGAAATGTCAATGAGAACATTGATGAATCCAAAGAAGCAGAGATTTCATTCGGTGTTGACAAAACAGCTCCTGTCGTTATTCCGATTGATGTTGAGAGCAATGCCCAGTATCCTGTGGATACGAAAGCAGCGAATGTGACAGTCAACGACAACCTGGTATTAGATAGTGTTGAGATTTATATTGGTGATAAAAAATGTGATTATACAGTGGATGGTGAAAGCTATCAGTTCGATATCCCAAACAATACGAAAAAACAGGATGTCACAATTATGGCTGTGGATGCAGCTGGCAATAAAACAAACTATGTCTTAAATGGAATTCTTGTAACAACCAACACATTCATCCGTTGGTACAACAATAAGCCATTGTTTGCAGGTTCTATTGCGGGTGCAGCAGTGGTGACAGGCGGTGGCGTCGGTGCATCGATCGCACTGCGAAGCGGACGTATCAAAATAAGACGTAAGAGAAAATAATAGAAAAACAGGTGCAGTATCTGATTAAGATGCTGCACCGGATAAGGAATGAGAGATTTGGCAAAGTATCGCATAGTTTCAAGAGGAAGTCTGGTAACTATAAAGAGTAAGTTATCCTTAGGGGAACAGATAAATGAGCGTGAAATTAATGTTTTCGAAAGACAGCTATTTAGAGGCTGTTTCAGACCACGTCAAGAGGGAAAAAAGATAATTATATATACTGCACCAGATGTTATTGAATTGGGTGCATATTTGAAAAATGGACTAGAGGAAGATGTGTTTTATCAGATTATTGCTCAGACAGTCGAGATGACAAAAAGAATAGAGATGAATGGGTTGTATCTGCATAATTTAATGCTGCAACCAGAATTGGTATATATCAGTGAGCGCACGAAAGAATTGTTTTTTGTTTATCAACCCATTATCAGCAGAACTACAAGTGGTAATGTTTATGCATTTTTAGGAGATATAACACAGCTTGCAATTAAAAATAGCAAAGAAGAAAAAGAATTTTTGAAAGCATTCGAAAAATTTTTGAATGACACCCAAAATTATAAAATAGAAGATATCGAAAAATATATTCGGAAAATGTATCCACAGGTATTTCGTAAAATAGTAACAGCAGATGCTGGAAAAAGTGGATTTATTACAAACGATCGTGCATCTTATGAAAATCACTATCATCGGGAAGAAGATGAGGAAGGAACAACCTTATTAGTTGAAGGAGATGAAGGGGGAACGACCTTATTAGTTGAAGATGAGGAAGAAGGAACAACACTTTTACAACAGGAAGCATTCCCGATTTTTGAAAGAAAAAATACAGGTGAAAGTGTAGAAATTAACAAGAACATTTTTACAATTGGTAAAGAAAATGAAAGCGATTTTATTGTATCGAACAATAAGGCAATTAGTCGTAGACATGCAGTAATTGAAAAAATAAATGGAAATTATTACCTTACAGATAAGAAATCAACAAATCATACTTATCTGAATGGAGAAATTTTAGAGCCAGAACGTGCATATGTCCTGTCAGACAATGACAATATTCGGATTGCAGATGAGGAATTCATATTTTTTTTAAATTAGGAAATGGTAAACAAAATGGATGAGTATTTTGAAGGAAAAGTGAAAGAAGTTCAAAGTGCAGAAGATGCGTCTTATTTTTTAGAAAATAATGAGATTTTCTATGATATAGGTTTTAAAGTAATGCAGAATCAGGAAAATGTAAATCTTTTAGAGTGTCATCGCTTGAAGTATAACGGAAAAATAAAACTTGTATATTTTACACGCGATTATACATCAATGGCAGATTATATTGCTTCGTCAGATGTAGATACCATTTTAAGTTTGATTGACAGTCTGATTAGGGCATTAATTCAGATTGAAAATCTTGGTTTCTTAAATATGGCTTGCATAGATAATCGTTTGAGTCATATGTATGTGGAGCCTAACACAAATACAATTAAAATAATATATTTGCCGGTTAATATAACAGGCATTCATAAAAACAAAAATGAATTTGATAATGAGATAAAAGCACAACTCGTGCAGGCAATTGAACAGATGAGGATTACAGATAATCCCAAAATGCGGCAGGCAGTAGATGCGTTAGAAGATGGAACCTTGAAGCTTCATGATATCAGTGCAAGAATACAGCATGGCAGAGGCTTTATAAATAATAACACTGCAGATTCAAGAAATTCAGAGGTACATGAAACTGATGTGCAGGATCGTAAATCGTCATTCACTAATATGGATGGAATCTGTATTCAATCAATAGATGGTCAGTTTAGGTTTGATATTAGGGAAAATGAATTTCTAATCGGAAAGAGCAGTGAAAGAGTACAAGGTGTCATTACTGGAAATAATGCAATTAGCAGGGTTCATTGCAAGATTGTAAGAAAAAATGGCAATTATTATGTTGTAGACATGGGCAGTTCGAATGGCACATATGTAAATGGGAAAAGGATTGAACCCAATATACCAGAACCAATTTTGGACAAAAGCCAGCTCAGGATTGCCAATGCAGAATTTATAGTACGAGGATAAAAATATGAGCAAACCGTTAATCATTATAGCAGATACTGATGAATTGTATCTTACGAATCTTGAAAGAAAATTCTTAGAAGAATTTGATGACCAGATAGACTTAGAAATTATATCAGACGCAGATTATTTTGAAAAAAGATTTGAAACTCCATTATCCGTAGAAATTCTTGTAGTTTCAGAAAAATTGTATTCATCCAGTCTTCAAAAACATAACATTTCAAATGTGTGTGTGTTAGTGGAAGAACACGATAATGGAAGCACAGAAGATTTGTCGGTTAATAAGGTATATAAATATCTTGGAATTAGAGAACTGTTTAATGAATTAACCTATCAGAGCAGAGAAGCATTAACTGATTCGCAAACAACTGAAAATATTACTCGCATTATATCGTTTTATTCTGCTATAGGTGGAACTGGAAAAACAGCTTTATCCATTGGTTTAGCGAGATGTTTAGCTGAAAAGCATAAACGAATTCTATATATTAATACAGAATCCGTACAGGATTTTTCTTACTATTTGGAAAATAAAACAGCTATGCCAAACGAAGGATATCGTGCATTGAAAAATGATACGGGACATATGTATGAAGATATTCGGTTTACTTTGCATAAGGAAGGATTTTCATATCTGCCACCTTTTTCTACAACACTTGATGCAAGAAATCTTGATTTTACAATTTATAGAAAAATAATTCAAAATGCAAAAGAGAGCGGAGAATATGATTTCATCATTATAGATGTGGAAGCCGGTTACAGCAGGTGGAGAATTCAATTACTTCAGGATTCAGATAAAGTGATGCTGATCACACTTCAGGATGATGTGTCAACTAACAAAATGAGGTATATCACGCAATGTTTGGATTTTGGTGACAATGAGAAATACATGGTTATTTGTAATAAGTATAATGAAAAAAACGAAAATCAATATTTCCAATCAGAGTTGCAAACCAGATTTTCAATAAAAGAATATATTGATGAAATAAGTACTCCATTAGTAACGACAAGACAACTCGCACAATTAAATGGTATTGAGAAAATGTCTTATATGTTCATATAAGAGGCACAGAGGAGAGGGAATGGAAGAAAAAGTAGTTGTTGAATTTATTAATTACATGAATCAAAGTCATATAGATCTGGAAATTCCATTGGAGATAACGGCAAATGATCTTGTGTTGGCTTTAAACGAAGCATATGGGTTAGGGATGGATACGGACGACATTTTCAGTTGTTATTTGGTTGCTGAGAATCCAATTGCTTTTTTGAGGGGAAATAAATCATTAAAAGAGTTTGGTATAAGAAATGGTTCTTATATTATTTACCGGAGGGCTTAGCTATGGATTACCAGTATAAAGTAATTATCAGCAATAGAACAGTGTATAAAGAATTCGAAATTCCAACAGATATGGAAGGGGTAAGATTGGGAACTACTTCATTTTGTGAATTTCGTTTAAATCCAGAATCTTTTTTTGGAGATATTGAGATTGAATTTACTGAATTAGACAATAAGTGGAATATTGATTGTTCTGATAATGTTTATTTTAGTAGGGGAGATATGAGAAAACTTTACTCTACGGAAATTAAACATGGCGATATTATTTCTGTATGTTATACAAATACTGGAAATGAGGCCTTTGAACTTCGGTTTATGATTGATTTTGATGCTAAAGTACCTAATTATAATTGGTATGTTAAATTGCCTCAAACTATAACAATTGCAACAGAAGAAGGAGCTGATATTGTATTACATAGTCAGTTTGGAGAAAAAAGTAAAGTTGTAATTTGTCAGGATTCAAGTGGATATGTATTAAGCGAAATAATGTCTACTTTTGGAGTGCTGAAAAATGCAATTAAAATTGATGAGAAGGTTATTCTTAATGATAGTGATTTTATATCAATAGATGGTTTCCAGTTTTACTATAAAAAAGGAAAGTTGTATTTTGATAAAGAAAATATAAGAATAAATAAAATTTCGGTATTTGAAATATTTCATCAGAATAATGAATTTGAATATCCATTGTTTAATAGAAAAACGAGAGTAAAGAAGAAATTCGAGAACACAAAGTTAACAATATTAGATCCGCCAGCTGAGCCAACAAAACCACAAAATAATATAGTAATGAATTTATTACCAGCAGTAGGAATGATAGCATTAACAGTTCTTGTTAGGGGAGTAATGAGCAATGGTTCATCATCATTTGTGCTTTTTAGTGTTTGTTCGATGGGCATGGGAATTGTTACATCTGTATTAGGGTTCGTAAACGGAAACAAACAGTACAAATTGGATTCTGAAAAAAGAGTTAAAGAGTATACATCATATATAGAAAATAAGAAGGAACAAATTGAACTTACGAGGACAAATGAATTAGAAACGATGCAGTCTATGTTTTATGACACTGCGTTAGATACTAAAATTGTAGATACTTTTGATGAAAGACTTTTTGAACGATTACCAGAAGATGAAGATTTTTTAGTTACATATTTAGGAAAGGGAAAAATTAAAGCAAAACAACAAATTATAAATAAAGAAAAAGAAAGTTTTGAAACAAGTGATGATTTAAATCAAATTCCAGGTCAGATAGCAGCAGAATATGAATACATTGACGATGCTCCAATTACACTTGAAATAAAAAATGCAAATGCTATTGGTATTATCGGAGAATCTAATAGTACATATGAATTATGTAAAAATATGATTCTGGATATTGCGATTCGACAATATTATGGCGACGTAAAAATATTTTTATTATTGAGTGAATGTGATAACAGATTTGAATGGATTAAATTTTTACCACATATTCAGAATGACTTTGGAAGAAGAAATGTTGTAACAGACGTCGACAGTAAAAATAATATTTTTGAGTATTTATTTAAAGAGTTGACGATGCGTGAAGAATTAAAAAATCAAAAGGATGCAGAAATAGGGATTCATCTTGTGGTTTTTGTATTTGATGAGCATGGCATAAAGAATCATCCGGTATCAAAATTTATTTCTGAAGCAGCTAGTTTGAATGTTACGTTTATATTTGTTGAACGTAGGGAAGAAAATATACCATTATATTGTTCAAAAATTATAAAAACTGGTGCAGAAAATAAAGCATATATATTTGGTAGCGAAGATGCATCAGATAAACAATTATTTGAAATAGAAAATATTTCTGACAGTAAAGCAGAAAGACTTGTTAGGAAGCTAGCACCTGTATATTGTGAAGAAATAAGTTTGGAAAGTTCATTAAGAAAAAATATTACATTATATGAATTATTAAATATTTATGCGGCAGAAGATCTTGATCTAGACAAAAGATGGAGCAATTCACGAATATATGAATCAATGGCAGCTCCATTAGGAGTAAATGCAAAAAACGATATTATTTCATTGAATTTGCATGAAAAGGCACATGGACCACATGGTTTGGTTGCAGGAACTACTGGATCAGGTAAGAGTGAAATACTTCAAAGTTATATTTTGTCAGCAGCTACATTATTTCATCCTTATGAAATTGGATTTGTTATCATTGATTTTAAGGGTGGTGGAATGGTAAATCAATTTAAAGATTTACCGCATTTGATTGGTGCAATTACAAATATAGATGGAAAAGAAATAGACAGATCCTTAAAGTCTATAAAGGCAGAGTTGTTGAAACGTCAAAGTTTATTTGCGGAAGCCAATGTAAATCATATTGACAAATATATCAAGTTGTACAAAGAAGGAAAGGTTCAGATTCCATTGCCACATTTGGTTATAGTGGTAGATGAATTTGCAGAATTAAAAGCAGAGCAGCCAGAATTTATGAAAGAGTTGATAAGTGCAGCCAGAATAGGTAGAAGCCTTGGAATTCATTTAATTTTGGCAACGCAGAAACCAGCAGGACAAGTTAATGAACAAATTTGGAGTAATTCAAAGTTTAAACTGTGTCTAAAAGTTCAAAATCAAGAGGATAGTAAGGAAGTTTTGAAGTCTCCATTAGCTGCTGAAATCAGAGAACCTGGTCGTGCATATTTACAAGTTGGAAATAATGAAATCTTTGAATTATTTCAATCTGCGTTTAGTGGGGCACCTGCAGTTGTAAGTGATGATAATTTACAGAAAAAATTTAAAATCTTACAGTGCAATTTTAACGGTCGGCGGAGCGTAGTATATGAGAAAAAGAACAGTAACGAGAAGAAAAGCACAGAGACGGAATTGGATGCAATTGTAAAGTACATTCACGATTATTGTGAAAAAGAAAAGATACAGAAACTGCCAAATATATGTTTACCGCCATTGTTGGATTGTGTTGTTTATTCAAAACAGCAAAATAAAACGCAAGATAGAATGTTAATTCCATTAGGTATATATGATGATCCTGATTCTCAATATCAGGGATTGATGTTATCAGACTTTGGAAGGATGAATACTCTTATAATTGGAACATCTCAGATGGGAAAGACAAATGTACTTCAGTTATTGATTCGAACATTAGCAGATACGGAATCTCCACAAGATGTGTCTATGTACATAATGGACTTTGGATCTATGGTTTTAAAGTGTTTCGAAAAAATGAAGCATGTGGGGGGAGTTGTTTTAGCATCAGAGGATGAAAAAGTAAAAAATTTATTTAAATTAATGATGAACGAAATTGAAAACAGAAAAAATATTCTTATGAGTATGGGAGTAAGTTCATATTCTGCATATAAAGATGCTGGAGGCAATGAAATTCCAAAGACATATCTTCTGATAGATAATTTTAATGCATTTAAAGAGTTATATCTGGAAACATATGAGGTTGAATTTACCAAAATATGTAGAGATGGGCTTTCCGTTGGTATTTCAGTTGTAATGACTAATTCGAGTACAAATGGTATCGGATATAGATTTATGTCAAATTTTGAAAATCATATTTGTTTGACATGTGCAGAATCGACAGAGTATTCGAATATGTTTGATCGATGTCGAATGGAACCTAAAAATATACCAGGACGGGCATTGGTGGAAATCAATCGTACATTATATGAAATGCAAATATTTTTGGCTTTTGAAGGTGAAAAAGAAATTGAACGTTCTAATGCTATGAAACAATTTGTGGATGACATGAATGAAAAATATGACGGTTATAAAGACGCAAAACCAATACCTGCAATTCCAGAAATACTTGGAAGAAAACACTTTGAAAATGAATATGGTAAAAATATTGGCAAAGATTTTATACCGCTTGGCTTGGATTTCGGAACAATTGATCCGGTTATGGTTAACATTCGGGAAGATCAGGAAATTGCTTTTATAGCAAAGAAAAAAGAAATAGCAGAAAAATATATAAATGTATTTATAAAAAGTGCTTTATTAAAAGCCAATACAGATATATATGTAATTGATAATTTTGATCGTTTCTTGTGTGGATATGCGGATTATCCACAAATACAAAGATATACATTAGATGTGTCTGAGAGTGAGGTTATTTTCGAAGAAATTTTAATGAGATTAAAACATCGAAAAGAGATGCTGGTTAACGGGCAGGATATTAAGTCAGAAAAGCCAATTGTAATGATCATTAATAGTAAAGATGCGTTGGAATATATATCTTCGACAAAGCCTGTATTGACATTATTTAATGAGATTACAAAAACATATAAGAATATGGGAGTTTTTGTATTGTATGGCGATATTGAGGATGAGGCAGTTCCTTATGGAGCACCGGAATTATTAAAACACTTGAAAGATTCAAGAAAGGCTATTGTATTTGATAATTTGCCAATGATAAAGATGTATGATGTGAATTCACAGTTTGCCAGAAAAAATACAAAGCAGCTTCTTGAGGATGAGGGCTATTGGTTCAATGGTCCTGAAATAAAAAAAGTTAAGTTAATTACGGAGGAATAAAAAATGGGACATGAAGAATTTAAGCTGAATACTGATGCCATTGCAAACGTTGAGGTGAGTGTACAGAAATTGGTTGACCAGCTAGAAAATTTAAAAAAGAATGTTGATGCTTATAAAGCAAATATGCTGCAGGATTGGGTGGGAGAAGGAAGAAATGAATTCGAAAAAACCTATAATATTATTTCAAGAAAATTTACAGATCAGATAGATTGTGCGTGGGATTTATATGAGGAATTGATAACTGCACATGAAGCATATATTCAAACTGACGTAAATTCAGCCAAGACAGAAGAGGGGGTAATGAAATACTAATGGGTTCAGCACAAACATACTTAAAAATAGAAAGAAAAAAACGTGAAAAAGCAAAATATGAAAATCGTAAATCACAGGTAGAATCTGTTAGAGGAAATATTAGTCCGGTTGCAGATGATAATGTTGAAGCAATTAATAAAAAGATAGGAGATGTTGTATCTGAATTAGGAAATGCTTTAAATGGAATACCTACAGAAACAATGCAAAGCGATCTGAATGCATTTAAACAAAAATATGCATCTTCTGATGAAAAACTCACTTCAGCTACAAATTATTTAAATTCAGAAGTCGGTGATTGTAATAATAAAATTAATGAATTAAATATTGAAATTGCAAATTTACAGAGACAATATGAAGCAGAAAAAGCGGCAGAAGAGGCGGCAAGAAGAGCAGCAGAAGAAGCTGCAAGAAAGGCAGCGGAGGAAGCTGCACAGAAATTAACAAATTTGTTGAGAAGGTAGGTGACAATATATGGTGATTAAAATTGATTACAGTGCGCTAGATGATACAGCATGTTATATGAGAGAATTAGCAGGAAGCTTTGGACAACTGAAAAATTATGGTCAAGAATTAAATAGCAGTTTAAATCCGTCATTGAGAGAGTGGGCTTTGGATGCACAGGAGCCATATGGACATTCATATGTAGAAGATGCAAGAACAAAAATAACGGAAAAAAAAGCGGAACTTGATGAAGAATCTGATTCATGGGCAGATTATGCAAAAAAAATAGATACATTTTCTGAATTTGCACAAAAAAAAGATAAAAAAGCGGCAGAATGTTTTTCGGATTTAGCTGTTCAATATACAAATTACAAAGGGCTGAAGGGAGTATTCCAGTTTTTGGGAGATACGGCATATAATTTGTTTGCAGTGGATTTTGCAAATTCAAATGATTTTACGAGGAATATTGCAGGATGGCTAAAAGAAAAAAAAGATGATTTGGATATATGTTGGCAGCAGACAAAAGATTATTGGCAACATGGAAATGGTGTATACATATTGAATAAAATAAAGCAAGGCATAAAAGTTGGTTTGGCTGTTGTTGGTGTTGTGGCAGCAATTGTGGCAACTCCTTTTACAGGTGGATTATCAGCAGTAACAGTAGTAGGCTGTTTAGGAATTTTGGCTTCTTCTATAGGAGCGTATTGTACTATAAAGGATGCATCCATAGTTATAAAGGAGAATAATAAAGTTTTAGATAGAATAAATAAAGAAGGAAATGAAAGCAACCCAGGGTTGGCAAGGTTTTATGGAGATACATCTGGGTACTCTAGTTATGTAAAGAAGAATGATTTTGGAGATGAGGCTGAAAACAACGAGAAAAAAAGAGATGCAAAACATTTTGATGAATTACATTCAGGGGCAGATGCTGTTTCTGCAATAACGACTGGCGCATTAACGTTTGGTACAGCAACAACTTCTTATGGCAAAACTGTATTTGATTTTAGTAAATCCAATATTATGTCAAATATTTCTAAAAGTCTTGGAATAGGTGTTTTAAAAGAAAATAATTCTACATCTATGATAGAAAAACAAATTGATGTTATACAGGATGGTGTACAAATTAAGGCATCATCTTCGATTATTGGTATGGAAAATACTGTAGAAAAAATAGGTGATTTTAATAAAGCTACTTTATCTATTCAAAAATTGGCGGTAGGAAGTGAATATACATCATTAGTTGCAACTGATGGCGTAAATATCGCAAAATATTCGAAATATGCATCGACAATAAGTAATGCTTCAACATCGTATGATATTACATCATTGTCTGTCAAAGCTGGAATTATGGGAAAAGGATTTAAAACAGTCGATTCTATAAAAACTTTGCAGCAGGATGTTTCTTCTGCGTGTAAAATAGCGACATTTACAATGAATGTTGGAGATACAGCTATTGGGGTAGCTCAAACTGGAGAATTAGATGGTGTTGTAAATAGGGCGTGGAAGACTACTAAAATAGGTGGTACATTAGATAAATATTTAATAAGTTATGACGATTCAAAGAATAAGATGGGGGTAGGAAGTGTTGAAAAAAAAGCTTGGAAGTTTATAACTGCTTTTTTTTGAATAAATACGAGGAGAAAATTACAATGAAAAAACTGGAAATAAAAAAAACAGAAGTACGGAAAATACATATCAAGAAAGCATTATTTGATTTAAATTTTAGATTCATGAATATCATTTCACTTGTTGCATTTATTGCTATGGTATATGGCATTATTCGTAATCAGAACGTGACTTCTGATGATACATTGGTTATTGCTAGTAATTTAGACTATGTAATCATACCTTTTTTAATTTGGTTTGTATTTATTCTTATTGTCTATTTTACAAGTGGAGCACATGTATCAGATATGTTTAGCGAAGTATTGGAAGTGAATGATGAAGCGTTTGTTCATTCGAGAAATGAAGCTAAAGGAAACGGTTATATGGCAGACATTGAGGGAAGCGTCAGAACGTATGATATTGTAAAATTTGCAGATATACAGTCCTGTAAATATGATGCAGTAACAAAACGAATAGAAATCATTGCCCCGGAACTTGAAATGAAAAAGGTTGGGGAAAGTATAATAAGGCAGGAATTTGTAGAACTTAATAAGTTTATTTTTTATGATTATTACGAACCGAAATTTCTGGAAATATTAAAAGAAAAAAATATTTCAATAACGGAGGAACGTATCAAATATAGGATAAATGAAGTACCGGATGAATACAAGGGATTTGGAGGAGGAAAAAGACTTATTGAGGATGAAAAAAATGGGAGGGCAAAAAGGTTTTGAAGCAAGGTTCAAGGATTATTTTTTTTATCGTATTAGCGGTAGTATTAGGAAGTATTGTCTATTTCTTATATCATACAGTTCGTTTCAATGTAAGGAGGACAGGTGCACTAAACCAGACACAGGAGATAGCAGACGAACTTTATCCTATGATTGTAGAGCGAGACTTTGACGGAATGACAAAGTATTTTGCAAAAGAAGATGGTACACCTGCCACAACAGATGAAGTAGAACAATATGTTACATCAATGGATGAATGGTCTTTTTTTGAAAACTACACAGAAGAAGATCAGCCGATGTTTCATGTCTATGGTGATACAAATTACAGACAAATGACAATCGAAATTTGGGATGTGGATGAGGAGTCCAAAGTACATGGATTAACATTTCATTTATATAAAATAGATAAACTATGGAAAATATTTTTGGAGGAATAACGATGGAAGAACAGGCAAAAGAATATAAGATACAAGGCTCGTCAATGATGGCACTACAAAATTATGAAAAGGCAAAAGAATATTTTGAAAAGGCAGCAGAGATAGAAAATAGCGCAGAATTACAGATTGACATTGGAAATGCAGCTGCAAGTATGGAATTATATGATGATGCTGTAAATGCATTTTCACAGGCACTTTTATTAGAACCGGATAATGGCGAGGCAATGTTTGATATAGGAAGTGTGTATTTACTTCAGAGCAAGTTTAAAAAGACATTGGAATACTATAATCGTGCAGAGGAAAATGGATTTAAAAAAACGATTTTATATACGAATTTTGCAGCCATTTATAAGGAAATGGGCGATGTTCAGATGGAATTGCGAAATTACACAAAGGCAATTGAGAGTAATCCATTGCGTGGTGATTTATATGTAAAAAAAGTAATGTTGTTTTTGGAAAATGAGAAATACAATGAGGCATTAGCAACATTGGATGAATTGAGAAAAATTTTGCCAGATGCATATGAAGGATATGATTTGGCATCTAAGGTTTACATGGGATTGGGAAATATGGAAAAAGCGTTTTCTGTGATTGAAGAGGGAAGAAAACGTTTTCCAGAAGATGTTAATTTGATGAACTCAGAAGTAACACTTTATTTGGAGAATAACGAATTCGAAAAAGCACAGAAATTGTTAGAGGTAATGAAAACTTATGATAATAGTTATGAAGTGCAGAGAGCAATTTTAATGAATGAGATAAGTATTGTTTCAGCTCAAAATGATAAGGAAAAAGTATTTGAAAAACTAGATAGACTGATAGAGTTAGAGCCTGAAGATACATGCGATGAGCAAACCAGATATATGTATATGATGATGCTGATAGTAGAAAGTAAATATGAAAAGGCATTGGAAATGGCAGAAGTACTTGATAAGCAGACAGGTGATAGTGAATTTAAAATTGCGGGTGTATTTTATAAGGCAAATATTTTAGAAAAGCTTGATAGGGTAGACGAGGCTTTGACACAGTATAAGAAAGCTTCCAGATATTTTAGAACTCTCTCTATAAAAAAGAACACATATTATGAAGTATACATGTATCGGGGAATGTGTTATAAAGCATTGAAAGAGTATGAGAAGGCATTAGAAATGGCTGATTATATTGAAAATCTTCAGCCGGATAGAGCAGATGCAAATATTTTAAGAGCTGAGATATTTGATGCCACAGGTGAAAAGGAAAAAAAGGAAGAACAGCTAAAAATAGCACAGAAAAAAGATCCTAGATATATTGTGGAGGAAGCGTAATGTCTAATTATTTAAAATACGATGTAGAGTGTTTAGAGAATAATAGGGGTTATATTGAAAAAGAAAAAGAAAGCATTAAAGCTAACATGGACAACATAACCACTAGTATAAATGATTTAAAATCAGAGTGGGATACTAAGGAAGCACAAAAAGTATATGATATGGTAGATGATGACTGGCAGGAAGGGGTAAATGCAACAGTTGAGGCATTGGGCGATTTAGCAGAAGCTATTAAAGGCGCAAAAGCAAAGTATGCAGAGATAGAAATAAATGCAAAAAATAATTTAGTGTTTAACAAGATGTAATACCATCAGGTTTACATAAATAAAAAAGAAAAGAGGAAAAACAAATGGCTACAAGAGTAGAAAGAACAGGAATTGAGGCATGTATCACAAAGGTTAACGCAGCAATTGAGCAGTTAATCGAGGCATCATCTGAAATTGAGACTGCAATGAATGATTTGCCTAATTATTGGGAAGGTGCTGCATACGACAATGCAAGAAACACATACGAGGAAGAGTATCAGACACTTCTCACGAAAACAGTACCAGATTCAGTAACAAATTTCAAAGATTATATCAATAATTGTAAAGATAAAATCATTGAGATTGACGAACAGCTTGCTGGAATGTAAGATTTTGAAGAGCCCTTGTATTGAGCAAGGGCTCTCAAATTATAATAAAGGATAGATTATGGAAAAGATTTCTATAAATAATAATGTTACATTAAAATATAGAAGTAAACAAAGGATTTTATTAAAATTAGTAATAATAATTTGTGCGCTTATTTTATTACTCGTGTTTTTATCAGAGTTTGTAAGTGGGAAAAAAATAAATATTTTTAGTGAGATTTTTCTGCCGACAATGATGATGTTACAGGGAATGTGTTTAAAGACTCAGATAACAAAGTACGTTCAGATACCGTTAGAAATTATTTTTGAAAAAAATAGTGTTTATTTAGTATATCATGAAATAGATAGAAAAGATGGACATGGTTTACATAAAGAACAATATATATTTGATAGAGAAAATACAACGAATGTAAAAAGTGATTTTGTGTTAAAATCAATATGCATATCAGGTCAGCCTAGATATTGTGCAGAATATAGAAATGGAAAAGTAGAAGAAAAAGAAGAAACAATGATTGAATTTAAAATAGTGATATCTGATGATGAAGAAAGGGAGGTTATTATAAAAAAACTGCAAAAAAGCTTAGCGCGTATAGTATATAAGGAATCTGATTTAACATCAAGATTTAAATAGTATTGGTATGAGACACAAAATGGACGAAGAAGTATTGGGTAATTCGGCTAGAAAATCGGGACTATATGTCTAACAGCGGAAAATGCTGATAAATTTAATAAGATAATAGCAGCTGATTAAGGAGGACATAAGTAAATCGTGAGAAGTTATAGAGGCATATTCTGGCAATTCCAATCACTATAGATAGCTTTTAACTGTAAATATTTCAAAAAGATATGTGTTAATTTCCAATTATAGGTACAACTAAACAAAAATCTGCTGCATATTAAATGCAAAAAAGTTTGAGAATAAGCCCAAAATCTGCGTTTTTGATTAAAAAATGCAGATTTTATGCTATACTATATTCGGTCTAAAATACAACTATTAAAAGGAAGGAAAATATTATCTGGTTGATTTGACCAGAATTTTTGCAGGATGAAACTCAAATCGAATTTGCAAATGAGAAATTAGTGTTTTATGAATAATAAAATAGAAAGTGAAAGAGATGGAATGAAAAAGGGTATCAATATAAAAAATGTAATTGTCAGTCTTGTTTTTTTAATCATTGGGATTGGGATGTTACTATTTGTATTATTTGTGGTTCTTCCGGCAATGATACATAATGCAGAAGTATGTACTTTAGAAGTTGAGGCGGTTGTTATAGAGAATGAGCCTTATTGGACAACTACTGGGGATGGAGAGTCTGTACGCAGGTATAGACAAATTGGTGAATATACTGTTGATAATAAAAAAATTACATTGACAATAACAGACCAAAAGACAGATCCAGTGCCAGAAGGTACAAAAATAACACTTTGGGTTAACCCTGATAATCCGTACAATTTTATAAATAGCAGAGAGATAAACTTGATTGATATTGTTGTTACGATTGCAATACCAATTGGTATTATGTTATTTGGAGTATTAGGTTTGGTTTTTAATTTGAAAAAAGAAAAATAAAGGAAAAGGAATAACAACATCATGGAAAACGGTGCAAGCATATTAAAAAAGCTGGGTATTATATTTTTATGTATAGGAACTTTGGGTGTTTCAGGTAGTCTGATTTTGTGTTTCATAGTCCCATCTTTGTGGTTGTTTTCAATTATCTTTGGCAGCGTTCTGGCAGTTTTTTTAATCGTTGGAATAATTTGCATGATAATTTATTCTACGAAAAAAGGAAAAAAAGAAAAATTAATTGCAAATGGAAAATATATTTACGCAGATATTGTCGATATTGATGTAAATGTATATCAGAAAGTACAGATAGACCGTATTTCAATGAATCCCTATTTTATTGTATGTAAATATGTGGAAGCAAATGGAAAAGAATATCTGTTTAAAAGCAAGTCGCTTTTATATAATCCATCAGCTTTGATTACAGAGAAGCAATTGAAGGTTTATGTAGATTTGAAAAATCCAAAGAAGTATTATGTAGATACAAGTTCTATTTTGCCGGATTCGGCAGTTTTACATAAGTTTAAGTTTGATAGCAGAGGAAAAGAACGTGCTTTACTGAAAGAAGGAAATTATATAAATGCGGTAACCTGTGGGGTGGAACTTGTGGGAAGAATAAAGGTTAACAGTATTGTAAAGCCAATGTTTTTGAAAGTTACAGATAGTTTAAGTGAGCAGTTTAAAACTCCGGTTGATGAAAAAAACAGAGCATTTATGGGGTATACAGTGTTATGCCGATATGATGCACCGGATGGGAAAATACATATTTTTGCATCCAGAGGGCAGTGGGGGGAACCTCAAAGAGATTATCAGGGAGAAAATGTCAGAGTATATTATAGTGGAAAAAATTATGAATCTTATCATGTAGATCTTAATTCTATTGGTTTATAAAAATTAGTTTTATTACAAGGTAAAGTGGGTGGATTTTGAGCCATCTGGTACAACATCAAAGCCGCAGAAATCACGCAATTGTTGCAGTTGTAGGAGAGAAAATTGATGATAATAGAAAATAGTAACGCAAAATTCACAGATGAAGAAAAGTAAAAAGCCGAGATGCCAATATTTGAAAGTGTCTCATAGAATTCATTTTTATAAGGGCAGCTGCTACACAGTCTGAATGTGATATCTTGCTGAATGAATGTCCAGTACCGGCTGCAAAAAATCAACTACTCCGGTACAGGAATACTGTGTTC